>Ga0182027_10006790_pt1 | contig 17032 bp, 13 predicted proteins | sample 712E1DmetaG_FD_121300 | JGI IMG/M metagenome (GOLD analysis project Ga0182027, IMG submission 121300) | Permafrost microbial communities from Stordalen Mire, Sweden - 712E1D metaG (Illumina Assembly) | ecosystem: Environmental > Terrestrial > Soil > Wetlands > Permafrost | place: Sweden... | reverse complement strand
GCGGCGACCGCTTCCGTGGTTCGTTCCAGGAACCAGCGCGCCGTGCCCCGAGCCGCGATGCCCATGAAAACCTTGTCCAGCGCCGCTCCGAAGTCTCCGCCCGGCGGCGCGTAATAGCCTTCGAGTCGGACTTCCTTCGGCGTCAACGTAAGGTGCCCCGCGAATACGGGAAACAGGGGCGCCAGAGACGAGGACTGCCAGCCGATCTCGATCTCGCAACCATCGGCCGTGCGCCGGACCTCGCCGAGGTCCACGTAAGCCGCCTTCCTGAAGACCAGGCTCGGGGCGTGCTCGCGGATGGGCAGGCTGAGGTCCGTGAGGTAGCGATGGCAGCCCGGACGGGTCGCCCCGACCGGAGTACCGAGCCAGGCCGTGGCCTGTTCGCCGAACAAGGGCAAGACCCGCGCGATGTCCACGCTGATGGGCTGCACGAGACGCAAAGGGGTGACGTGTGAGGGGACGCTCGCCATTGGCGAAGGTTACGGCCCCCGGCGCGAGAACGGCAACGGACTTAGTCGCACCGATGGGTGACCAACGGCCCAACCGTACCTACCCCGACGGGTTGGTCCCGCGGCTCCACGGATCAGCCGGAACGGGCGAGAAGCGGACCCGCGCCTCGGCCGACGGCACGACCTTGCGTGGGCCCCCACGGCCCGGATCGAGGAGATCGGGCCTGCGCAGCCGAGGCCGAGCCCGGACGGCGAGGACTAGCGAGCCGCCAGGTCCTCTCCGGTCGCGGCCGACGCCGGCCCGACCGGGCAGCTGACCTCGTCCCGCATGCCGACCAGCCAGGCCAGGCGGTCACGGTGTCGAACGGCGACGCGATACACGACGTCTGCGGCGACCGCCGTCGGTGGCAGGGCTGCCCATGGACGCAGGAGCCAGCCGCCGGGGAGTGCGTCCAGGATCGCGAGAGCCGCATGCCCGCCCGAGACGACTCGTCCGGTCGATTCGTCCACGACGTGGATGGCGTCGCCCAGGTGGCCCTGCGCGGCCAACCCTTCGAGGAGCGGCCGCCCGCACGCCGAGGCCTTCTGGAGCGGCATGAAGGTGAAGTGGCCATCGTGGTCCCAGCGACGCAGGAGCCGGACGGTCTCGCGGCAGACGCCGCAGTCGTCGTCGTAGATGACGGTCAAGGGGCCGTTGCCGGCGGGGACGGTTTCGTCGGCGGATGCGTTGCGCAACGCTGTATCGGTCGCCATCGCGGGGAATGGTAGCGCTCTCGTCCCGCTCGCGCGTGCCGGCCTGGTTACCGAGCGTCGAGCGGCCGCTAAGGTTCCACGGCTTCGTGCACCGGCACTGGGTCCTCGAGGCGGCTCGGCCGTCGGCCGACGGCGCGAGCGTACTCGAGGCCGAGGAGCAGCGCAGCGCCCAGGGCGAGTGCCAGGTCCGCGGGTCCGGGCGCGGAGGAGACGGGCAGGTCGCCGCCGGGGCCGCTCGCGAGGCCACACAGGGCCGCCGCGCCGGTGGCGAGACAGGCCAGGCTGGTTATCAGCATCCCGGCGGCGAGCTACCGGCTTCGTTTCCCGTTCATGTGGCCTCCGGCAGATGGCGTGCCGTCGCCCGGCATTCGCTCTGCCTTGGGTGTCGTCCCGGCCGGCAGGAACCTTTGCCTTCATTCGTACTCGCGCGGGTTCGATCCGGCTCGGGCTTCGGTTCCGCGGGGCCTTCGATCCCCGCCGGGTGAAGCTCGCTGTATTCTCGACCCATGGCGTCCGGACTCCACCCCAGCCAATCTGCCCGCCGCGCGGTCGGGGGCGCCGACACGCCCGGGGAGCCGCGGTCCGCCGGAGCGGCCGGCTCCCGCGACGCGCTGTCGCGCCAGGTCAAGCTGCTCGGCGCCCTCCTTGGCCAGGTCATTGTCGAACAAGGCGGTCCGGAGCTGTTGGACCTGGTCGAGCGATGCCGCCGTCGTTCGATTGCCTTCAGGGAGACCGGCGACGAGTCGGCTGAGCGAGCGCTCGCGGCCGAGCTCGACTCGCTCGACGTCGATGCGGCCGAATCCCTGGCCCGTGCCTTCAGCCTCTACTTCCAGCTCGTGAACCTGGCCGAGGAGCGCGAGATGGTTCGCCGGCTGCGGAAGGACCAGCGGACGGCGGGCCGTCCGGTCGAGGGCACGCCCGATGCCGCCGTCGAGTGGCTCCTCGAGCGAGGCTGGTCGGGCGATGGCGCGGCCGAGCTGCTGAGCCGGATGCGCATCACGCCGGTCCTGACCGCACATCCGACGGAAGCGCGCCGGCGCACGATGCTCACCGCGCTGCGGCGTTGCTACAGGCTCATCGAGCAGCTCGACGATCCCTGGCTCGGCGCTACCGACGACGCCGAGATCCGGCGCCGCCTGCGTGAGGAGATCAGCATCCTGTGGCGCTCTTCGGCCGTGCGGCGCCTCGCGCCCAACCCGATCGACGAGGTCAGAACCGCCCTGACCTTCTTCGACGAGACGATCTTCCGCGCCGTGCCGCGCGTCTATCGGGCCTTCGATCGCGCGCTCGACCGGACCGGCCTGTCCGACCGGGCGCCGGCGGGGGCCGCGGCGGCCGATCCGGGCGAAGACGGCGCCCCGGCGGATGACGGCGCCCTGGCCGGCGATGACGGCCGAACCGGCACCAGGCCGGCGCGCGTGGCCGCCTTCCTGCGCTGGGGTTCCTGGATCGGGGGCGACCGGGATGGCAATCCCACCGTGACCGCGGATCTGACCCGACAGGTGCCGCGCATCCATGCCGATCACGTCCTGCGTGGGTATGAGGCCGTGGCCACCCGGCTTCTGGCGACGATAGCGGCGTCCGTTTCACGCGAGGAGGTCCAGCCGGCGCTGGAGACTCGCCTAGCACGAGACGCCGAGGAGTTGCCCGAGACGATGCGCGACATGGCTCGGCGCTATCCGGACGAGCCCTATCGGCGGCGCCTGGGTGCGATGGCCGAGCGGCTGCGTCGAAGCCGGGCCTACCTCACCGAGGAAGGCGGCCCCATCGCCGGCCGCTACGAGACCCCGGAGCAGCTGGTTTCCGAGATCGACGAGCTGCAGCGTTGCCTGGTCGCCGATCGACTGCCCCGCGTGGCCTACGGCGAAGTCCAGGAGTTCCGCTGGCAGGTCGAGACGTTCGGCTTCCACCTGGCGTCCCTCGAGCTGCGGCAGCATTCCGAGGTGCACGAGGCGGCGCTGGCGGCGCTGCGCCGCGTGAGTCGGGGCGATGAGCCGGCCGAAGGCAGGGTTGGGAATCCGGACGCCTCGGGCGGCGCCGCTTCGGGCGGCGCCGGCTCGGCGAGAGCCGGCTCGCCGGTCGCCGGGTCTCGCGGCGGCCCTGCGGCCGCGGATCTACTCACTGAGATTGTTCCGGGCGTAAGCGCCGGAGAAGTGGTCGCGACGTTCAGGGCCACGGCCGCGATCCAGCGCCGATTCGGCGAGGAGGCGTGTCACCGTTACGTGATCAGCTTCACGCGCTCGGCCGGCGACGTGCTGCGCGTCCTCGATCTGGCCGCGATCGCGGCCGATCCGAAGATCCCCGCGGGCGCTACCGGCGGCCTGGCGCCGGCCACTCCGCAGCTGGACGTGGTCCCACTGTTCGAGTCGAGCGACGCCCTGACGGGCTGCGGCGAGCTTCTCGAGGCTCTCCTGGCCGACCCAAGCTACCGGCGTCACCTGGCCGGCCGGGGGAATCGCCAGGAGGTGATGCTTGGCTATTCGGACTCGAACAAGGAGTCGGGCTTCCTGGCGGCGGTGTGGATGCTCTATCGCGCCCAGGCCAGCCTGGCCGATGTGGCCAGGCGTCACGGCGTCGAGCTGACGCTCTTCCACGGCCGCGGCGGAGCCATCGGCCGCGGCGGCGGCCCCACCAACAGGGCGATCCTGGCCCAGGCCCCGCGCTCCATCGACGGCCGCTTCAAGATGACCGAACAGGGCGAGATGGTCGCCGCCAACTACGCCAACCTCGCCATCGCCGAGGACCATCTCGGCCTGGTGGGGAGCGCGGTGGCCGTCGCCTCGACGGTCGAGCACGACGAATGCGTCGACGAGGTCGATGGTCGTGGCGCGGCGGCCCTGGACGAGCTGGCCGACCTGGCGCGCAGGGCCTACCGCTCGCTCGTCTACGAAGAGCCCGGGTTCGAGAGGTTCTTCCGGGCCGTGACGCCTCTGGACGAGCTGTCGACGATGGCGTTGGGGTCGAGGCCGGCCCGGCGCGGCGCGGCCGGCGAGCCGGTTGGGCAGACGGACTGGCGCGCTCGTGGGGATCTCCGCCCGGATGCCCGTGGCGACGGTCGTGAGGAGGCAGCCGCCTTGGGGCCCTCGGGAATCGAGTCCCTGAGAGCGATTCCGTGGGTCTTCGCGTGGTCCCAGGCACGCATAGAGCTGCCGGCCTGGTACGGCCTCGGATCCGCCCTGGAGGGTTTCGAGAGGGCATACGGCGAGGGCTCGCTCGCGCGGATCGCCGAGCTCTACCGCGACTGGCCATTCCTGACCAGCGCCTTCGACAACGCAGAACTGATCCTCGGGCGGTCGGAGCCCAGGATCGCCGCCCTGTATGCGGCCCTCGCTTCGGACGAGGAGGTGGCTCGACTGTGGGGCCGGATCATCGACGAGTACGAGCGCTCGATCCGACAGCTGGCCAGGGTGACCGGCAGACCGGCCCTGCTGGCCGCCGAGCCGCTGGCAAGCCGCTCGATCAGGCTCCGCCGGCCCTACATCGATCCGCTCTCTCATATCCAGGTACGCTTCCTGGCCAGGCTGCGCTCTCTACCGGACGGCGACCCCGACCGCGAGCGCTTCCGCCGCCTCGTCCAGCTCACCGTCAACGGCGTGGCGGCCGGCCTTCAGAACACCGGCTAGGCCGGCGGGGAGTATCGAGATGCCAGACCCACGACGGACCGTCCCGCAGCGGGGTCCCGCCGCGAAAGGGGAGTTGGAGGGTGCCGGAGTCCCCGCGCCATCGTCCGGCCGACCGGCTGGGACCCTTGCAGGCGACCCGGATTGGCTGCCTCCGCTGCCTGCGGAAGACCCCGAGATCTTCGGGCTGAGCCTCGAGGGGCTGGCTTCGCGCTGGGTGCGGTCCATGGAATCCGCGCCGATCGGAGCGGAGTCGATGCGCGGCGCCGATCGGCGCGCCCAGGCGCTCGGCGTCTCCGGCACTCGACTGATGGAGAACGCCGGCTGGGCCGTGGCCGCGGCCGTGAAGGCCCTGGCGGTCAAGACGGGCCGCTGGCAAAAGGGCCCGATCCTGATCATGTGCGGTCCGGGCAACAACGGCGGCGATGGCTTCGTCGCGGCCCGACATCTGTCGCGCCAGGGCGCACGGGTGGTGGCCGTTCTCGTAGGCACGGAGGGCAAGCCGGTGGGACCGGACGCCGCGCGCAACTGGGACCGGCTCGAGGCAGAGGATCGCGTCGAGCGGATCCACACGCCCGTGGCGCGGGACCTCGCCATCCTTGGCCAGGGCGTCGAGAAGGCCGCCGTCGTCGTCGACGCGCTGCTGGGGACCGGCGTCGAAGGTCAGCTGCGAGACCCCATCAGAAGTGCCGTCGAGCTGATCGGCCGGGCCCGCAGCGCCGGCGTGCCCATCCTGGCGATCGACACGCCGACGGCCGTGGACCTAACCAGTGGTGACCTCTCGACTCCGGTGGTCCAGGCCCACGTCACGGTCACATTCCACAGGCCGAAGACCGGCTTGCTCGCGCGCCGCGGTTCGGGCGTCGCGGGGATCGTCCTGGTTGCCCCGATCGGCATCCCTCGCGAGGCGGACCGAGGCTGACCCAGGGGTGGAAATTCACCCTGCCGGGGTTGCGTGGATGCGTTCGTTACGAAGCCGGCTGCGGCCTACGCGGCGACGGATTTCGCGCAGGCGACGGCCCCGCGTGCCGCAGGTATGGTGGCCTGACGATTCTCGCAGCCCGGACGTGTGGAAATGGCGGGTCGGAGAACAGGCGGCGGTTCCGAGCGGCTCTCCCGTCCGCCCTCCCTTTGTGAGTCCTGGCCCGCACCGGCGCGTAGCGGCGTGGCGCCGTACCTCGTCCGTCGTGCATTCGCCGGCGGCGCCCCAGGTACATTTCGGGCCGGCTCGGCGCGGCGCGCCGCGGCCATATGGTGCGTCGGCGCACCACCTGGGGGCGATGAAACGAGGCGGGGCGCTCGACTTGCACGGCGGCCACACAAAGGCCTATGCACCTCGCGTGGCCGGACGTACAATCTCGCCGCTATGCCCGCGGGCTGGCCGCGGGCGAGTCCAAGTAGCTCGACGACCGGGCCTCTCACGCGCAGCCGCGAGGACACGGAGGGAGCGGCTACCGAGAGGAGTTCTAAGGTCCCGTGTACACGGACAAGATTCTGGTCTGCGCGGACTGCGGACAGCAGTTCGTGTTCACCGCCAGCGAGCAGGACTTCTACGCGCAGCGTGGCTTCTCCGAGCCGAAGAGGTGTGCCCCGTGCCGCAGCGCCCGCAAGGCATCGCGGCCGGATGGCGGGCCCAGTCACGGGGCCGGGTTCGGCGGCGGCTACGATCGGGGCCCCCGCCAGATGTTCCCAGCCACGTGCAGCCGCTGCGGACGCGAAACCGAAGTGCCGTTCCGTCCAACCAACGGCAAACCCGTCTACTGCAGCGACTGCTTCCGCTCCGCCCGCGGCAACTGAACCAGTCCCCAATTCGCGACGACGACCCGGGCCGACCGCCCGGGTCGTTTCGGCTCACCGGTTCTGATTGGTCGGGGGCGATCGCGTCGCGGGCGGTAAGCTCGGACGGCCGGGACCGTGCCGCTGCGAACTCGGTGGCACGCGCCACGACGAGGGCGGCGCCGGGTTGCCTCAACCCCGGCCCTCGCCTACGATGCCGGGAACGGTCCGACGGCCGCTCTCCGGCTATTCCGGCCCCTTCCCGCATCACGAGGTCGACACTGACATGGCCGCAGACTCCAACCCCGATTTTGACCTGATTGTCCTCGGCGCAGGCACGGGCGGCTACACGGCCGCGTTCCGGGCCGCTCAGCTGGGCATGCGCGTGGCGCTCGTGGATCAGGACAAAATCGGGGGCACCTGCCTGCATGTCGGCTGCATCCCGACCAAGGCGCTCCTCGAATCGGCCGAGTTCTTCGCCCGTCTGAAGAAGGCTAAAGACTTCGGGATCGTCCTGGAGGGCCAGCCGGGGTTCGACTACGCGGCGATCACCCGCCGCCGCGATCAGGTCGTGAAGCGGATGTGGACGGGACTGCGGGGCCTGGTCGACAAGAACAAGGTGACCTGGATCGCCGGACGGGGGCGGTTCGTGGGGCCGACGACGATTCGAGTCGCGCTCAACGGCGAGGACGGGACGCCGGGCGGGGGTGGCGAGCGGGTCGTCACGGCGAAGAACGTGATCATCGCCACGGGCAGCCGGGTGAAGAGCCTGCCGGGCCTTGTGCCGGATGGCCGTCGGATCATCACCTCGGACGACGTGACCACCAAGGCGGACCTGCCGAAGTCGATCGCCATCGTCGGCGCGGGCGCGGTCGGTTCGGAGTTCGCCTCGCTCTTCCACGACCTCGGAGTTGCCGTAACGCTGCTCGAGTACCTGCCCGCCGTCGTGCCGCTCGAGGACAAGGACGCCAGCGCCACGCTGGAGCGAAGCTTCACCCGCCGCGGCATCAAGGTGATGACGAGGGCCCGCTTCGACACGGCGTCGGTCAAGGTTTCCGACGACGGCGTCACTCTCACCGTCGGGCCGGAGGGCGGCACGGCCGAAGAACTGCGCGTGGAGCAGCTGCTTGTCGCGACCGGTCGAGCTCCGAACACGGAGAACCTCGGCCTCGAGACGACGAAGGTCGAGCTCGAACGTGGCTTCGTCAAGGTGGACGGCTGGATGCGGACGGCGGAGCCGCACGTCTACGCGATCGGCGACGTCATCGGCGGGTTGATGCTGGCCCACGTTGCCGCCCACGAGGGGATCGTGGCCGTCCACGAGATCGCCGGCGAGGGTCCGGAGCCGATCGACTACGACCACCAGCCGCGGGCCACTTACACGCATCCGCAGGTCGCCTCGATCGGCCTGACCGAGCAGCAATGTGCGGAGCGGGGGATCGCGATCAAGAAGGGCGTCTTCAACTTCGCCGCGGACGCGAAGGCCGTGATCGTCGGCGAGACCGAGGGCTTCGCCAAGGTGATCGCCGACGCGGCCACCGACGAGGTCCTGGGCGTCCACCTGGTGGGTCCGGGCGTGACGGATTTAATCGCCGAGGCGGCCCTCGGCATGACGCTCGAGGCCACGGCCTGGGAGATCGGTGCGGCCACGCACCCGCATCCGACCCTGGCGGAGGTCGTGGGCGAGGCGGCGATGGCCGTCGCCGGCCGCCAGATCAACGCCTGACAGAGCCGGGCCGCGGCCGGGGGAGCGACGGAGGCACGCCGGCCGTCGCGCGGCTCGTCGCCGGCCGCCACGCCGACGGGCCCGACCGGATCCGGCGTTCAGGCCGACTTGGCGTGGTTTTCGGCCCAGTCGAGCACCTTGTCGGCGACCTCGTCCCAGCCGGGCGCGGCGATCAGCCAGTGGGTCCGGTCGGGAAACTCCAGCAGCTCGGTGACGGCCTTCGAGCGCCGGTACTTGCCGAAGTTCCAGCGGATGGTCGAGGCGTCGACCGCCCGGTCACGTGAAGCGGCGGTTATGAGCAGCGGAGCCCGCGTGTCGTTGCGGAAGTTCACCTTCGTCCCCACGCCGAGCAGCAGCTGCCAGTAGAGACGGCCGGGCGTCGGCACGACCTGGTTCTCATAGGCGGCGAGTTGTTCGTCAAAGCCCAGGGTGTGGCAGAAGCTCCAAGCGAAGCGACGGAACGAGATCGGCCTGACCTTGCGCCAGCTGCGCCAGGCCAGAATGACGGGCAACCCCGACCAGGTCGCCCGCGGCCCCGCCAGCACGCCGCGCGGCGGTGCGGGATCGATCGCCACCCCGACGGAGCCGAGCCCGCGGTCGAGCAGCAGCTGGACGACGAGTCCGCCCATCGAATGGCCGATCAGGATCGGCGGCTCGGGCAGCGCCTCGATGATCCGGGCGTAGTGGTCCGCCAGCTCCCCGAAGCCGATGCCGGCCAGCTCGGGAGCGGGGGAACGGCGCAACTCGGCCACGGGCCGATCGTCGTAGGGCCAGGCCGGCGCGAGGACGGTGTAGCCCCTGTCCCGGTAGCGCCGGGCGAAGCCATCCCAGCAGCCCGGCGTCATCCACGCGCCGTGGATCAGCACGATCGTCTTCGGCATCGAATCCTCAGGCTCGACCAGCGCGGGCCCCCGGAAGCGCGAGCCCGTCGGGGCGATCATGGTCGGCCCGGCCGATTGGAAGGCCGGCGCCGGCCGATCGGGCTGCGGTGCGGAACGGCGGAGGACGAGCTGACGGGTAGAGGTGCCGGGCGCGAGTCCTGGCCCGGCTCGACCGGCGGGCCCGCGGCCCGGCTTATCCGCCCGCTGGTCGAGCCCGTACGGCGCGTCGGACGCGATCGAAGATGCCACCTGCCGCCAGATGAGCCAAACTAGACGCCGCACCGGCCCGGCCGGCGGCGGTCATGTCTCACGGCGCGCGCGGCGTGCCAGATCTCGCAGGAGGAGCGCCTCGTGGCCAAGGTGACCATGCCCCAGCTCGGCGAGAGTGTGGCCGAGGGGACGATCGGCAAGTGGCTCAAGCAGCCGGGCGATGCCGTGGCCAGGGAGGAGCCGCTCCTGGAGGTCATTACCGACAAGGTCAACGCCGAGGTTCCTTCGCCTTTCGCCGGGATCCTGCGCGAGATCCTGGTCGCCGAGGGGCAGACCGTCCCGTACAACGTCGAGATCGCCGTCATCGACGAGGAGGCCGGGGTCTCTCCCCGCGGAGCTGGTGCTCCTGCCGCGACCCCGGCCGTTCCCGCAGCCGCGGCCGCACCCTCGAGCTCGACTGCTCCGGCGCCCGCAGCTCCGGCGCCCACCGCTCCCGCGCCCATGACCGTCCGGCCGCCGGTGCCGATGGCAGTGACGGCGGCCGGCGACCCCGACGCGCGGATGACTCCCGCCGTTCGGCTGCTGATGCGCGAACACGGCCTCTCACCTGTCCAGATCGTCGGGACGGGGCACGCCGGCCGGATCACACGCGACGACGTGATGGCTTTCGTCGAGCGGGGTAGGGGAGCCGGGGCCACGGGACGTGGAGCAGCCACTGCCGGCGAGTCGGCCGGGCGATTCCGAGCCGCCACTGCGGCCGACCAGGCCGCGGTCTCTCAGCCGGTCCCGCAGCCGCCCGTCCGGGGAGTCGCGAGCCATTCGCCGGGCCTGGCACCGGCCGCCCCTTCATCCCCACCGTCTGCCTCCGTAACGTGGGCTCCCGGCCAGGACGAGGTGCTGGTGCCGCACAACCAGATGCGCCGCGGGATCGCCGCCCAGATGACCCGTGCCGCCGCGATACCGGTGGCCCACAGCACCTTCGAGGCCGACATGACGGCCGTGGTGAAACTGCGCGGCGAGCAGGCCGAGGCCTATAAGGCGCGCGAGGGAGTCGGCCTGAGCTTCCTGCCGTTCGTGGTCAAGGCCGTGGTCGAGGCCCTCCACGCCCACCCCGACATCAACGCCCACTACACCGAGGAAGGCCTGGTGCGGAAGCGGCGCATCAACATCGGCGTCGCGATCGCCGTCGACAACGGCTTGATCGTGCCCGTCATCCATGACGCCGACCAGCTCTCGATCAACGGCATCAACCGCGCCATCCAGGACCTGGCGGCGCGCGCCCGATCGAACAAGCTGCGGCTCGAGGACATCGGGGGCGGCACCTTCACGGTCGACAACACCGGCTGGTTCGGGTCGATCCTGACCGTGCCGATCATCAACCCGCCCGAGGTCTGCATCCTCACCACCGAGGCCGTCGTGAAGCGGCCCGTGGTCCGCGAGACGCCGGAGGGCGACGTGCTGGCGATCAGATCGATGATGAATCTCGTTGCCGGGTACGATCATCGGGCCACGGACGGCGCCCAGATCGGGCGGTTCGTCCGCGACGTGATCTGCTGGCTCGAGGCGGTCGGCCCCGACTCGCCGATCTACTAGACGACAAGACCGAACCTGAGGCGCTCGATTCCGAATGTCCGACTCGATCGATTTTCGTTCCTCGCCGCGCGGGTCTGTTTCGGGCTCCTCCTCGCCGGCGTCCTCCTCGCCGGGCATGTCCGGGCGGGGCTCGTCCGGGGTGCGCGTCTTGCCGCCGACGATTGCCATGGGCGGCGGCACGTTCGAGCCGGCCGCCGACGGGTCGTCCGCTCCGCGCCGCCATCCCGACTGGATAAAGGCCCGCATCCCGGCCGGCGAGACGTATCAGGAAGTGCGGCGGCTCCTCCACGGCCTGACGCTCAACACCGTTTGCGAGGAAGCGCACTGCCCCAACATGGGCGAATGCTGGGACGAGCGCACCGCCACGATCATGATCCTGGGCGATACCTGCACCCGGGCCTGCGGGTTCTGCGCCGTCAAGACGGGCAAGCCGCTCGTCCACGACCTGGACGAGCCGCGGCGCGTGGCCGAGGCGATCCGCGGCCTCGGCCTGGAACATGTAGTCGTCACCAGCGTGGCCCGCGACGACCTCGACGACGGCGGTGCGAGCATCTTCGCCGAGACCATCCGCCGGCTGAGGGTCGCCTGCCCGGGCATGGGCGTCGAAGTGCTGATCCCCGACTTCAACGGCGAGGCGGAGCCGCTGCGGACCGTCATGGCGGCGGCACCGGATATCCTCAACCACAACGTCGAAACGGTGGCGCGGCTCCAGAAGCCGGTCCGGAAGCGAGCCCGATACGACCGATCCCTGGGCGTCCTGGAGCGGGCGAAGACCTACGTGCTCGAATTCGGTGGACCGGCCGGGCTTGCGGCGGTCCACACCAAGTCGTCGATCATGGTCGGGCTGGGCGAGACGCGGCCGGAGTTGCGGCAGACCTTCCTCGACCTGCGGGCCGTCGACTGCGACATCCTGACCATCGGTCAGTACCTGCAGCCCTCGGCCGAGCATCTCCCGGTCGAGCGCTACTACCACCCCGACGAGTTCGCCGAGATGCGCGAGGAGGCGCTGGCGATGGGCTTCAAGCACGTGGAGTCGGGGCCGCTGGTCCGGTCGAGCTACCACGCCCGGGACCAGGTGCCGGGCGCCGAGGCGCGGCGCGCGGCGCGAGCGGCGGGCGGGGACGCGGCGTTCGGCGCGGCGGTGGACGGCGCGGCGGTGGACGGCGCGGCCGCAGGCGGCTCCACGACCGGCGGCGTTCGCCGCGGCCCGACCATCGATGCCGACGGCCGGGTCATCTACCGGGTCGACTGAACCATCCTGGCAGGGGAGCGGGCGGGCTACGATCGGTCGGCACCGGCCACCGATGGGCGCCCGATGAGCCGCCGTTCGGGAGTCGGCGAGCGCCCGTTGAGCCGCGATTGGGCGGATGGTGGGCGGCGGCCGAAACGCCGATAGCCGCTGGGCAAGCCGCCGGTGAGCGCCCCCGGTGAGCCGACGCCGAGCCACCGATGAGCGCCCGGTAAGCGGCGGCGATGCCGCCGCTTACCGCCGGCGACGCCGCTGATGCGCCGCCGGCTACCGCTGGCGATGCCGCTGATGCGCCGCCGGCTACCGCTGGCGATGCCACCGCAACCCTGCCGTTGAGCCGCCGATGAGCCGCCGATGAGCGTCTGGGCCGATCCTTGGGGCATGGATGACATTCGGGTCGGAACCGTGATCCGGGCCGTGAGGATGCGACGCGGTCTTCGGCAGCGCGACCTTGCCGCCGCGGCCGGGGTCAGCCAGTCAACCGTCTCTCTCGTTGAGCGCGGCCGTCTGACTGCGCTCACAGTGTCGACAGTACGCGCAGTCGCCAGTGCCCTTGACGTCTGGCTCCCGTTCGAGCCCAGATGGCGCGGCGCCGAACTGCCGCGCCTTCTCGATGAGCGCCATGCGAACGTCGTCGGGCGGGTCGTCGAAGAATTGCGAAGCCGCACCTGGCAGGTGCGGGTCGAGTATTCGTTCAACTGGCGTGGCGAGCGCGGCTCCGTTGACGTGGTCGCGTGGCTGTCGGGTCAGCGGGCCATCCTGTTGGTGGAGGTCAAGACGCAGTTGGTCGACGTCCAGGAGCTCCTTTCGACGCTGGATCGGAAGCGAAGGCTGGTGCCTGGGATCGTGACCGGCGAACTTGGCTGGCGTCCCGTCACGGTCGGCTCTGTCGTGGTTCTGCCCGAGGAGACACGGGCGCGGTCCGCGATATCACGGCATGCCCCGGTCTTCAGGCCGCCCTCCCGGCCCGGAACGTCCACATCCGGCACTGGCTGAAGGAGCCGGCCGGACCCCTGGCGGGGATCTGGTTCTTGCGGTACAGCAACACCGGTAGTCGTAAGCGAGCCGGGGAGGTCCAACCAGGGTTCGGGCAGTCACTCGCGCGCAGTTGCGTGCCAGTCCACGCTCAGCGAAGCGCCGCGGGTCCGCGCCAGGACCCGTTCGTGGGCCGGCAGGTGGGTCCGCTCCCACGTAGCACTACTGGCGTTGTTGTTGCGCAAGAAACGCCATCACCGGGGCCGGGCCCGTGCGACCCGGCCACCTCGGGCCTGCCAGTGCCGGAATCTGGCGGTCGCCCTGCCGCGGCCTACGCCGCCGCTCGCTCGCTGGGCGGCGCCCGCCCCGCGGCCGCACGACCGCCCCGCGGCCGCACGACCGCCCCGCGGCCGCGAAAACGACCCTGGCCGGTCGCTCGCCCCGCGTTACAGGATCTTCGAGAGGAACGCCTTCGTCCGTTCCTGGGTGGGTGCGCTGAAGACCTGGTCGGGCGTGCCTTCTTCGACGACCACGCCGTCGTCCATCATGACGACCCGGTTGGCCACTTCGCGGGCGAAGCCCATCTCGTGGCTGACCACGATCATCGTCATTCCCTCGCGGGCCAGCTCCTTCATGACCTCGAGCACTTCGCCGATCATCTCGGGGTCGAGGGCGGAGGTCGGCTCGTCGAAAAGCATCAGGGCCGGCTTCATGGCCAGCGCCCGGGCGATGGCGATGCGCTGCTGCTGCCCGCCGGAGAGCTGGTTGGGATAGACCTGCTCCTTGGCCGCCAGCCCGACGCGTTCGAGCAGCGCGCGACCCATGACGACCGCCTCGTCGCGGGAGATGCCTCGCACGTGGATCGGCGCTTCAATGATGTTCTCGAGGGCGGTCATGTGCGGGAAGAGGTTGAAGCGCTGGAAGACCATGCCGATCTCCTGGCGCTGCCGGGCGACGTTCTTCTCCGTGTCCTCGACCAGCTTCGTGCCGCCGCCCGTTTCGCGGTAGCCGATAAGGTGGCCGTTGACGAAGATGCGGCCGCTCTGGATCTTCTCCAGGTGGTTGATGCACCGGATGAATGTCGTCTTGCCCGAGCCCGACGGGCCGATGACGACGACGACCTCCTGGCGCTTCACCTGGATGCTGACGTCCCTGAGGACGTGCAGCCGGCCGAACCACTTGTTGACATCGCGGGCGTCGACGACCACGTCCGCCTCAGGACGGGGCACGCCGCCGATGGCCCCCAGGAGGTTGGACGAGATCGCGCTTGGGGCGGTCATCAGTGGCCTCCCAGGACGGCGATGTCTTCAGGCTTGCCTCGGCTCAGCAGCCGCTCGCGCCACGAGAGTCCGGCTGACGTCTGGCCCGTGCCCTTCGAGAAGCGCCGCTCGATCCAGGCCTGGACGACGCCCCAGATGGTCGTCAGGAGCAGGTACCAGAAGATGCAGGCAATGAAGTACTCGAAATAGTCGAACGTCGTGATGGCGTAGTTGTCGAAGGTGGTGAAGAGCTCGTAGACCGACAACACGTACAGCAACGAGGTGTTCTTGATCATGTTGTTGTACTCGTTGCCCAGGGGCGGAATGATCACGCGGGCCGCCTGCGGCAGGACGATGCGGCTCATCGTCTGGCGGTACGTCATGCCGAGCGACTTGGCTGCCTCGGTCTGACCCGGATCTACCGCCATGATGCCGGCCCGGACGATCTCGGCCATGTAGGCGCCTTCGTTCACGCCCATGATCATGCAGCCTACTGTGACGGCGGAGTCAAGGAAGTTGAACGGGCCGATGCTGAACACGGGCCAGGTCAGAAGGTGCGTTATGAGCGGCGCGTAATACAGCATCGTCAGCTGAAGGATCAGAGGTGTTCCGCGGAAGACCCAGATATACAGGTTCGCGATGATCCGGAACGGCCAGACGCGCGACATCTTGCCCAGGGCCGCGAAGATGCCCAGGACCACGCCCAGGATCTGCGCGACGATAGAGATCCCGATGGTCAGCCAGAGGCCGTTGATGATCGAGCCGTTGGGGCTGAATATGGACTGGAAGGTGATGTTCCACTGGTAGTTGTGGGTGGAACCCTTGTTGCCCGAGCAGGCTGCGAGCGCGAAGGCGACGAGAAGCAGGAATCCGGCGAGTTGAACTCGCCGGATTCCAATCATGCCGACGGAACGAGCCATCACGGCGGACTTACCTCAGCGGGATTACGAGTTGGCGCTCGTGACGGCTCCGGACTGCATCTGCCACTTGGTGAGGATCTGGATATAGGAGCCGTCCGCGATCATGGCGTTGAGCGCCGCGGTGATCGCGTCGCGGAGGCCCGTATGGTTCTTGCCGACGCTGATTCCTTCGGGGGCCGGCTCGAGATTGAGGTTCGGGACGAGCACGTACTTACCACCGCCGTTGACGACCTCGTACGCGGCGACAGGCGAGTCGGTGAAGTGAGCGGCGACGGTGCCGGCCTGCAGGGCCAGCAGCGCTTGAGTGTCAGCGGTGAAGGTCTTGAGCGTGATCGGCTGCTTGCCCGCGGCGACGCAAGCCTGGCTCAGCCCGCCCGACGACTTGTAGGCGCCCGTGCCGGCGATGTGGTCGGCCTCGACCGTTCCGCTTTCGGCCGCAACCGCCTTGCCGCACAGGTCCGTCGTAGTCGCGATGTTGTCCGGGTTCCCGGTCAGGACCACGAACTCCTGGCCGGCCTGGTAGTAGGGGATCATGTCAACCTGGGCCTGGCGATCGGGCGTGATCGTCTGGGCCGACACGATGATGTCGCAGTTGCCGCCGGTCAGGGCGGGGATGATCGAGTCGAAGTTGGTCGGCTTGATGACGACCGTGAGGCCCAGCCTGGCACCGACCGCGTTTATCAGGTCGATGTCAGAGCCGATCGGCTTCTGGTTCGCGTCGAGGTATTCCTGCGGGGGGTAGGTCGTGTCGGAGCAGACGGTCAGCGTGCCGGGGGTAATGAGATCGCTGGCCGGAACCGTGGGCAGCGGCGCCGTCGTGGGCGACGCCGGAGCGCTTGAGACCATCGTGGTCGGCGCCGGCGTGGCCGGTGCCGGGGTAGCGGGTGGCTGTGTGGGCGTGGGCGTGGCAGCGGCCGAGCATGCGCCAGCGACGATTGCCGCCGTGGCAAGGATTCCGGCAAGTCGGAATCGGAACGAACTCACGGGTGTTCCTCCTATCCTCCTGAGACTCGCGGCGCCGCTCGTCGTCCACCCGCGACGCGCGCCTGGGTATCGGTGACGGCAGCGTAGCGACCGGCGCGAGCGCGTGCAAGGCGGATGCCGCATGGGAAGTTGCGGCGAGGTTGCAGACGGCCGGCAAGGGGAGGGTTGCCGCGTGGACGGGCCAATTGGCCGGGCCGCGGCCCGCCTTCGGCCATCCTCGTGGGGCGTCCGCCACGCCACCGTGCCCGCCACCCCGCGCCGCACCCGCGCCCGCGTTCCGGCCCGGAGTGGCTATGCTCTCGCAAATGGCCCGCCAGCTGCCGCGCCGGATGCCCCTCGCCGAGCTCCACTGTCACCTCGGCAGTGCCGTCACGCCTTCGATCATGTGGGGCATCGCCCACGAGCAGGGGATCAAGCTGCCGACGAAGGACTACTGGGAGTTCCGGGAGATGGTGACCGCCTCTCCGACCCGCGGCCACTCCTTCGACGGCTACCTGCACCTCTTCCACTGGACCGAGCTGATCCAGTCGTCTCCCCTGGCCATGGAGCGCTCCGTATATGAGGTCGTGGGCGGCGCGTACCGCAAGAACAACATCACCACGATCGAGCTTCGCTTCAATCCCATGAAGCGTAACCG
>Ga0182027_10006789_pt1 | contig 17033 bp, 13 predicted proteins | sample 712E1DmetaG_FD_121300 | JGI IMG/M metagenome (GOLD analysis project Ga0182027, IMG submission 121300) | Permafrost microbial communities from Stordalen Mire, Sweden - 712E1D metaG (Illumina Assembly) | ecosystem: Environmental > Terrestrial > Soil > Wetlands > Permafrost | place: Sweden... | reverse complement strand
CTGGAAGAGCTGGAGTCCTCGCAGGCCGAGATGGAAGCCGCCGTGGAGCGAGTGCTACCGGCTGCGGAACCTAAGACGAGATCCCGGCGCAAGCCGTTGCCCGAGCATCTGCCGCGAGAGGTTGTCAGCCACGCTTTTCACGGTGACTGCTGCCCCGACTGCGGCGGCCAGTTGCGTCAGTTCGGCGAAGATGTCTCCGAGCAACTGGAGTACATCCCCGACAGCTTCAAGGTCATTCGCCACGTGCGGCCGAAGTTCGCCTGTAGTGGCTGTGAGCGCGTGATTGAAGCGCCCGCGCCATCCCGTCCGATTGAGCGTGGCCTTGCCGGACCAGGGCTGCTGGCCCACGTGCTGGTTTCGAAATTCGCAGATCACTTGCCCCTCTATCGACAGTCGGAGATTTACGCCCGCCAGGGAGTTGAGATTGAGCGCTCCACGCTGGCCGGCTGGGTAGGCGGAGCCAGTGAGTTACTGGCTCCGTTGATCGATGCGATTCAGAAGCATGTGCTCGCAGGAGCCAAGCTTCACGCCGACGATACACCGATGCCGGTGCTTGCGCCTGGCAGTGGCAAGACCAAGACTGGACGTCTCTGGACCTACGTGCGTGACGACAGGCCTGCCGGTGAAGATACCGCGCCCGCTGTCTGGTTCGCGTACTCGGAGGATCGCAAAGGCGAGCATCCGCAGCAGCATCTGAAGAACTTCAGGGGCGGCCTTCAGGCGGACGCCTATGCAGGGTTCCATCATCTGTACGGCGATGGCGCGATTTATGAAGTCGCTTGTTGGGCGCATGCACGCCGCAAGTTCCACGAGATCCATGTCATTCACGCATCACCCACAACAACCGAGGCTCTGGCCAGGATCGGTGCTCTCTATGCGATTGAAGACGAAGTGCGCGGCAAGCCCGCCGATCTAAGGCTGAGCGTTCGTCAGGCGCGAGCAAGGCCACTGCTTGAGGATCTGCGTAAATGGATGGAGAAGGCACTTCATTCGCTGTCAGCGAAGAGCGAAACCGCGGCTGCGATTCGATATGCGCTCTCGCGCTGGCGTGCCCTTACGCGATACACCGAAGACGGATTGTTGGAGATCGACAACAGCGCAGCCGAGCGAGCTCTGCGGGCCGTGGCTCTTGGACGGAAGAACTATTTATTTGCGGGTTCCGATTGCGGTGGAGAACGGGCCGCTGCCATGTACAGCCTGATCGGATCGGCAAAGCTGAACGGCCTCGATCCGGAGTTCTATCTCCGCACCGTGCTCGCCCAGATCGCCGACCATCCCATCAGCCGCATCGAGGAACTGCTGCCCTGGAACCTCGCCCTGTCTATACAGGCCCAATCCTCCCAGGCCGCTTAGACACACTCATCAGGTGTCCACCAAAAAGGTAGTGGGCACTTCATGAGATGACTCCTCAACTAGGTCAAGAGGGGAGATCGGGACGCTTACGCGCTTGGCGCAGCGCCCGGTCGATTTCTTCCAACTGTGCCTCGCTCAGGCGGCCGGGACGGCCGCTGCGCTGGCCCTCGGCCAATCCAGCCAAGCCTCGGGCCTCGAATCGCTGCACCCAATACTCAACGGTGCGCGGCGCATCGCCCAACAGGCGGCCGACCTCCGGGCAACTCATGCCCTGGGCCACCAGCAGCACGCCGTGCAGGCGGTGATCGTAGCGGGACTCCTGGGAGCGGCGAATCTCGTCCTGCGGCCCCAACACCATGGTTGCGGCGTCGGAAATGCGTAAGGAGCGCATGTCCTCACCACATCACAATCGCCACAATATGCGCATTTATTTATGTCGTCGACTATATCTCTGCTCAATCCGTACTCGATCACACGCACAAACGCTCTTGAGCGACCATGAGAACTTTGGCTGCCCCTGCAAGCGCCCCGAGTAACAGCGGCCTGAGGTCTGGAGGAATTGGATCAGTCCAGAACAGTTCCGGCAACCTCCCTCTGCTCTCACTTCAATTCCGATCTTCTCCATCCCGTTGATGTCTTGACCCACAGCGCCGAATTCGCACCATCATCCACCCACCTTATCTCGCCCACTTCTCCCATCGTTGGCGCGGGAGGTTCCTTCTGCCGAGTCAGACAGAACCCAGTGCCATCCAATTTCAATGGGGGGGTCGTCATGTCACCAGACGGAATCCTATTCTGCAGACCACCCATCACGCCTCCAGTCGTGGTCGTTCCCAAGATGCATGCGCCCTCCAGATCGCCATCGAATGCTTTGGCGAGCCGGTGTGCGGGATTAGCAAAAAGAACATTCCCAATATAGTTTCCGCACTTTCCCTCGGGAGTGATCAAAAAGCCCACTCCGCTGTTATCCTTTGCCCAGCGGCTATAATACACTCGGCACTGGAGCAGCGATTGATAGGGCTTGTTGATATAAAATCCGGCGATTGTAGGTGAATCAGCGTAGCACTGTGCGAATGTATTGTTATCTCCGTTGCAATAGAAACAATAGAGCATCGGGCCTTGGGCAACGTCGTAGTTCCAGACGTGGATTGTTGTGAACCAATTACTGGAGTCGTCGCTGCGGACGCCGGTCTCGTAGCCAATCACGTGTGCCAGGATAACCTTGCTGTCGCCGTTTTCGTAATGAATGCCTATGCTCCCCGGCGCATAATGTGCGCTGAGAGCGACTTCGCAACGAACTCGCGTTATATTCTTCTCGTATCCGCCACGGAGAAGGTGGATGCCCTTGTAGTTCGCATTCGCGACGACAAGATCGGCAATTTCAAACCTTTGCACAGCTTCAACTCTGATGCCCGTCACTGGCTGGAGACCGCCGTCGATAACACCTCCGCGGATCCAGCCACTGGTATCTGTGAATTTCGATTTGTTCCCGCCCCCTTTGATCAGGACAGCGTCCCCGGAAAACCCCGCTTTGGCCCGGAGTACGGCATTGGGGGTCATCGTGAGGCTGACGGAAACTGGGAGACGGAGCGGTTTGGAGAGTTCGTATACGCCGTCTCCCAATTCCAGAGTCCCACCGCCCTTTTCATCGAGGGTTGCAATCCGTCCGCTCAATTCCGAATGCCAGTCGTCAAGTTGGCTCTTGTCTACAGTCGGAGTTGTCGATCGCGGTGCGGAGTCATGTGCGCCTGCTTCGGCTCCCAGTAGCTTTTTCCCAACAATACTGTTGAACAGTAACATGCCGGCCGTTTTTTGAATAAGTCGCCTACGTTCCATCTTAATCTCCTTGCTAGCGCTCGATCGACTGGCGCTAGGTGTCTGGTGAAACCGTGTCAGTCACATTTCTTCGCCCTGAAGCGCTTACGTCACGGCGGGCCGATGATCTTTCCCGACTGACAGAACTAGCTCCAGTTAGCGTGGTAGTTAGAAGGGCCCCCAATTCGGCACATGCGATGGAGCGCCCCACGGCTTCAAGCCGTCTATCTTAAGTTTGCGGCGATATATTTTGTGATCGGCACAACTGACGAACAGTGTATCGAAACCTCTGTCTCCAAAACTTAGGCCCACGGCTTCGCCCCCTGGCACAGGCAGGATGGCCCTAACACGACCATTGTGGTCAAAGATCTGTACGCCCATGCGTGTCGCCACATAGAGGCGTCCATCGCGATCCATCGCGGAGGATCCTGCGCCGCTGTCATCGGCTGCATCCGAAACCTCAAACCAGAAGAACTGTTGTTTGTCCTGGACAGTCCCGTCAGACTGAATCCGGTAGCTGTAACCCCAGTGACTACCCTTCTCCGCGAGAGCGAGCCAACGCCCATCCGGAGAGATGGCGATACTAGTTGGCTCATTAAGTGACGCATCCAGCAGAATCTTTTCACCACCAGGTTTAGCGAGCCATAGCTTCCCCGCATGGGTGCCCGCAGTTTCGGACTCGACAACGTATATCGTTCTGTTGGAGGTAATTAGAAGTGCCGTCCCTCTTATGTTTCTTGCCAGTGTTGACCGGTTTCCATGCGTTGTTACAGCGACGATCGTTGCGTGTTCTGTGTCTGTAATGTACGCGCGTTCGTCCGGTCCGAATGCAAGGCCTTCATAACCCATTGAGAGCGGCGCGTATGAGCCGAGTTGGCCATCGATGTCAATCACCTCGCTTTTCGAACTCGCTCCATCTCGAAACACAATATCGCCCTTAGGATCTGCTGCTAGAATTCCGACTGATTGGTACTTTCCCGCGACAACCTGCCAATCCTCATGCCGTAACAGGATCGCCTGAAGAAAAGTATTGTTGGATTCGCCCGCTGTAATGGGCTGCGGCCAATCTTTCCAAAGCCACCGCATGGCGTCTGGAAAAATCGCTTGTGCCTGGGCGTCATTATGAGATCCTCCGCCCCAGACGTGTTTGATTTGGTATCCCGCAAATTCCAGTGCCCGCTCGATAGTCTGATTACTCATCCACCAATCGCCCATCTCGGGACCGCGCATCCACTCGTCCTCTGAACCGTCCTGCATGAAGATGCGAATGGGCTTGGGTGCTGTCTTGCGAATCAGCACAGCGTAATGATCACCACCCCTCATGCCCACAAAAGTTCCGACGGCTGTGAAAACGCGCCTAAATGCGTCAGGCCGCTCCCAAGCGAGAGTGAAGGCACCGATGCCGCCGGTGCTAGCCCCGCCAACTGCCCGGTCATTGGGGTCTTTCGATAACCGAATCCGGAGGCCACCAGCAGTCTTGCGGCGCTCAACTTCAGGGAAAACCTCTTCAAGGATGAAATGGGCTAGGTTCGCGTTCAAAGAGTCGAACTCAAAACTACGGTTGTACCGCGGATTTGGGTCGTCGCCCTGCGCTGTATCCGTGCTATTTGCGACTACCTTGGACTCTTGCCTGTTAGAGGCGACGGCCCCGGGCGCAATGCCTATGGCGATCGTCACTGGCACTTCATGTTTGTAAATCAGGTTGTCAAAAACGGTCGACGCATTGAATCCTAACCCATCGAGACCAACGTAGACGCACGCCGGCTTGTCGGCTTTATACTCCGCCGGTACGTAAACACTAATCTCTCTGAATGTACCTGGATAAATTGTCGAGTGGTCAAAGACAAAGTGAAAGGTCTCGCCCTGTGGCACCCCGGACTGCGACATAGAGTCTGGGCTCAGAACATAGTGGTTGTTTGGTGTCTGATCCTGGGCAACTGGAGAAGCCTCGTGAGTAAGCCCAGCACCACCGAACAGGAGCAGAGCGACGAGGCCCATTAAATATCTGCGACAACACATCTTTGACTTTAGCCTTTCAGCGCTGAACAGAGAGCCAGTTCGCGATGTATGCGGCAGAGGCTCTTAATGGAGGGTTGCCGCCTGCCAAAAGCATCGACAGGCAGTTGACCATGCAGATTCCGCGCTTAAAGATGAGCTCGAACAGGCCAACTGGCATGCCCTGAGATGAAGGACATGCCAGCTGCCTATGGTGTTAGTAATACAGTTTCAGGACAAGCTGAATAATGCGCGGGCCATCAACGTCAGAGTTGATGGTGCTGAAGTGCGTTGGATTATTAAAGCCAAGATTTCCTGGAACTCCCAAGCTGACCCAATTCCCGGCATTGAATGCTTCGGCCCGGAATTGGAGCTTGCTTTGCTCGGTGAACGCAAACTCCTTGAACAACGAAAAGTCAAGATTTTGAAATCCGGGCACGCGATACTGGCCGGATTTGCCCCCAAGCGGCGCGTAATCTGCCTGGCCGATGGCGGTCGCACTGGGAGGTTGTGAAAAGGCGGCCGGGTTCAGCCACCCGTTTATACTCTTGTGCTGAGCGTACAAGCCTACACCCGGGACCGTGTTTGCCCAACAGCCAAAAGCGGCCGTGGTCGAATAGAGGCATCCAACATTCCCCGGCTGTCCGCTTTGATACGTCAAGATGAAATTGACTTTCCATCCACCCACAATCGCGTTGGTAACCTTATTCATATTGCTTCCGAAAGTGAGGCCTCTGCCCAAAGGCAGAAAGTAAGTACCAGATCCGTGAATCACATTCTTCACGTCGCTGTTGCAAAGCGCGTAATCCTTTTTCGGTCCAAAGCCTGGAAGCCACTCCGCTCTCCACCCAGTCGCCGGGGACCCCTCGCTGCTTTGGTCGGTGAAGCACTTTCCAAGGGTGTAATTCACGTTCACGTTGAGCCCGGCGCTTAGCTGGTGGGCGTAGATAGCTTGCAGGGAGTTATAGCTGCTGTCCCCGTTAGTAACCTCAAAAAACGAGTTTGTTGCGAACTGTGGAAACGGAAAATGCCCGACAACCGTCGGATCATATTCATTTGTTCCAGGCGGCGCTATCGCAGAGACGGCATTAATTTCTCCGAAAGGGGAGTCCAGATGACGGCCGACGTTGCCTACATATGCGACCTGGATGGAATCATGGGGCGTGAACTGATCCTGGACAGAGAGGTTGTATGTCTCAGTGTACGGTGTTTGGTAGTTCCACTGTCTGCCCTGCAGCGCCACTCCCTGGCCCGAAACCAGAGCCGCGTCCTCGAGGTTTGTACTTGCTAAAGCGGTTTCGAGAGTTGCCGTCGTGGTACCGCCGACAGCGACAAGCGGTGTTTGGGAATTCGCAGCACTGTAATACACCGTGTAGTTGAATGGATAGTTTTCACCAAGGTTCGGAGCAAATCCGATAGTGGCGAGAGCGCCATAGGCTATGCCGTAACCGCCGCGTAAAACCAGATTTGATTTCAAACGATATGCGAAGCCGACCCTCGGTGCGAAGTTCTTGGTTTGCCCATTTCCCGTGGACTTGTTGGAATTGCAATCGAGCGTGATGTTGTTTGCGGCAAGCAGCGCATCGAAGGTTGCCGACCGTTGCACGTTGGCGCAACCTTCAGACGGTACGTAGAAGGTGCCTGACGAACCCCCGCCGCCACCGTTTTCAATAAAATTGGCTTGCCTGCCATTTTCTTCCGAATAGGGTTCAAAGTGATCCCAACGGAGACCCAGGTTGAACGTGAGTTTTTGGGTTGTTTTCCAGTCGTCCTGGAAATATCCTGCGAAGTACTTGCGGGAATCCTTGACCACCGCGTAGTTGGAGAGACCCATAAACGATATACCTCCGACATCGCCGATCCCGTTGGGGACCGAAGCGGTAGTAGGTACCAGCAAAATATCGGCGGCACCTGCATATCCCTGGCTTTCGTTGGGCAACGAAGAGAATTGACCGTTGAAGTCGAACTCGCCTTTCGGATAAGGAGACTGGATGATAGGCGCGACGAAGCGATCAAACTGGAAGCCCGCCTTGAAAGTATGCGAAGCGTGCAGTTTGGTCACATTGTCCATCAGTTCCAGCACCCTCAGCGATACGAGGGTCGGCATCCATCCAGCAACTCCGAGATTGGTAAACGGCGATATGGCGATGTCCGGCAGCCCGCCATTGCCCGGGTATTGCGGCACGTTTGCAATTCCATATTGCGCAGGAATGCCCGAAGTATTTGCTGCGCTGCCCGCAATATTATCCACCCATTGAGTCGACCCCGCGTGGATCTCATTTGTTAGAGTGGGCGTAAAGATGTGCGTATACCCGGCGGCGATGGCATAACTTGAGATCGCAGACACCCCGCTTCCCCAATTCGCGCCATTGGCAATCCCGGGGAGACGTGGAGGAACATGGTCCACGCTATGGCCCCAATTAAACACACCGAAGAGCACATCCTTTGAGCTGAGCTGCTCATCAATTCTTAGGTCGTAGGTGTTTACCGTCGTTAGTTCGGCAGGAAAAGCAAAATAATCCTGCAACGCAGTAAGAGAGTTGAGGGTCGCAGCTGGATAGATTCCCAAAAGCTTTACCGCATTCGGATCGAGGCGGCCGGTCGGAATAATGTTGAGTTGCGATGTGAGACCCGTGAAGTCCGTGGTCCCGGTAACGCTGCCGCTGGTCATGAAGGGGTCGCGAACCCAGACGGTGGAAGAGGATGTGTTTTTCAGTTGTGAGACAGGATCCACCGCGCCTGCCGCAACAGAGCGCGTGCTGGCTGGATCAAAGAAAGTTGCGATTGGGAATTTACGGTTGAGTCCATCCGTGAGGGGTGTGGAGTTAGCAGTTAGCGTGAAGAAATCCTGGAAGTTGGTAAATCCACTTTTTACCATATTGGCGGTGGGCACAGTAGCGGTCTGTTGTGTGGGAGTGGCTATCCGCGTGCCCTGATAGTCAAAGAAAAAGAAGGTTCGGTTTTTTCCGTTATAGAGCTTTGGAAGGTAGGCCGGACCACCGACCGTTCCGCCAAAGATGTTTTGGTGATACCCAGGCCTGGCTATGCCCTGCTGTTTCGCAAAATAGTCGTTGGCGTTGAAATCATTGTTGCGAAGGTATTCCCAAAGATCACCGTGTAAGGAGTTTGTTCCCGACTTGATTGCCGCGTTGACGACTGCTCCGGTCGAGTGTCCAAACTCGGCGCTGAAGTCGCCGCTCTGCAGTTTGAACTCCTGGATCGCGTCCGGAGGCGGCACAACCAGGGGGGCGGCGCCATAAACTTCCTCATTGTCGTCGATGCCGTCCAGGCGATAGTCATTTTGACCGCTATTCACGCCGTTGACGACAAAATCCGTGCTTTGTGGAGTCCCGCCGGGAGTTGTCGTAACACCCGCGCTGATTTGAGAGAGCGAAGTCCAGTTACGGGCTTCGAGCGGCAAATCGTTCACTTCCTCGCCAGTAATCGTTTGCCCCACCTCAGAGTCCTCTGCCTGCAACAGTGGTGCTTCCGCTGTCACCGTCACCTTCTCCACGGCGCTACCAGGATGCAGTGTTACGTCGATATCCGGTTCCTGCTGAATGTGAATCTGAATTCCTCGATTGACATACACCTCGAATCCGCTCTTGGTAACCTGCAAGCTGTAGGTACCAGCGTTCACTGCGTTAAAGACGTAGGTGCCGGCGGAACTCGATACTGTCGTCTGAAGCATGCCGGTGCTATCGTTGGTCAAAACAACCTTCGCATCGAGGATAACAGCCCCCGTGGAATCGCTAATCGTACCGGTTAGTCCTCCGACCCCCACCTGCGCAAAGAGCGGCGTACAAACCGCAATCAACAGCGCAAATAAAAACGAGAGTCCGAAGTATCTTTGTCTGAGGGCCGATCGACCCCAATTTGCCAACTTGTTCTGATGCGCCTCCAAGCTTGTGTCAAGCCCGTCAGCCGGCCTGATGGAATGTGACATAGAGCACCTCGTGTCTGATCTGGTTGATTACGGCAATTCCGCAAAACTCGCGGGTCGAAAGACCGTGGTTCAAGAGAATGACCATCGCTTCCGTCCTTGGAGAAGGCGCCTTGCATTGGATTCGTCTTAAAGGATTCACCACAGCCTCACTAGAGCGTGTTTCATAAATGGGTTCGGCCTCGAGCTAAATACTTACGTGTGAGGCTGGTTGGCTGATGAGCTTCTGTCATGAAGAAGCGGCAGCAGCTGTTGACGGATGAGCAGTGGGAGTTGATCGAGCCGTTGTTACCCCAACCACGACGCAGGAAGGACAATCGGGGACGGCCCGGGGCCTCGAATCGTAGCTGCTTCGAGGGAATCTTGTGGATTCTGCAGACCGGAGCAGCGTGGCGATTTCTTCCCGACGAGTTTCCTTCGCCCGCGACTTGCTGGCGTGGGCTGAAGCAGTGGCAGGACGAAGGCGTGGGGCTGGATGCGTGGCGTGCTCTGTTGGGCGCACTGGACGCCGGAGGTCCGCTGAAGCGCAGCCAAAAAGGGAGCGACGCGGTCGGTAAAACCAAGCGCGGCAAGGGTAAAGCGTTCATGGTGACCGAAACAGTGTAGTGGCCCACCTGGAGATGCTGAGTTGTGCAATACCCGGTCTCGTTAATGACGGCGGTTTGGGGGAACTCCGTGCCGTGCCGGGTAATGATTACGGTTGCTCCTTTGACAGCGGCGCCAGACTGATCGGTCACTGTGCCCGGGATGTAGCCAACGTCCTGTTGCGCGGAGATCCTCACTGCGCTAACGAGCAAAGCAAGCAGCATAAGGGTGGTTATACGTGCACGGATCGATTTCGCGCAGGATCGCAGGTTTTGAGGATTTGAATACGCTACAGGCCTCGTAGATTTGTCCTTTCGTGAACTGATTTGCCGATATGTCACTGTCTCGTCTTCCCCAAGTCAAGCGGTTAACTCATTATTGCCGAGCAATACCCTAAAACGATTGTGGCCAACTACCAAGGGGTACGTTTTTGGGTCAGAAGCATCCTAAGCTCGAAATTCCAGCAAAGTCAAGCGTTTAATTTGCTATTTTTGAGCATTCGTGGACGCGAGGCTCTTTCAAGACCCTACGACCGGCTCGGATCAGAGTGTAAGAAGGGCGCATAAGCGATGCATCACCTGCAACATAAGCGGTGGCAATCAACGGAGCGATCCAAAACCAGGGTGTAAGAGAAAATGCATGACTGCAGGCCATCAGCAAGGCTGGAGCGGCTGCCAAGCTCCGGCCGCCTAATATGGAGATCGATCACCCTGCACAGCAGGCCTACGTGGTCGTTCCTTCGATCAGTTCAAACGGCAACATAACTGTCCGAGGCTCGCAATCGGGATCTTCAATTGTGTTGATCAGCAACTCGGCGGCAATCTGCCCCATTTGAAAGGTCGGAATGACAATCGATGTGGGCCGGGGGCGAATGTGGTCCTCAATGCCAATGTTTCGCCGGGCCAGCACTGAAACATCCTCTGGAATTGTCATTTTGCGAAGGTCAGCGTAATCGTATAGATGCAATAGGAGCTGATCGTCTGCAACCAAAACCGCAGAAGGCCGCCGGCCCTTGCTTTGAAACCAACGATCCAGGATGGTAAAGGCTTGGTTTCGGTCATACTCTGTGCAACCGACCAGCTCGGACGCCAGGGCAAGGCCATGTTTGCGCAGGCCGCGTTCAAGGCCCTTCACCAGCTGCATATGAGCCGGGAGCAAATGCGTCCCACTCAGCAAGGCGATGCGGCGATGGCCCTTGCCAACGAGATGGTCTGTCGCCGCCTCGGCGATTTGCGCATCATCAACTCCTACATAGTTGAATGCCCCGCGGCCATAATAGGAATTGATCATAGAAAACTTGACCTTTTTGTCTTTGAGTTCACGAATGGTATTGTTCACAGTAGCGGCCGAACACAACCGGGTATTGATAAAAATAATCCCATCAGTGTATTTGCTTTCAAAAATCTTCTCACGTGTCGCGCCTCCATGTTTCTCCGGGGGCGAGTACACCAGTAAATTGTAAGCACGGCGCATGAGCGTGCTTTGGATTCCCGATAGCGCTTGGGCGATGAAGAGATTGAAAAAGATGGGGTCGCGCATGGGGACGACAAGACCAAGCAATCGGGTCCTATTCTCGGCGAGCGCTCTGGCCACTTCGTTCGGAGAGTAGCCCAACTCGGCCGCGACCTTGCGGATTTGTTCGCGAGTCCTGGCGCTGACTCGAGTCGTCTCGCCCTTGTTGAGCGCGATCGACACCGCCGCAATCGAAACGCCTACACGATTGGCAATATCCGAGAGTGTTGGCGTTCTCATGCTCTCTTTTCAGCTCGTTTACAGTTGCTAGCACAAAATACCACAAAAACCGATCGTCGGTGCCGGATTGGCAGCTCTCAGTCTCGAATTAATCGCTTGATCATTATATCGTGATAGGTAGTAAGGATCCTCCGGCAGAGTTGGAGGCTTTACGGTGGCAACTCAAAGATCAAAGAGTGTATTGTGATTTGTATTAATGGTTTAACCTACTGGCAGAACCGCTGAGTGACCGTGTTTCAGTGGTGCACATATTTGCGTAGAGGCTCTAATTCGTGTTAACCCCGCAACGTGTTGGAGAATGAAGGCGATGGCGACTATTTACGATGTGGCCCAGCGGCCGGGAGTTTCAGCCGCGAGTGTCTCCCTGACTTTGAAAGATCCGGCCACAAAACGCGTCGGGGCGAAGAAGCGGGAGAGCATCCTCCGGATCGCCCAGGAACTAGCTTATCATCCGAGCGGCATTGCCCGCGCCTTAAGCGAAGGCAGCACTAAGATCCTCGGTCTCCTGATTCCCAAGCACCAATCGATCTTTGTGAACCACTTTATCGTTGATCTTCTCTCAGGAATCCAGACTATCGCGGCAGAAAACGGTTACGATCTGATGATCTACTCTCATATTGCGGAAAGCGGGCGTCTCACTAGACGCGAGTTGTTAAAGAGCCGATACGTAGATGGAATGGCTGTACTGAATTGGGATTGACATTTGGCACTTGCAGCGACCACGAGGGCAACCACGATTTAAGGGACGTTATCCGGAACGTGCACAGCCCCTGCAAACTCGTCTTTTAAAATTCTCGCGATCGTAATCTCTGCGATAACGCGGTTGCTGGCGGCGTCCCTCCAGCGTGGGGCTTACGCCTCAGACAGCGTGGGATTTACACCTCAGGCTGACGGCCTCTTAGCAGATTTCCAATCCCTATTCTTTCAATGAATCGCCAATGAGGCGGCCAATGTGCCCTTGGGCTGGTCCACATGAATAAACACTGTTAGGACCGCGGCCAGGTAGTAGAGGACACCGTAGACCACCACCACGCCGCCGATTCCCCAGAGAGGCAGAATCAGCGCGGCCAGCATGGGACCGCCGAAGTTGGCCAGGCCCCCACCCAGGTTCTGTACCCCGACGGCCGCTCCCTTGTGCTCGGGTTCCATCATGGGGAAGATCGCGCCCATGGGCACAAACGACGTGATGGTAAACGCGAACAACAGCGCGGCCACGGTGGCCACCAGCGTGTTGTGCGGAAAATTCAGTGGCAGTGCGTAGAACAGAAGCGACGCGGTGCCGCAGCCCACAAAGCCGACCCAACGCATCTGCCGCATCCATCCGATGCGGTCACCGATCAGTCCCCAGACCACGTTGGTGACGGGCTGAACCAGAAAGAAGGTTCCCCAGATGCGAGCCCACTCCGGCACGCTGAAGCCGATGCGCGCCGAGGTATAGAACAGCGGCATGATGACCGGGAAGCCAAACAGCGACAGGTTGCAAATGATGCGTGTAATCAGCGCCAGCGCAATGTTGCGGCTGTGGAAGATGAGCGTGACGCATTTGCCGATCTCCGCGAATCTCCCGATCTCGCCACGTTGAACGGCAGCGTTGGGCACCGCTGTAACGCCGCCGGTAAAGAAGTAGATGAGCAGTCCGCCCGCCATTACCCAGGCCATCGACATCCACAGAGTGCCCATGTAGCCGATCCATTGGATGGTAAAGCTGGGCAGGTAGGAGCCGACGATGCCGTAGCCGATGGTGAACATGCTCCAGGTCCAGCCGATGGCCGAAGCAAGCTCATGAGGACGGCTCTTCTGTACCACCCAGACGAAGAAGCCGTAGAAGAAGAGCGGGTAGGCAAAGCCGCGGATGCCGTAGAAGAGCAGCGTGAGCGGCAGGTTGGGGTGGGTGAGGCCGAAGAGGAGAAACAGCACATGGAAGACCAGCCACCAAACGATACCGATCAGCATGATGCGGCGCGGAGTGAAGACGTCAGCTAGCACGCCGGAGAGCCAACTCGAGAGCGCGGCAGTGGCGCCGTAGACGGTGAAGACTAGCGCGGCATCGCCGGCGGTGAAGCCTAGATTGACCAGGTACTTGGACAGGAAGGCTTGTTCGATGCCGTCGCCGGTCATGCAGAAGACGATGGCGACGTAGCCGCCCAGCAGTGCCAGCGGCATGCCTAAAACAAAGCGATCCTCCCGCGTGTCGCCGTGAACGGCGTCTTTGCCCACGAGCGCGCTCACGCGACGGATTCCTCAACTACGATCTGCAGCTTAACGTCCGCGGGCCGGCTCTCGGCCGCGCGCACAAAGGCGGCAATGCTCTGCTCGAACGAAAAGATAGCCGAGATGAGCGGCTTTAAGTCAACCTTTCCCGAAGCCAGTAGAGCCAATGCCTTCGGATACACGTTCGCATAACGAAAGATGGTCTCGATGCGAACTTCCTTTGCCTGCGCTGCAACCACATCGAAGGCAACCGCCCCTGGCGGCATACCCACCAGCACCAGCGTCCCAGCCGGAGCCAAGAGATCGAAGATTCCCTCGAAGGCCTTCATGCTGCCACTGGCCTCAAAGACCACGTCCGCGCCCCATCCGTCCGTAAGCTCGGCGACGCGCTCGGCCAGCGATCCGCCGCGAATGTCGAAAGGAACAATTCCCGCATACTGTCCAGCGATGGCAAGCTTCTCCACGGACAAATCGGAAACGACCACCTGCCCAGCTCCGGCGGCAAGGGCCGAGAGTGCCACCATTATGCCGATCGGTCCTGCGCCGATGACTACCGCGGTTCCACCCGGCTGAATCTGGGCTTTCGTGGCCGCGTGCATGCCGACCGCGAAGGGCTCGACCATGGCGCCCTCGGCAAGTGAGACATGCGCGGGCAGCTTGAAGGTGAAGGCAGCTGGGTGAGTGACTTCGCCGGTCAGGCAGCCGTGGATTGGGGGCGTGGCCCAGAAGCGCACCGAGGGGTCAAGATTGTAGTGGCCCTCGCGGCTAGCACGCGAGGTCATGTCAGGAATGCCGGGCTCCATGCAGACGCGGTCACCAGGCGCAAGATCGCGCACATCATCCCCAATGGCAACCACGACACCGGCGGCTTCGTGGCCCAGCACCATGGGCTCGTTGACCACAAAGAGGCCGATGCGGCCGTGTTTGTAATAGTGCACATCGCTGCCGCAGATGCCTACGCGGGCGATGCGGATGCGTACATCGCGCGGCCCCATATTGAGCGGAAGCGCAATTTCGCGCAACGAGAGGCGCATTTTCTCTTCAAGTACCAGCGCTTTCATTCGGAATTACTCTTTTCAATTACTATCAGCTTGAATTGCATTACGACCCTGGTATGACCCGGAATTTCCGTTTTGCCTTTCGGCTGCGAACCAATATACGCCATTTGCCTCCGCTCGCGATCTTTTTTGCATTGGTTCCAAGGCCAAAGACCCGGTCGTGCGCGTACCGGCCTTTGCCGGGACCCAAAAGCCATGATTTGCCCCATTTCGCAGCGATTTCTCGGACACCTCTTCGTCAACTCCCCCAACGTCCTGATTGGTTTCGCCTCCCTGCTGCGCCTATCCGGCTGGCAGCGGCAAAGCCTCATCCGCCGCAGCATGCTTGCGAACAGGCGCCACGTCAGATGACTCTCCGCCAGGAGCAGCCAGTAGTAGCGAGCATGCTTTACCAACCGGCCGCCGGTCTTCACCAGCCGCTGCTGCAAGCTGGTCAACGACCACGTTTCGAATCCCTTCGGCATCACCAACCGCCGCCACAGGTTGTTCAAGCTGTATGCGATCACGCTCAACCACAGCCGCACCTCGTTCGACCGGAATCGGTGGCAACTCAGCCGCGTCATCTTCACCGCTTGCTTCCCCTCTTTGATCCACTGCTCGACCGCGCCCCGCTTGTTGTAGAACCGTACCACCGCCCGGCTCGGTGTCTCCAGATGGTAATGATGAACCCGAGGCGCGGGAACAACTCTCCGGCATGATGTTCGACCTTTGCCACTACTCGCCGCGCCGTCGTCCAACTGGCGGCCTTGTAGAGAAAGCTTTTGTACCACGCGATTGGTTTGTGACTGGGACGCCCCACCGCGCGCGGCAGCAGTTCGGCCACATCCCGCTCCAGGTTCTCATTGGCCGGAATGCGGATAGCGTACTTCACGCCCCGGCTTTCCAGCGCTTCGCAAATCTCCGGCTTGGCAAAGGCTGCATCGGCACGGAACGCCACTTTCTTGCCCAGTTTCTGTTGCCGTTCAATCTCCGACAGCAGAAGTTCTTCCCAGCCATCGGCACTATGAACATTGCCGGGCCGCAGCTTGGCCGCCAGACAGTCGACGTCTCGGCTGAATAGAAGCAGCGGATGAAAGCAGGTTGATTCGAAATGTCCGTTAAAGGCGCTCTGCTCTTGCGCACCGTACACCGGAATCTCCGTCTAATCCATGTCCAGCACGGTCCGGGAATGTGAACTGATCCCTTCTGCTTTCCCCACCAGTTCACGATTCAGCCGTGCCAACCCCGCGAAGTTTGCGCCCTCGGTCAGTATCTCGGTCTCAAAACTCTGCAACCGCGAGGTAAGAGCCGCGCCTCGATCCCAGACCCTTTCGGAACTGATGAGTCGAAAGGTCGGGTCCTGGGAGAGACTCTCGGCATCGTTGAGGTCCTCGTAACCAGCAAGGCGACTATAGACTGATTGCCGCAGCACGTCGGCGAAGCAGAATTGCGCGTTCTTCCCACGCGAGTCTGTCAGATATTGTTCGATCAATTCGCCGAACCCGAGCCGCTCGTCGAATTCGCGCACCAGGATCAGGCCGCCGTCGGAAGTGACGCGAGAACCTTGGAAGCCGACCTTGAGAGAGGCATTAAAGGAAAGCTGAAAAGGCCGGTTTTGTATCTCACCCATTGGGTATTCACCTCCGGAACGTCTTCACCGCGTTCGCACCCTCATAAACATTGACAATCACGACGATCGGAGGACTCAGAATTACGGCTTAAAATGGAAATATGGGCTGAACACTCGTGTCAGCTCAACCCGTGACATCGAAGATACCATCCGCGATCTGACTGAACCGGGCCGTCCCTTTGTGATGATGAATGGGTACACGGGAAGTCAGGACATCAATTATGTGGGTGTAGACGACATGCGCTCGGACAAGATTGCGTCAGAATACCTCGCAAGGAAGGGCCGAAAGCGCCTTGCAGTGTTGGCCGGTACAAGGCGTAGCCCGATTTCAGCGAGCTTTCTCTCTGGTGTTCGCGCTGGTTGGGCCGGTTCAAAATCCGCGACGGGTTTTCGGCATACGGCGAGTACGATGCACAAGTCGCAGAAGTGATCGCCAAAAAGTTGTTCGCTGAAAAGGCATTTCCCGATGCCATTCTGGTCATCGACGACCAAATGGTCCCCGCCATTTATCACGCCGCCCGGCAAAAAGGCTTGACCATCGGCTAGGATATTTCAATCATTTCGCGTGGTAGCGCCGGCTTTGCGGAGAGTCTAGAGCCTGTTATTAACTTTGGTGCTTTGTTTGCATTGGGATAGGGATTTTCGCTCGCAGTTGTTCATGCTGAGGGCATGAAGCCTGAGCGAAGGGGCTACCCCAGCGACGTGACGGATG
>Ga0182027_10006787_pt1 | contig 17037 bp, 10 predicted proteins | sample 712E1DmetaG_FD_121300 | JGI IMG/M metagenome (GOLD analysis project Ga0182027, IMG submission 121300) | Permafrost microbial communities from Stordalen Mire, Sweden - 712E1D metaG (Illumina Assembly) | ecosystem: Environmental > Terrestrial > Soil > Wetlands > Permafrost | place: Sweden... | reverse complement strand
GCTTATTCTATACGGCTTGGACAAGGCCAAGAGCGAGATTCGCCGATTGAATTATTCCATCTTCGTAGAAGGTCAGATGGATCTGGTCATGTCGCATCAAGCGGGAATAAAGAACACGGTAGCCGCATCAGGCACTGCATTGACCGACGAAGCGGTGAGCGCAGCCGGCGTCGTCTCCAATCTAGGCTTAGTTCGCCGCTTGTCGCCGAATGTTATCATAGCTTTTGATTCTGATGCCGCAGGCAGAAAGGCCGCATTGCGCGCGGCAGGCATAGCCCTTTCCATGGGCATGGACGTCAAAGTTGCCGATATTGTCGGCGGAAAGGATCCGGCTGATTTGGTAAAGGAAGATATTGAGAAGTGGAAACAAGTCTTGCGTGTAGCCAAGCCGGTCATAGAATTCGAATTGGACAATGTATTGCGGGAACAAGCGGGTAAAATCGGCGGGAAAGGCGCCACCGACGGCCGCAAAGCCGCTAAAGCTGTGACCGAGCGTGTATTGCCATTGGTCGCTCGCATAGAAAGCTCCAGCGACCAGTCTCACTTCGTCACCATGATAGCTGATCGCGCCAAATTGCCGATTGATTCCGTTTGGCAGGATGTGAAAGTTGTGGCGGCAAGGCTCAAGAAAGAGGAGGCTTCTTCGGCGACTTCGCCAAGCGGTCAGTCGGCATCTTCCACCGGTACTAATTCAAATACCACCAATTCAAATGCTTCGCAAGCGCGCACATCCAGCGAGATTCCGCGTCGTATAGACTTGATCGAGCGCCGTCTCTTCGGCTTGCTTGCTCTCATGGCCAAAGAAAAGACGCCGGAAAGGATGGCTAAAGTAGACCAATATAAAGAACTCATACGCAATACCGCCGGTGCTACTTATGAGGCTCGCGCCGAAAGAGCCAGAGCCATGGTTGACGATCTCCTTTTCGAGGCGGAAGCATTTTTCGGTAATGACGAGAAACATTGGGAAAAGCACATGCGGGAATTGCTGGCCAATTTCGAGGAAGACCTGATGAATGAGGAATTAATGACTACCATGCAGGAGCTTCGTGCGGCCGAAAAAGCAGGCAACGCCGCTTTGGTCGGAGAATTGGCCAAGAAGTGCCAAGCCTTGTCCGTCAGGAAGGCGGAGGTGGGCAAGAGGAGGAGGGAATAATATATTCATAAACAATGCCGAAAAAGGATTATGTTTTCTTCATGGATGAAAGTGGTGATCATGGCCTAAGCTTCATTGATGAAAATTTTCCGATCTTTTTGCTTACTGGGTGTCTTTTTGAGGTTTCTGATTATGAGGAAATCGTTCAAGAGATCAATATGTTCAAGCACGAATTTTTCGGTGCGACGAAAGTTATTCTTCACTCACGGGACATAAGGAAATGCGAAGGATCATTTCAAATCCTCTTTGATCTTGAATTAAAAAAGCGATTCTACGAACGGCTTAATACAATCATTTCCAACGCCAAGATTTCCATTATTACGGTTGCCATAGATAAAAGGAAATTTATCGAAAAATATGGAAAAGTTTCCGATAACCCGTATAAAATATGTCTTTCGTTCATTCTCGAAAGGCTTGTATTGAGTATTGATGATGAATCAAAAAAGTCTACGGTGTCGATCATCATTGAGAAGAGAGGCTCGAAAGAAGACGCGCAGTTGTTAGCGCATTACAATCGTATTATGGATGTCGGCACCCTCCGTGCAACTCATATCCATTTGAAACATCGCATCACCGGATTTAATATGACTTCGAAGAAGGATAATAATATTGGGCTACAAGTAGCGGATTTGTGCGCTTATCCAATTGCTCGGCATGTTCTAAATTCAGAGGAACCGTATGAGCCTTACAATATAATCAAGAATAAGTTGTGCCATATAAAGATATTTCCCTAGAATGCAAAAAGTCCCTTACGGGACCTCTTGCCGACCGGGGACACCCCGATCCAATAGGCATATTGTAATGCAGGTGATATCCAAAAGTCAAGGTCACTTGCGCCCTTTTCATTATTCCTGTACAATCATCCAGTTAAGTAACTAATAATTCTTCTACCTATTAAATGAAGAAAACCAAAAAAGGGTCTTCCAAGAAGGCCCGCCATAGCGTTCGTCGTCCTGCCAGATCAAAGACGGGGAAAGTTTCTCACGCATCCGCCAAGAAGCGCGGCAAGCCTTCAAGGCCGGCTTCCTCAAGAGCCTCTTCAAAGACAATTTTCAAGAAGGCGCAGAAAGATCAGGCCAAGAACAGGGATTTTGAAATGCGTGCGGCAAAGCTCATTGCCAAAGGCAGGAGCCGCGGTTTCGTGACATACGATGAGATCTTGAAGGAATTTCCACAGATAGAGAACGACATATTCTTCCTAGATGGCCTTTACGCGAAATTCTCCGCGGCTAACGTGGACGTGCTAGAAGGCGGCGGTCTTCTGGAGATAGAGGAGCTCAAGGAAAAAGACAAGAAAGCCCATCCGCATTACGCGCGCACCGGCACTGACTCGGCTTACGATTCCATCCAGATGTATTTGAAGGAGATCGGCCAATATCCGCTCATCAACGCGGCCATGGAGAAAGAATTGGCCAAACGCATCCAGAATGACGACACGGAGGCGAAAAATCTTTTGGCCAAAGCCAACCTTCGTCTAGTCGTCTCCATCGCCAAGAAATATGTCGGCCGTTCGCCTGACTTGACTCTCCTCGATCTTATCCAAGAAGGGAACCTCGGCTTGTTCCGCGCGGTAGATAAGTTCGATTGGACAAAGGGATATAAATTCTCAACATATGCAACATGGTGGATACGCCAGGCCATCACTCGCGCGCTAGCGGACCAGTCGCGCACTATCCGCGTACCGGTTCACATGGTTGAGACAATAGCCAAGTACAAGCAAGTAGTCCGCCGCCTAACTCAAGACCTCGGCCGTGAGCCTTTGCCTGACGAGATCGCCACGGAGATGGGCATGGACGTGGAGAAAATATATCAGATAGAAAAGATAGAGCAGGATGTCGTTTCGTTGGAGAGCCCTGTCGGAGACGAGGATGACGGCAAGTCCACCCTCCAGGATTTTATCCCTGATGACAAGATCCTTTCTCCCGAACAGGAATCATCCCGCCGCATACTCCGCGACCAAGTCAATCTCATCCTGAATGATCTGTCAGAAAAAGAGCGTAAGATCCTGGAGATGCGACATGGCCTCATGGACGGCATCACTCATACTCTTGAAGAAGTAGGCCGTGAATTCGGCGTCACCCGTGAGCGCATCCGCCAGATCGAAGCCAAAGCCCATGAAAAGATCCGTCAGCACGAGCAGGCGGGGAGGCTGAAGAATTATTAACCCGCCTTGAGGTATAATGCCTCAATGTCTTCTTCCCAATTTGATCTACAATACAAACGCCTCAACGCCGCCCAGAAAGAAGCGGTGGACTCCATAGAAGGTCCTGTCATGGTCATAGCCGGACCGGGAACTGGCAAAACGACGATCCTTACGTTAAGGATCGCCAATATTTTAAGGCAAACAGATACGCCGCCGCACGGCATTTTGGCTATCACATATACCGACGCAGGTGTAAAAGCCATGCGGGCCAAATTACATGATATCATCGGCAACCGCGCCCATGAGGTCGCAATCCATACTTTCCACAGCTTTGCTTCGGCGATGATTGCTGAATATCAGGATCATTTTTTGCACTTAGAAGGTTTAAGGCACATGAGCGACGTCGAACAGGAATCGCTTATTCGCGGCATCATTGCAGAGCCACGATTTGCCGACATTCGACCGATAGGAAAACCAGATGCCTACATTCCTGCCATAATGAGCTCCATAGACGCCGCCAAAAGGGAAGCATTAACTCCAGCTATGGTGCGTCAGCATGCCGCAAAGGAAATTGTGCGCATCAAAAGCGATGAAGATTCAATATCGACTCGCGGCGCGAGCAAAGGAAAGCTTAAAGCCGAGGCGCAGGAAAGGATAGAAAAATACGAGCGCACTCTATTATTCGCCGACGTATATGATGAATATGAAAAGAGAAAGCGCGAAGGAAAGCGCATGGACTTCAATGACCTCATCATCGAATTGTTGGTCGCTCTACGGAATGATCAGTTGCTCTTACGGCTCATCCAAGAACGATTCTTATATTTGATGGTGGACGAACACCAGGATACGAACGATGCCCAGAATTTCATCATTGCCCTCATAGCCGAATTCTTCGAGACACCGAACATCTTCATCGTCGGCGATGAGAAGCAGGCCATCTACCGATTCCAAGGCGCTTCGGTGGAGAATTTCCTGCTATTGCAGAAACATTGGCCGGCCATGAAGGTCATATCGCTGGATACGAATTATCGCTCGCATCAGGGTATTTTAGACGCGAGCTTCGCCATGATCGAGAACAATTACGAAGGCGATGAACATAAGGATCTGCGCGTTGAACTTAGAAGTGGGAGTGAGGAGCAAGGAGTAAGAAGTAAGGAAAAACCGCGCAAAATCGACCTTGTTAATGGCGAGAATACGGCGGCGATTGAGAAGTATTTAGTGGACGAATTGAGGGCAATCATTGGAATGAATGAAACCGTCGCCATTATCACTAGGCGCAATCGTGATCTCGAGCGAATCATCAGACTGCTCGAGTCCAATCATATCCCCGTCTCCTCCGAAAGAAGCGTGGACATATTTCATCATCCCATAGGCTCGATTTTCTTTGACTTGATAGAATATCTGGCTGACCCGTCGAAGAATGATTCGCTGGCCAGAACATTGGCTGCGGGAATGTGGGACTTGTCATTCGAAGAGTCGGCCAAGCTAATAAAGGCGTTGCGAAGCGGCCAGTCGGCGAGCCTCGAAAAAAATATACCAGCACTTGTTCACTTGCAGAGAAAATCTCTGAACGACGGTGCCGTCGGCTTCATCATAAATGCTGCCGAAGAATCCGGTTTTACCGGGCTGGTCGCGCGCGATCCGGCATATATCCATGTCTGGCGCGGCATCGTTGCCTTGGCGGAATCTTTGGCCAGAGAAGGGGATATACAGAGTCCCGCGGAATTGATGAAAGCTATGCTCGCCTACAGATTGTCCGCGGAATCAAAGACAGTCAAAGTCTCCGTTGGCGCGCCTGATTTGCCGATCCAAGCCATGACCGCCCATGGTTCCAAGGGCTTGGAATTCGACTATGTCTTCATGCCTTACGCTACGGAAGAAGCATGGATAGGCAGACCGAGAGGGTCTTCATTCATTTTGCCGGAGAAGAAGACGGATGATCACAGCATCAAAGATATCCGGCGATTATTCTATGTGGCTTTGACCAGAGCCAAGAAGCACGCAGTCATTTTGTCGGCTCTTGAAGAATCGGACGGCAAAGCATTGACGCCGTTGCGATTTATTGCGGAGCTTGATAAAGATAGCGTGAAGAATATCGAATTGCCTGGTCAACATCCGGAAATACCCGGTGAGGGTACCCTGCGGACGCGACCGGCGTCCGCACAGAGCGATTTATCAGCAGATAAATCGCGTGTACCCGAATCGGGTGTTTCTGGATGCGAATACACGACAAAAATGATCGGCCTCGCCAAAGAAGTCCTGCTCGATACCGGTCTATCTGTGACCGCCCTAAATCACTTTCTGGAATGTCCGAACAAGTTTCTCTATTTGAGCATATTGAAATTGCCACAGGCGCCGGGAGCCGCGGCCGAGAAGGGAACTGCCATGCATGAAGCTATTTCAAGAATATGGCAATCGGATGATAGATCTACCGAAGCGATTCAGAATACTCTTGAAAAGACCGTAGCCGAATATTTGAATACTTCATTCTTGCCGGCAAATGAAAAAAAGGCAGTCAAAAAAGAATTATTCGAGGACGCGCCGGTTGTGGCTAAGGCTTTAGAAGCACATTTCAATCTACCAGTGGGCGGACATGGCGCGAAAGGGCCTATATTCACCGAACGATGGGTCAAGGCCGTATTCGAAGGAGTATCCAAAGATTTGCCCGGCAAGAATCAACGGATAGCGATTCCCATTCACGGCAAGCTCGATGCCATTATCGAATCCGGCGATGAAGTGCGGGTTTTCGACTACAAGACTCGCCAAGCCATGTCGGTGAACAAGATAAAAGGCGAGACCAAGGATTCTAATGGAGATTATTTCCGCCAGCTGGTGTTCTATAAGTTGCTATTGACGGGCGAACCGCGATGGAAAATGCGGCGAATAGAGCCGGCCCTCGTATTCGTCAAGCCCGATGATAAGGGTAGATGTCCGATAATAACACTGCCGATAACGCCTGAAGACACGGAGGCAGTAAAGAAGCAGATCCAATCTGTCATAGACGGCGTATGGAGCGGCTCCATAGCGACGGCGAGATGCGCCAATCCGGCCTGCGAATGGTGCGGACTCATGCAGACATCATCTTAGCCTACAAATTTTTGGGTATTACCTATTGGCTCGCGTTTCCCGTCTCCGCGGAAATGAGAGTATCGATGGTTGTCTTCAGGGTGGTGTAAGATACCCCGCCTGGCAAAGATATCTTGTTTCCGGAAGGAGTGATTATGACATTGAATGGTGTGCCTCTCTGGTCGGCTGGGACAGCAAGCATAGCGTTTCCACCGTCGGTATATTCAGCGTCGATTTTATCCTTGAATTGATCACTGGTAACGCAATCATTGAAAGCGGTTGCGTTTAGGCCCACGTCCTTAGCCGTTTTTGCCAGTTGCTGGCTATTCACGGCGGCAGTCTCCTCGGCTCCATTCTGCGGAAAATTCGTGAACCATTCTTTCTCATAAGCCCAGAAGGCGGTATTGCCGCCGAGAGATGCGGCGCATTCGAAAGCTTCCGCCTGGGTGCCGGAATTTGGATGAAAGTCCAACGGGAATTGGCGGTAGACCCATGCCACTTGTCCTCCTGGACCGTAAGCGCTCATGATCTGTTCCATCGTCGGGTTGAACATTTGGCAATATGGGCATGACGGGTCAGAGAATTCCACGATCTTTATCGGAGCGTTTGGATTACCGAGTATGTGGTCTGTGGCAGTGACGGGGGCCATATTGACTTGTCCGACTTGAGGCATTTGTGTGCCGCTATTCTGGGCCGCGGGAGCCTTGGCTGGCTTAGTCGTCCAGACTATGGCGATGGCTATGATAGCGCCGGCTACGATGATGGCTCCGGGGATGGTGACGAAGGGGGAGCGATTTGCATTATCGTTGGAAGTGTTTTGAGAGTCCATGAGGTTTGGTGGTTATTTTTATTCCGGTATTATAGCACAATGCAAAGAAGCAAAGATGTAAGAAGGAAAAATGCGTATCAAAATGGCAGTGTGAACGTCATGGCGTTTTTCTCCGTTTCTTGCCACTTGCCTGTGTCTAATTTTACGGTCTTGATCGCGCCGCCCGCGCTCTGGCCGCCTGTCGGCGCGCCGAAGTCTTTGTATTTCAGGCAACGATTGGCCAGAGCGTAGTCATACAACTGTCGTGTGATGCGTACGTCCTCGATGCAATAGTAGATGAGCTTGTCTATCTCGCCTTTGTTCCACCACTCTATGGCTTCCAAACCGTTTCCGGATTTATTCTTGCCCAAAGTAGCTTGTGCCACAGTGTCTAATTTCAGGCGTCTACCTAGCACGAGCCGGACTTCCTTCATTAGGTCAAGGCTCTTTATCTTGGAAAGATCGCCGGGGTAGTACTTATTGATGATAGGAATGTCGAAATGGTCGCCGTTCCAAGTGACCAACATATCCGCTTGTTCTAATATCGGCCATAGGTCCTTTAGCTGATTTTCTAAGAAGCTCTTATAGCTGTCATCCAGCGAATCGTGTATGCAGATGACCGACATGTCCAAATCCGCCGGATCATTTGATCCCACGTCCTGGAAAATGTTCTTGGTCTCTAGGTCGAAGGTTATGACGCGCATGAGAGACATTGTACTGTTAATAAGTAGCTTTTACAAAGTCAGCGGGGGATGGTATGATTAGCCAATTAACATAATCTCATCATAATATGAGAAATACATTAATGCCGCTTGCCGTATCCTCCTCTATCATCGCGGTTTTGGCCTTTATAGTGACCGTTTTTGGGGGGTCTGTGGCGGCCAACGCCCAAACGCCTTGCTATATGTATCAGCCGTCATCCGGTTCCACCGTATCCGTCAATCTGGTGACTAGCGGCGGAACGCAATCCACCATAACGATCCCCAATCAGAATCCGCCGTCCATGCTTCAGCCGATGGAGTTTCCCGCTACGCAGAATTCTTGCGCGGAATTTTTCTTCTTTTACGATAAGGTCTCCCTAAATTTCGTCACCGCATCCGGGAACATACCTTTCAGCGGCTATCCGGCTTCGGCGGACATGCTCACTCCCTATGTGCCGAGCTACATGTATCAAGACTGGATCTCAAACAACGCCTCTATTTATTTGAATCCAATGGACTATTACGGCCTCGAAGACGTGGCCAGCGTCGCGAATGAAGACGCGATCATCAATTCCATAGACAGTAATCACCCGTTGACGTTGCAGGTCGCCGACATCAATCCGTATACCGCGAATACTCGGCCGCAGAACATATCTGTTCCAGCGACCAATTGCGTCCACCTTTCCGGCACCGGGCCGATACTCGTGGTGTTCATGAGGGGGCAAAGCTGGAATTCGAGCGTCGGCGATTTCGTCGGCCAAGCAGAGAACGTGATAGGCGGTGGCTTCCAACAGATCGATCCTCTGAAAAAATACATCAACCAGTTCTCATTTTACGCGGATCTGAAAAAATACAATGAGGCATCATATCCGGAAACTACGACTCTCGATAACAGCGTTACCTTCGCCCCGGCAGGGGTTAAGGCGCTAATGAGCGGCAACAGCTGCTCCGGCATCACGGGCACGGCGAAACAATACTTCTTCTACGGAGGAGCGTCATCTGGTTTTGAAAGGGGACTAAGCGGGTTGAACAGCGGATTTTCCACCTTGAATATCTCCGAATCAACTGACGCGAGCGTGGCCATACACGAAATGGGCATAGCGTTTGCCGGATTGAGTGACGAGTACAACCTGTCCACGTATCCGCCGACGAGCCCGTCCATACCGACCGAGAACTGCGCGGTCAAACCGTATCAGAGTTTCCGTGCCCCTGGCGGCCACCTTTACGGAGGAGCTATCCAGGGATGCGCCTATACGTATCCGAACTCCAGTATAAATAGCGGCCTTTATTATCGTCCAAGCACGGACAGCATAATGAATCTGCCCAGTTATACTTCCGACAATCGGTTCAATGTCGTATCATGCGGTTATATGATAGCGGCTATAGACGGCCAAGCTCTTACCCAAGCCAACGCCGCCAGCCATTGGCCGGAGTGCCTGACTCTGGATACCATACAAGACGGTATATCTACCACGGCCACTGCGCCGAAAGTAAGCAGTGTCACTTCGGTAACAGGTCAAACCAATACCGACTCAGTCTCCGGATCGGGTTTTACTTCGTCCGGCAATTCAGTGAAACTAGTATCGACTGGCGTCACTGGTTATATTCCGAACGGCAATTCATCTACAGCCAGCGCGTTTGACGGCTTTATGGACTTTATACGAACGCTATTCGGCGGAGACGCGGTTCACGCGCAGACGGCATCTACCTACTATGAAGTGGATAACGTATCAAGTGCCAACGGCACGGGTATGACTTTTTCGGTTCCTTCGACGGTTCCGGATGGAACATACAATATATCCGTCAGTGCTCTGAACAGCCCATGGACAAGTACTCCGTATACCATCACGGTGACCGGAAACGGCGCGGGAGATCCCACGACAGCCGTAGGCTATACTGGAACGACCGGCACCGGAACTGGTACCCCTGTTACCCCAGTTACCCCAGTTACTCCAGTAACCCCAGTTAGCGGCACCCCCACTTATTCCTGCCCATCCGGCTACACTCTTACCGGCGCTTCATGCTATGAAGCTTCGTATACGAAGAACGTGGCGGCAGGCATCGTGGCGGCAACGGCCTCGTATTCTTGTCCCAGCGGCTACAATAAAGTTGCCACAAATGGTACTAGTCCGTACGGATGTTTCTTGCCCGGCGCGTCTAACGGCACCACCGCTACCATGACGTGGACATGCCCCAACAACGTTACGCCTTATCTCGGTACGAATTCGTACATGTGCAACGTACCGGCTTATACTGTCACTGTGCCCGCCAGTACCATATCCGCCACCGTCTCATGTCCGAGCGGATACGCTTTGAGCGGAACGGCTTGCTATATCGTTCCCACTTCCTCGGTTTCTACTTTTTTTTCCGTGGGTCCGACTGTCACTCCCACCCCTACTTCCGCGGCTTCCGCCGCTCTCCCCAGTCTGATTGCCGCTCCCGCATCCGCGAGCTCCATATCTCTATCTTGGACGGACGGTGACGCGGGTATCACCGGATATACGATCGTCGAAGCGGCCACTGAAACGATCGTGAAAACATTGACCGGTTCAAAAACAACGAGATATACAGTCACTGGTCTTGTCGCCGGCACGAACTATTGCTATGCCATTCGCGCCTCTTTCGGATCAGTCTCAGTCTCTTCATACGACAGTCCGATGGCATGCGCTTCGACTCCTCCGGGCAATACCATCTCGGTCAGCGTAACGAAAATAAGCACGGGATCCGGTACCGTTACCGGTAACGGCATCAAATGCGGGGCGGCAGGGACGGTCTGTTCCGCTACTCTCAAATCTACGGCTGCCCTGTCTCTGAAGGCTTCACCGGCTTCCGGTTCGGTTTTCTACGGTTGGGGTTTCTACGGATACGGCTACGGTAGTCCGTGTCAAGGCTACGGAAATAATACCACATGCAGTCAAACGGTCAGTAACTTGAATGCTTACTACTATCCCAATAATTTACAGCTCGGCACTACCGCCACTTTCGGTCCAAGCGCTCCCAAGAGCCTCAAGGCCTCGGCCTCGGTTCAAGGCCAGATCTCTCTGTCATGGAACAATAACGGCGCCACGGACATATCCGGCGTATCAGTAGAGCGCTCCACGGCAAAATCATCAGGATACGCGCAAATCGGTATCGCGACTTCGACTTCGTACGTTGACGCCGGTCTGCCTTCTTCCACCGCTTACTATTATCAAGTTCGCGTGTTATTTAATTCCGGAACATACGGGCCGTATACCGATGCCGTCAAAGCCACCGTGGACAAGCCTTCTACTCCGAGCTTGACAGTGACGGCCACCACCTCATCGGCCGTCGGGCTCTCGTGGTCAGACAGCGATGCCAGCGTTATCTCGTATGCCATATCGGAGACATCCCCAATCTCCACCTCCATAGCCACGGTATCATATCCTGCCAAGAACTATGTCGTGACGGGTCTACAGCCTAGCACCAAGTATTGCTTCACCGTCTCGTCGTACGTGAATCCGGTCGACAGTTCGGCGGCAAGCAACGTCAGATGCGTCACTACCAAAGCCGGAACGGCGGTCTCCAATGCGGCAGTGATGCCCGTAAGCGTGCCGGTGTCAGTACAGGCAATGGCAGTGACTTCAACCTCGTCAACGCCGATACAGGCCGCCACAACTTCAGTGACCGTGACGCCGTCTCCGGTTACCGTATCCGCTAAGACCGCCCCCGTTACTCTTACCATTCCTGTCTCGCCGACCGTTCCGACAACCCCGGCAACCGTTCCGGCCATCGTGACGTATGTCTGCCCGAGCGGGTTTACCTTGAATACGACGATCAACAGGTGTACGAAAACATCCACCGGTCTCTTCAGAGGGACATCATCCGAAGCGCCTAAGGCAGCGTATTCTTGTCCGAGCGGATATGTCTTTAATAACCGGAATCATGTCTGCACAATGACGGTCTCTTTGGTATCGTCATCCGATTTGACGGCTTCCGTGGAAGCGACTTCTACGACTACCAGTATGTGGGGCACTATAGTCAATTGGTTTGATTCGCTATTCCGCTAAATCCTTTTCCTCGCCCGTCGCGAGCGTTTTGACCTTATATTTACCTGTCTTAGCCTCATTCTCGCCGATCACGATGATTTTCGGTATGCGATGCTTATCAGCCCAGCCTATCTGATCGCCTATCTTCTTGGCGGTTAGATTAATTGATATTGTCATGCCTTCGATGCGCAATTTAGCTGCCAAAACCTCGGCATTAGATATAAATCTCTCATCAAGGGTACAAATATGTATTTCAGTCGCACTTTTAAGTATCGGAAGCAGCTTATGAGTCTCAAGGAAATCTCTGATAGTAACGTCACCCATGCCAAAGCCCACGGCCGGCACTTTGTCGCCGCCGAATAGGGAAGTCAGGTCGTCATAACGACCGCCGCCGAATAGCGCGCGGCGATTGGCCGTATCGGTATCATAAATCTCGAAGACCATGCCGGTGTAGTAGTCGAGACCACGACTCATTTCTGGGTCAAAAATGATATTTTTTATTCCTGTGCGAGTTAGATTTTCAATCATACTTTTAATATTTTCCATTCCGGGATAAGAATTTTTTTTAGGATTTTTTGAGTTTTCTACAATCCACTTAGCATAAGTGTTGAAGTCCTTCATTTCCAATAACTTCAAGAAAACTTTAGTTTTGGTATCATCCATCATTATTTCCACAAGTCCTTTTCCAAATAAATCTTTAGGTAATTTTGTTCTCTTGTCAACAAGTCTTGTCAATTTTTCAGACTGTTCCTTTGACAGGTCAAAATAATTAGCCGGTGCCAATCGCCTGTCACTTATCCTTATCTCAAAATCCTCATCCTTAGCCCCGAAATTCTTCATCACTTGGTAGGCAAGCGAAATGATCTCGGCGTCAGCCTCAACGCTGTCAACCCCGAACAAGTCCACGTTCAATTGCCAATGTTCGCGCACGCGACCGCGCTGGGGCTGTTCATAGCGGAAAAGATTGGGAATGGAATACCAACGCAAGGGAAGTCCGAGCTCGCGCTTTCTGGCCGCCACCATGCGAGCCACGGTCGGCGTCATCTCCGGGCGCAAGGTGACTTCGCGCTCTCCACGGTCGGTAAAGGTGTAAGTCTGCTCATTCACTATCTCCTCGCCGGACTTTGCCTTGTAAATATCGGCCGGTTCTAGGACCGAAGCGCCATACTGCTCATAGCCGAAGCTTTCAGCGGTCTTCTTCCAAGTATTGAAAATGTATTCCTGTACGGCCATGTCTTCGGGATAAAAGTCGCGTACGCCCTTATATGGGTCTGTGGAGAGTTTATTCTTCATGCTCATTTAGTTACCTTTCTCTTCCGATATATTAATCATGCATGATATTGTAGCAAATAATGGCTAAAAATGAAATCTTCATCGTTTCTATATCAGATCTTCATCGTTTCTTGAGACTTTCTTCATCGTTTCTTTATCTCGGTCTGATAGGCTTGATGGCATGACCGAAAAAATGAAAGATAAAACGAAGGCGAATGATATTGTGAATGAGCCGCGCGAATACGCCTCGGCCGCCATGGCCGTAGACGGCATCCTTGGCAACGCCGCTTCTTTGCGGGCCTCGGATGTCCATATGGACCCGTCTGATAAAGGAGTAATAGTGCGTTTGCGCGTAGACGGCGGCATGGAATACATGGAAACGGTGCCGAAACGCTTGCACGAAGAGATGATAGCCAGATTGAAGATATTGGCCGGTGCGCGTACGGATATACACGCCGTGCCGCAAGACGGCCGATTCCGCACGGATATAGACGGCGTTGCTTATAATATCCGTGCTTCATTCATGCCGACTTATTACGGTGAGAATGCCGTTATTCGTCTGCTTCCAGCGGCTGCCATTACCGATATATCATTTGCTCGGCTTGGATTTATCCCTGACCATGTTTGTTTGGTAGATAATGCCTTGAAGAAGACTCATGGCCTCATCCTCGTCACGGGTCCTACCGGCTCCGGTAAGACCACCACGCTACATACTTGTCTTTCGCTCAAGGCAAAGGAACCCATTTCGGTTATAACCTTGGAAGATCCGGTGGAATACGAAATTCCCGGCGTGCGACAGATTCACATCCGCCATACTCACGGCGTAACATTCGCCTCCGGCCTGCGCGCCGCCTTGCGTCAGGATCCCGATGTCATCATGGTAGGTGAGATTCGCGACAATGAGACTGCCCGCGTGGCTGTCCACACCGCTCTTACCGGTCACTTGGTCCTATCCACTCTTCACACAAATTCCGCCATAGAGGCTATTCCTCGTTTGATAGATATGGGCGTAGATCCTTATCTACTTGCTTCTACTCTGACTCTAGTAATAGGCCAGCGTTTGGTCAGGAACATCTGCCGTGAATGCAATGGCGAAGGCAGAAACGGCGAAAGAAATAATGGCGGAAGATGTTCCGCGTGTAGGAATTCCGGCTACAAAGGCCGCTCCGTTATCGTAGAGGCATGCGAGATAGACAAGAGGATGAAGGAACTCATTGCCAGAAAAGAGCCTGTGTCCGCGTATCTGGAATACGCCAGATCGCAAGGGTATCTAACCATGATGAATGACGGCATGGAAAAGGTCGAATGGGGCGTGACTAGCAAAGAAGAGGTATTGCGAGTATTGCATTCATGATTAGGCACGGCGGAAAACACGGAAATATATCCATAAGAAGGCGAAAATGGAACCGTCGCGACCTTATCATGCTTTTTGAGCGATTGGGCATGTACATATCAGCCGGTTTAGCGCCGACGGATGCTTTGTCGGCAGCCAGTGGAGGAGCATCGAAGAAGCAGAAAGCGGCGTTGGAGGCGGTTAAAGAATCAGTTGAGCAGGGCGGCTTATTGTCTAGAAGTCTGCTCGAACAAATGAAGATATCGCCGACTATTGCGGGCCTCATAGAACATGGCGAGGATTCAGGCGAATTGGCTAAGGCTCTGACCGCGGCAAAAGCAATCCTTGAAAGGGAAGATGCGTTGGTTAAGATTTGTTTGTCGGCGATGGCATATCCGTCTATTATCGGCGTTTTTGCCATATTAATGACCGTTGGCCTCATGAAAGGCGTTATGCCGCAGATTATCCCATTATTAGAAAGCCTGCATGTGCAGTTGCCTGTATTGACCGTAGCCGTCATTTTCTTGTCGGAGAATCTTATCAAATATGGCGCGTATGCTCTGGGTGCGGCACTTGTCTTGATTCCGTCGGCGATTTTTCTGTACAGGAAAATTAGACGCATTCGATTTATATGCCACTCGTTTATTCTGCGCATGCCAATAGTCGGCCGATTAGCCAGGTATTACTCATTAGCTTTAACAGTTAGGTCACTCGGCTCTCTGGTCGAGTCGGGAGCGGCTCTTGGAGAATCGTATGTTCGCGTGGCCGGAACCATACCTCTTTTACCATTACGATCCGTGTTTGAAAGGAAATCAGCCGATATATCCCGCGGCGTGCCGCTAGGCACCGTCTTATCCGACATGAAGCGCATGCCTTCATATATCGCGCCATTGGTTTCCGCCGGCGAAGCGTCAGGCACTCTCGGCCTCTCACTCGTTCGCGCCGCCGATATTCTCGATCGCGACATAGAGCACGCTTTGAAGCGGCTGACGGCCTTGGTCGAACCCGTCATGATGGCCGGAATGGGTTGTGCCGTCGGAGCTATCGCGTTGTCCATAATGATGCCGATTTACGATGTGTCAAAAGCTCTTCAGCATTGAGGTCGATTGAACATTAGTATTGGAGCATTAATCATTAGCATCCATGAAAACTAACCGTGGCATTATTTTAGTCGATATCCTTCTGGCACTTTCGTTAGCCGCCATGTTTACGGCAATTGTAACTGAATCGTCCGTCGGCGCCAGACAAGTATTTGATAAGGCCAATGAGCGCGCGGGATCTTTAGATGCATATGAATCAATAGTCACCAATTCATTATCGACTTCGTCCTCTCCAGTCGCTTCATCAAGTCGGCTTTACGGCAATGATCGTATTGAAACTGACATCATTGCTTCATCATCTCAACAGATTTCATTCATGCAGGTCAATGCGCGCGATCCATTACATATCGCCGATTCAGCAAGCACGCCGCTTTGCTCCGTCGATTTTTTCGACAAGGATCTTGTCGGCTCTTACTTATCGCCGCATTCTAATGCAATCACTATCATCCCAATCATGTTGCCGATAAACCCACTTCTGCCGTTAACTGATTTTCAAGTTCGAAACGGCATCGCCTATGTTTCCGACGATTCTTCCACGGCTTCGGATCCGGACTTATTCGTCATCGATTTCAAGGATAAGAATAATCCCAAGGTGCTGTCGTCGATAAATACGGGTCCTGGCATAGCCGCTTTCGCCATTGCAGGCATAAGAATATACGCGGCGGCCGCTAGCGTGGCCGCACAGCTTCATATTATACGCATGGACTCATTGAACAGCCTCGCATTAGAAAGCAAATATAAATTACCGCCGCCATACGCCACGGCTACAGAGCCTATAGGGAGTTCCATATTCTTTGACAAGGATAAGATATATCTAGGCACGGAAAAGTGGGATGGGGATGAGTTCTCCGTTATTGACGTCTCCAACCCATTGTCACCGATTAAAATCGGCGGACTAGAGACCGGCAGTAAAGTGAACAATATTTTCGTGCGCGACGGATTTGCTTATGTTGCAGATTCGGATGAGAAGCAGCTGCGAATTGTCGATATATCTCAATCAAGTATGCCAATACTTACTGATTCATTCTCACCGTCAGGCTGGTTGCGCCAGGAAGGGAAGCGAGTATCGTCATTCGAAGGCGCATTGGATTTCGGCAGGACTTCAGGCGGTTATAACATCACTAGCGATTATGAGGCATTCGAATGGGCAGCGGCCTCACCGAGCTTCTCAATGATTACAAGCCCGCGTCATTCAATAGATATTCCCGGCGGAGTATACGGCATAGTAGCCGACCGGTCTCATATTTATCTGGCGACTCGCCAAGTCAATAAGGAATTCCAGATATTCGACCACTCGCTTTCCACCACGACCGCGCTCGCTTATTCATTACCCGTCGCTCCGCAGACACTCACTTGCGACGGCGATCACCTATACATTTTAGCCGCAACGGCACCAGTCATATATGAAATATCCTTCAATTAAAAAAAGACGCTTGAAAATCGGCATGACCCTC
>Ga0182027_10006786_pt1 | contig 17040 bp, 16 predicted proteins | sample 712E1DmetaG_FD_121300 | JGI IMG/M metagenome (GOLD analysis project Ga0182027, IMG submission 121300) | Permafrost microbial communities from Stordalen Mire, Sweden - 712E1D metaG (Illumina Assembly) | ecosystem: Environmental > Terrestrial > Soil > Wetlands > Permafrost | place: Sweden... | reverse complement strand
CCGTCAAGTCCTGAATAATAGATCCAGTCAGTATCAAATGATGTATTTCTGATAATTTTAAGTTCAGTAGTTTTACGATAACCTAGTCCAAGTAAAAAATCATATACAAAATATTTATAATAATTCTGATATCCTATAATCAGACCTATACCAAGCTCCTTACTGGAATATTCAAGGTATTCTGGGAATAAGGGTATATTTCCATTAAGCCACTCATCATTTGATTTTTGGTAGAGAAATTTCAAATAACCTCCTGAATATATTCCGCTATAAGTTTTGTTTCGCTTAATATAATATTTATAATCGGAAATAATTTGTAAAGACCAGTCATTTGTATGAGTGGGAGGTTTGTCTTCAAGGGTTGGGCCCTTAGAATCAATAGCATATAAAGCAGATAATTGGATGGAATGTCTATTCTTAATACCTGATTCTAAAGTCAATGAACCATTATAAAGGCCAGTAAATACTCCAATTACAGGTAATAATAGATCAGTTTTAATAATGTAAACACATTTTTTAGTCGTATCAGTTTGCGAATATACCCATGAAGAATTTATACTGAGGAAAATGACAATTATAAATATTCGTGCTTTCATATAATTGTGATCAATTACTTCTAAGCAAATTTAGGAGTTTGCCTCCAAAAACCAATATTAACTAATATGACAACTTTTTAAAAGTTGTCATATTAGTTATACCAGCCCCCTATAAAGTCATCTGTTCCAATGTAATATTATCATCCCAATCCCCTGCAAACACATTTTTTTGTCTTTCAGCATGAAATTTTAAGTATTGGTCTATGCCGCCAAACCAATATATAACTTCATTCGTATGTAAAATACCTGTTGTATTGTTCAAAATCGGCAAATATGAGCTCCATTTATGAGTGCGAAAATCTGTTAGTACACCATGTTTTTGCGGATTAGCATGAATGTAAAGAATCAAATTAGTAAAATAATCTTCTGAACCAACCAGATTTCGTTTAAATGGTGTTTGAAATAATGTTCCAACCCTGTTATATTTTTTATTAAATGCCATAGCATAGGACTGAAACATCCTTTTAAATGATTCCGAAACTATTTTAGATACATCAGATTCTGAAATTTCAGTAGAGCAATTAAATTCAGTTAAATCCTTAATCCTCACCATTAAATGAAAATGATTTTTTAATAGGGAGTAAGCATAAAGATCAAGAATCTGACTAAGGTATTTATCGATTCTTGTCAGAAAATATATATAGTTTTCTTTTCGCTTAAAAATTGGTTTACGATCAACACCACGATTGTAAACATGATAATACCTTCCTGCTTCGAATTTTGTAAAATAGTGTTCGGTTTTGGCCATGATAGTTTGAATTTATATGTTTAAAGTAAGTTCAATTAATTCTTATTCTGTCTTTTCCTGCTAGTTCTCCTGCTAGTTCAATATGACAACTTTTAAAAAGTTGTCATATTGAACCTAACGGAATGTTCAAACTAAACTTTACAAATTTAAAAATAATTCTAACACTTGACTTTGAGATTGATTATTTTAAAGCCTTCAAAAAATACAGTTTTAAACAGTACAAAATAAATTATATGGAAAAGATTCATTTAAATTTGGGTAATCTCGACAAATCATTTCCTGATGATTTTTCTCAGGAGCAACGGGCAAAGGCTAAAACAATGTTTCTAAAAAAATTAGCGGAATATGCTCACCGTTTTTATGCAGGGAAAACACAAATAGCACCTAAAGTGCCGGTAAGTGGTTTCAATTGGTTTAACGTTTGGTATACTCCGGGGGTTTCAAAAGTATCAACTGATATTCGTGATAACAACGATGCTTCTTTTGATTTATCTAACCGCGGAAATTTTGTAGCTGTGGTAAGCGATTCAACCAGGGTGCTTGGAGATGGTGATTGTACCCCTGCCGGGGGCTTGGGTGTGATGGAAGGCAAGGCATTCCTGATGAAATATCTTGGCGGTGTGGATGCAGTAGCCTTATGTATTGACAGTAAAAATGAAAAAGGTGAAAATGATCCCCAAAAAATAATCGACTTTGTAAAAATGTGCCAGCACAGTTTTGGTGCAGTTAATCTTGAAGATATATCCCAGCCGAATTGTTATAAAGTACTTGATGTTTTAAGGGAGGAATGCGATATACCGGTCTGGCACGACGATGCACAGGGTACAGCTTGTGTGACACTAGCAGGTATCATTAATGCACTAAAACTGGCTGGCAAAAAATTAACAGATGTAAAGATTGTTTGTTATGGAGCCGGTGCTTCAAATACAACCATTGCAAGATTATTGATTACAGATGGTGCCGATCCTTTAAAAATGATCTTATTTGATACAAAGGGTGGGCTACATAAAGGCAGGGATGATATAAAAGCTGATCAACGTTTTTACAGGAAATGGGAATTATGCGAAAAAACCAATCCTGCAAAAATAAATACCATGGATGAAGCGATGGTAGGTGCCGATGTGCTGATCTCGCTTTCAACACCGGGCCCTTGTACCATCAACCCCGACTGGGTAAGCAAAATGGCCGAAAAATCCATTGTATTTGCTTGTGCCAACCCGGTACCTGAAATTTATCCGTATGCTGCAAAGGAGGCTGGTGCCTATATTGTTGCAACAGGCAGGGGCGATTTCCCCAACCAGGTGAATAACTCTATCGGATTTCCGGGTATTTTAAAAGGTGCTTTAATGGTCAGGGCAAGGAAGATTACCGATAATATGGCGATTGCTGCAGCACATTCACTTGCTAATTATGCCGAAAAAAGAGGAATTACCATCGATAACATCGTTCCTAAAATGGATGAAGTGGGCGTTTTCCCAAAGGAAGCTGCAGATGTAGCAATGCAGGCTATTAAAGATGGTGTGGCAAGGATTAAGATTACTTATGATGAAGCTTTTAAATTAGCAGATAAGGACATCAAATATGCACGCGAAATGTCAAAATTGCTTGTCGATCATCATTTTATTAATGAACCGGAACAGATAACCCTTCAAGTTATTCTGGATGATGTTATTAAAGAGATCAAATCATAAATAAATAGTTTTTTTTGCCGCTTGTTGAAATTTGGCAAATGATAAATATGTAATTTCGCATCCAAGATAATTCTTATGGAAGCCCAATTACAACTATATAATTCCCTGTCACACCAGAAGGAAGTATTTGAACCGTATCATCCACCCTACGTTGGAATGTATGTCTGCGGACCAACCGTTTATGGCGATCCGCACCTTGGACATGCCCGTGCTGCTATTGTTTTTGATGTTTTGTTCCGATACCTTCACCATTTGGGTTATAAGGTGAGATATGTAAGAAATATTACGGATGTAGGACATCTCGAAAATGATGCAGATGAAGGGGAAGACAAAATTGAAAAAAAAGCAAGGCTTGAACAACTCGAACCCATGGAAATTGCCCATCAGTATACGGTTTCTTACCATCTTGCATTGGAAAAACTCAATACCCTTACACCAAGCATTGAACCTACAGCATCAGGCCATATACCTGAACAGATTGATGTTATTGAAAAGATCCTGAAAAAAGGGTATGGATACAACAACAATGGAAATCTTTATTTCGATCTTCTCAAATATGCTAAAGATAATTCATATGGCATGCTTTCCGGAAAAGTGATCGGGGATTTGCTGAATACCAGCAGGGAACTGAGTGGTCAGGAAGAAAAGAAAAATCCGGTCGATTTTGCCTTATGGAAACATGCATCCAAAGAGCACATCATGCAGTGGAAATCACCATGGGGTGACGGTTTTCCCGGGTGGCACCTCGAATGTACCGCCATGAGTGCCAAATACCTGGGATTGCCTTTTGATATACATGGTGGCGGACTCGATTTAATGTTCCCACATCATGAATCTGAAATAGCTCAATCGGTGATCGCTTTTGGCCAGGCACCCTGTAAATACTGGATTCATAATAACCTGATTACCATCAATGGCCAGAAGATGAGTAAGTCGCTGGGTAACTTTATCACACTGGAGGAACTTTTTTCCGGAAATCACAATGCCATAAGTAAGGCCTACGATCCGATGGTATTACGATTCTTTATATTACAGGCACATTACAGGAGTACGATCGATTTCTCTGATGAAGCGTTACTGGCAGCAGAAAAAGGATTTTACCGGCTCGTTCAGTCATATAAATTGTTCAGTAAACTCAATACATCTGAAAAATCATCCATCGATATAAAAAAATGGATACAAGGATGCTATGATGTGATAAATGATGATCTGAATACAGCCCGGCTTATTGCTGAGCTTTTCGAAGGATGCCGTCTTATAAATTTACTGAACGACGGGAAGGAAACCATTACTGCTGAAGATCTTACTTTATTCAGTTCATCATTTACTAAATTTGTATCAGAAATACTTGGTCTTAAAATGCTTGAAGAAACACAGGATAATAGCAAAATGGATGGCTTGATGCAATTATTAATTGAAATTCGACAACAATCACGACTAAATAAAGATTTCGCAACTTCCGACCTGATCAGGGATAAATTATCAGAAATAGGTATACAGATCAAGGATACAAAGGAAGGTGCAGAATGGCAAATAATTTAAATTCTTAAAACAAAGCATTATGATTATTCAGGAAAATTTTTCGTTAAAAAGTTACAACACTTTAGGAGTTCAATCAATAGCAAGATATTATACCGAAATAACCACTCAGAGTGAAATTAATGAGTTAATTGCTAATCCCATCATACACAGTTTGCCGGTATTAATCATGGGCTCAGGAAGCAATATCTTATTCACAACTAATTTTGAAGGATTTGTCGTTAAAAATTCTCTTAAAGGAATTGAAGTCCTCGAGGAAGACAAGGAAAAAGCGATCATTAAAGTGGGTAGCGGTGAAAACTGGAGCGATTTTGTTGATTATTGTACCGATAAGGGGTATTATGGACTGGAAAACCTGGCTATGATTCCCGGTACAGTCGGCGCAACGCCTGTTCAGAATATTGGCGCCTATGGCGTTGAACTTGAGGATTATTTCTATAAACTGGAAGCATTGGAATTTCATTCCCATAAAATCAAAACATTTGGCCTGAAAGATTGTGATTTTGGCTACAGGGACAGTATTTTTAAATCGAAGTACCAGGGAAAGTATTTTATCCTTTCAGTAACTTTTAAACTTTCAAAGAAGCCTGTACTCAAGGTAGAATATGATGACATAAAGAATGAAATTGCTGCTAAAGGCATAACCGATCTTACACCGCAAAGGTTAAAGGATATCATCATCTGCATCAGGCAGAACAAGTTACCTGATCCTGCACAAGTAAAAAATGCAGGAAGCTTTTTCAAAAATCCCGTTGTAAAGGAGAAGTTCTTTAATGAATTGAAAAGTGACTATCCGGATATCAGGGGTATTCATGTCGGTTCATCACTCATCAAGATTCCTGCTGCCTGGCTGATTGAACAAACCGGATGGAAAGGGGTAAAAGAAGGGAATGTAGGCGTTTATTCAAGGCATTCGCTGGTTTTGGTCAATCATGGTAATGCTTCAGGAAAAGAAATTTATGACTTTGCCTGTAGAATTATCGATTCGGTTCATATTCAATTCGGTATTGATCTGGAATTTGAAGTGAATGTTATTTGAAGTGAGTTTAACATAAGAAATCGATATGTTATTATATAAATGGATATTTTGGTTAATTTTGGAGATTTGGTGTGTTTGTGGCTAAAAAAATCTGCCACTAAATCACAAAAACACCAAATCACACCAAAATATTTGTTTAAGTATATGATAATAAATTATTTATAAATCAAAATCTCGTTATTTGATATAATGCTGAATATAGGCTGCAATATCCATCATAAAAGCCAAAGATAAATGCAAAATGACACCCGGAGCAATGCTTCTTGTATATAATGCCACTATACCCAGGAAATAACCACCAAAAAATGAACTGATTGTTTCAACTTCCGGCTTTCCAAAGTGTAAAAAACAATAAACAACTGCCATGGGCAGAACAGCATCCCTGCCAATATATCTTGCAATAAAAATAACCAGTAAACCACGGAAAGCTAATTCAATGGCTGTAAAGTCGACCCCATATATAAATTCATAAATGCCCGCTGTTATAAATTTGGGGGTTTTGAACAATACGGGAAAATTCCAGGGCTTATATCCGGGATATGTTGTGAGGAAGTCGTTATTGAATGAAGCCCAGACAATCATCGGAACAAGGACAATTATAAGAATGAAATAAGGCTTCAGATTCACATTCTTTAATCGCAAACCTATGTCGGAAGGACTGATATTCCTGAAAATAATATACAGAACAATGATAAAAAACAGCAGGATAATAATCCCCTGAAAGTTAGAAAAAATCTTGGTGAGGTAAATTTGTTCATCAAAAGTTGTTGCCGAATTCAATAAAGGTTTAAATATACTGAAAGCTGAATCGAAAGCCATAACCCCAAGGATCAATAGAATGCTGATGTATAATTTTATGTTTTTTAAAACAACAGATTTTTTTGAGATAAAAAGCTTTGGAACAGCAATTATGAACCATGGGAGGGAGAAAAGCAAAAAAAACCTGACAAATCTTTCGGGCCCGGTAGCCTGGATATTTACTAATTTCCAGTAAATACCCTGATCATAATTTATCCTGATAACAACAAAAAGGAGAATAAATGTGAAAGTATAAAGCCAAAGATTAAAATCTGACCTGATGAATTCAACAAATTCCTTTAACAATAACTTCACTGATTCCTTGATTTTATAGTGACAAAAATCAATAAAAAATTGATATCTACACTTGAAAATCAATTAATTTTCAGTTCCACAAATAAGGGAAATAGTATATTTGTACTTTAATGCCATATTAAGATGAACCGTTATAACAGGCTTTCCATTTTAATCTTTTTGTCGTTTTCAGTCTTTATTTCTGTTCAAAACAGTTATAGCCAATGTTGTTCGGTAGGTTCACCTTTGGGTGCTTCATCCTACGGAGGGGTTGTAGGGAAAAACAGTTTGAGGTTGAGTACATTTGTCAGGTACAGTGAATCAGACGATTATTTTACCGGGGAAAAGAAAGAAGCAAACTATGGCCTTTTAGACTATAACGATTTTCTTTTTCAGGGACTTACGGTAGCTTATGGTATTACAAAAAAACTGAATGTGGAAGCCGAGTTGGGATATTTTTACCATAAAACCCAGTATTATAAAACCGAACCCCTGCAACCCCAAATTATTCTTAAGGGATCGGGAATGTCGAATGGAATTATTTCAGCTAAATATGCCCTGTACAAAAGCATATCCAAGGGATTGGAACTGACAGTGGGAGCCGGATTAAAATTCCCGTTTTCCACAAAACCTCAGTATGTTGATAATGCTTTGCTTCCAGAAGATATTCAACCTTCAACAAGTGCCTTTGGCTGGATGTCACAACTGGTTATGCAAAAAGAATTCAAGCCTCAAAAAATCACCATATTTTTATACAACCGCTACGAACAGAATACCATAAATGATAACAACTACAAATATGGTGACCGGTACAGGGTTTCTTTAATTGCTTCTAAAAAAATCAAAAAAAATTATGGGGCAATAATCCAAACCCGATATGAATATATAGGCCAGGATATCAGTAATGGAGCCAAACAGATTAATACAGGAGCCAATCTGATTTTTGTTTCACCACAATTTTTGTATTCGCTGAAAAGTAAATGGAATTTTATTCTTGGAGTTGACCTGCCTGTTTATAAAAACTATAAGGGAACCCAGATGAGCAATAATTATGCAGTTAGCCTGAGCCTTACACGCGATTTGAATCTGAATAAAAAATCTGCTGCAATTAACTAAAGCCGTTCCGATTTGGCTGAGTGTCAGGTTGGCTGAGTGGAGTCGAAGCCAACCACACATTTAACCCACCTGCACACTCCTCATCGAAAGGGTAGCATGCTGAAATCCTTCATAGGGGAAAGTTACTGCATCCCCATTTGCCTGCATTCCGGTAATATAAAGCAAGGGCAGGTAATGATCGGGAGTAGGAATTGCTAATTCATGAGAAGGAAGGTCTCTGTAATTTATGAGTGACTGATGATCACCGGCTAATAAATCCTTTTTAACTTTTGCATCGAATCTTTCAGCCCAGGAAATAACCGTACCATCAATATTACTAAAATCAACTACTCTTAAGTTATGTACAATATTTCCGCTTCCAATTACCAGGATATTCATATCCCGAAGGAAACTCAGCATTTTACCCAATTCATAATGATATTCGGCAGGTTTTGTGATATCAATACTCAGTTGAATTACGGGAATATTTGCATCGGGATACATATGTTTCAATACCGACCATGCCCCATGATCGATACCCCAATCGCCGGAGGTGCGGACATGATCAATTTTGAGTTTCTTTTTAATAGTCTCTGCCAATACTGAGTTCCCCCTGGCCGGATATTTTACAGCATACAATTCTTTAGGAAATCCGCTGAAATCATATATCTGGCTTGGTACATCGGTTTTCATCAGGAATGTTCCCCTTGTTAACCAATGTGCTGATATTACCAGGATATTTTCAGGTACCGGCAAGTCTTTGGCAAGTTTTACCAGACTTTGGGTATATGGATTATTGTAGATGATGTTCATTGGGGAACCATGCCCGATGAAAATTGCAGGCATTTTAACACTCGAATTCATTTTATTGTTGTTTTACATTTTAAATTTAAGAAACATCATATACTCATAATATCCTGCTCTAAATTCTAACCCCAATCATATATAAAAATGTTCCTGTCTGATTAAAAAAATACCGGTTTGGTTATCGCATTCAAAACTATGGATTAGTTCCATTTCGTTATAATGATGCTTTTAACTAACCAACTTAAATTTGGTTAAAGATACGAAAAAAAAATCAATTTTGGATTTTGATTGATATATTGCCTTCTGAATTCAGGTGGGAGTTCAATAAATTGTCAAGTGCTTCGATATCAACCGAATTCTCGAGGAAACTTCCTGTCCAGCGGGCACACCTGTTCGCATTTAGAGGAATACCAACCACCGGAATTCCGGCTTTTGAACATAAACGTATTCCATTAACCAGCTCGGGAAAACAGGCAATGCCCAATACACCGAAGATCTCTTTTTGGGCAGATAACTTATGTGCCAGTTTCTTCAGGTTCATGTTCATCCATATGTAAGGTTTTATATCATATTTTTTTAGGGTTACAGAAGCATGCCTGACAAAGCAATCTTTATTACATTGTTTGCATACATAATCAAGATCGCCCATTTCCGATTTGCATTGTTTCGTAAAGTCGCGTAAGCAATGTGGCAAAAGTGCAAATTTTTGCGAAGTTTTCCTGAAATCATCTATATTTATCCTGTTTACAAGCTCAACTTCGAGCATTTGAAGGTGATACTGAAACTCATTTGTATTAAGGGTACGGTCAAAGCTTTTCTTTAAAACGGACAAATTTTTCAGATGATTGGTAACTTCAGCCGTATAAGGATGCAGTTCAGAATAAAGTAGTTTCAGAATATATGAATTGAGATCAACATCCTGTTTTGAACGGAAGAAATTTTTCAGTTGACTTTTTTTTCTGTCCAGATCCCGGACTGTTTTTAAAAGAGTGGCCTCACTCCCGGATTTTTTTATACAAATATCTGCCAGCGCATGAATGGTTGCGTAATATTTAGCAGTGCTTTCAGATTGATCGAATAAAGAAAATGTTTGTCCTTTTATGGGTTTGTAAATGATTATCCCGGAATTCATGTGAGTATTCGGGGGCCTTTTTTACCGAATCTTTCTACCAATCTTTTAATAACAACTGAAATAACACCAACAAAAACCAAAACGAATGACAGGACTGTAAATGCACTTTTCAGGATGGTGAAAATATTTGCCATACGGGCATTGTTAACTGAGAAATAAGGGAAAGTATACAAGAGGTTTGCGATCGTGAGATTTTCGGCATAATCAAAGAATGCTGCAACAAAAGGGATCAGGCAAAGATACCGGATTATAATATCTTTTGAAAATAACAGATTATAAATAAAAGCAAGCAGGAGTGTATATGAAAATCCGTAAAGGAAAGGGTAAATCATATCAAATGGAATTTGTTTGAATAAATACAGGCTGCGGCCACTCTTTCCAAGAGCAACGAGCAGGCTGTACAGGTAAGCCGGATCATATCCAGTGGGCATCATATCCGGAATTTTCATGCCTCCTGAAAGTTCTTTTAACTGGGGAATGATAAACAGAATCATGTAAAAATAAAGCAGGTAGGTCGTTACAAACCAGAATATTAGTTCTTTTTTTATGCCTTTCTGAAGGAAATAATTAATGAGTTTCTTCATTAATGTTCACTTTATTTTGTTGAACGGTTTTTTGCGGAAGATTTGCTGTCACCGTTTTTAAAAACTCCAGCCCTTTTTCACTCAGTTTCATTGTATAAAGGTTGTAATCAATCATATAGGCTATATGTGTGCAATTAGAATCCAGATTAAATAAGACATTTATATCCTTCCTGCCTGACGAAAAAACGATCTTTCCCGAGAATCCGCATTTATATTGAGGTGTATGTTTGTTTGTAAAGTAATTTTTAAATTGTTTAATTCTTGCAGGATCACTGGTTTCGTAAGCCCTAACGCCATTCTGATCGATGCCTTTGTCAAATACAAATACTTCAGCTTTGGTTGCTTTTTCTATAATCCTGTTCAGCTTTTTGTGCTGGCCGGAACAACCTGATAAAATGATCAGTGTAATGAAAATAAAAGCTCTTTTCATTCTATTTTAAGTATTTGTTCATAAAAAGCTGGGCTTTCTTAGCTGTGGCAGGGCGTGGATTTGAAAGCTGCCGTTCCACAAAACCGATCACTTTGCTCTTGTCTTTTATTTCCGGCAGGATTCGGGAAAATGTTTGTATTGCTTTCCCGGCAAGGATATTGGCGCATTCCGGACGGCGTTTAATTTTGTCTATCCTGAGCAGGTGTTCGGCGATGGTAGCCTGTGCCCATTTTAACGATTTTGCAATTTTCCATAAATTATCAACCGAATGCGAAGCTGTAATCATTGAAGAATCTTCCAGCAGGATGAGAAACCTCTGAACCATCGATTGATCGAAGTATCCCAATTCATCAACCTCAGCCATGTTCGCAATAATGTCGATTGCATTCCATTGAAGAATTTTATCAGGATCAAGCATCAGATCGGAGAAAAGTGGGAAATAGGGATAAAGTGTTTGTGGCGACTGTCTGCTGATTACTGTAAAAGTTTTGATGAGGGCATTTTTCAGCATTTTGTCATCTTTTTCAAGATACGGTAACAAACCCTTTATGACTTCAGGGTTTTTCAGACACAACTCTGCCGCTTCAAAAGCGCCCTTGTTTCCTTCTTTCTTTAAAAGTTCCAGAATTTCAGATTGCATAATTCGATTGATTCATTACATTAAACTTTAGAATTATTAACCAATGTTTGATTGATTAATTTCTACAGCCATAAATATAAATTTGTCCGCTCAAGCGGATTAAGATCAGATTACTTCCCTCTTAATCTTTCACGAATATACAAAAAAATTAGGTGGAGTTAATAAATTGGAAAGCGACAAACTTTCAATGATGATGGTTTTTTAAATCGCTTTAAAACAAGCAAAAAAATCCGTTGGCCATATAAATAATCCCTGTCATACCGAATATTACGCCCAAATACCAGAGAATTTTCCTGTTGATCAGCACCCCAACTGATGAAAGCATGATACATATTTGTAAAAACATGGTGGCTATGAGAAAAGATCCTCCGTATTTTTTAAAATCAGCGCCAGTTTTGTTCAGCGCCTCTGCTTCAGCCTTTATCCCTGCTTTTTCCTTGTCATAACGGGCAATATCCTTTGTAGTGGTTTCGAGACTTTTATTTATCAGGTCCACAGTTTCAGGATTTGGATTCTTCGTTTTTTCGATTTCCAGCATCATTTTCTGCTCCTCGCACATGTGCTGCTTGATGCTCTTCGATTGAAAAAATGCCCATTTATTGGTTTCCTGGGTGGTGAGCAACTGTGTTTTGGTGGAATTTGATCCGCCTTTGAGGGTTGATAATGCTGCACAAACTGCAATAATTGTAGTGGTAAGCGCCACCCATTGTGTCCATTTTTCCTTTAAAATTCCTTCAGCCATATGATTGGTTTTTGGTGCAAATATAAAACAGGAAAGTGAAAAATGTCTGAACTATGATTAATGTGATTAAATGAAAACTATGATTTGGGAAAGCAATATTATTTTTGGTTCAGGAGGTAAATCATAGAAATCATAGAAATCACACAAATCATGAGAATCATAGTTCAGACAATCTTATCCTTTAATCCCAAAATCCTATAAATCTCCGCCCGGATGAACTCCGTTCGGACGGGCTAATTCAGACAATTAAAAAAAGAATTCTTCAACAATCAAGAAATTTCTTCATATTCGCTTCTTGTATTAAATTCGTACAAAAAATATTCAATATGAAAAACAAGTTAACCTTCTTATTGGTTGTTTTTCTACATACTGCCTTTTCGGTGATTTCGCAGAATTTAACTGCCACCGAGATCGTAAAAAAGGCCGATGACAAAACACGGGGAATAAGCAGTCAGGGCGAAATGACCATGACCATTGTGCGCACCGGCTGGCAGCGCAGTCTGAGCATGAAATACTGGTCGAAAGGAACCACCCATGCCATTATTTATATTTCTGCGCCGGCAAAAGATAAGGGACAGGTGTTTTTAAAAATAAAGAACGAAATGTGGAACTGGCAGCCAAATATTCAGCGAATGATCAAGATCCCCGGATCGATGATGATGCAGTCGTGGATGGGCTCCGATTTTACAAACGATGACCTGGTAAAGGAAACTTCAATCGTTACCGATTATGATCATAAATTACTGGGCTCCGAAAATTTGCGAGGAATGGACTGTTATAAAATAGAACTTATTCCTAAAGAGACTGCAACAGTAGTCTGGGGTAAGCTTATTATGTGGATTACTAAATCCGGATTCCATATGTGGAAAACCGAATATTACGACGAAGACAATATTTTAGTGAACACCGAAAATGCCTACAATATAAAGAAAATGGGCGACAGGGAAATACCAACTCGCATGGAGATCATCCCGCAGGAAAAAGAAAAACAGGGCCAGAAAACGATTCTTGAGATAACGAAAATGCTGTACAATGCACCTTTGGACGATGGATTTTTTACCCAGCAGAACATGAAACAAGTGAAATAATAACCTGATGAAAACCTTTTTACGCCTGGCCTGGCGAAATATCTGGCGAAATAAGCGCAGAACAATCATCACAGCTTCTTCCATAGCTTTTGCGTTGTTTTTTGCCCTGGTGATGCGGGCATTTCAGATTGGAAGCTACGCCCACCTGATCGACAATATGGTGCAGTCATATACCGGATATATTCAAATTCATCAAAAAGGATACTGGAACGACAAAACCATAGATAATTCATTCGAAGAAGATAAGGGAATGATCGATAAAATCAGTCATATCCCCAATGTTACGGCACTCATACCGCGATTAGAATATTTTGCACTTGCCTCAGAAGGACAAAAAACAAAGGGTGTTGCTGTTTGTGGCACCAATCCGGCGGCTGAAACAAAGCTAACCAGGCTTTCAAAAAAAATAATTGCCGGGAAATACCTTGAACAGGGCGATACTACGGCTATGATTGCCGAAGGCCTTGCGGGATACCTCAATCTTAAAGTGGGTGATACGCTGGTGCTCATCGGACAAGGTTATCACGGTGCCAGCGCTGCCGAAAAATTTATTGTTTCGGGGATACTTCATTTTCCAACTCCGGGCTTAAACAATCAGATGGTTTATCTTAATCTTGAGACTGCCCAGAATTTCTTCTCAGCACCTGACAGGATAACATCGCTTGCACTAAATATAAAAAATATAAACTGCCTGACAGCCATTAACAAGCAAGTGAATACAATTGTTCCATCTGCCGCTTATGAAGTGCTGGACTGGAAAATCATGCTCAGTGACTGGGTTGAAATGATACAGTTGAAACAGGGAAGTGCTTTTATTCTGCTAAGCATATTATATCTGGTGGTTGCTTTTGGAATTTTCGGAACACTGATGATGATGGTGTCGGAAAGAACCCGTGAATTTGGTATGATGATAGCCCTTGGGATGAAAAAAATCCAGATTGCAGGAGTGGTAATGATTGAGATGTTTTTCCTTTCGTTGATTGGGATTTTATCCGGAATATCAATCAGTTTACCTGTCATTCTTTATTATCATCATCATCCACTCCATTTAGTTGGCCAGGCAGCAAAAACAATGATCGATTATGATATTGAACCTGTAATGCCCATTGCTCTTCAATCGGATTATTTTATAAATCAATGTCTTGTGATCATGATAATCGTGTTGCTTGCTTTGATTTACCCATTTGTCAGGATTTTACGGCTTAAATTAATTGAAGCATTAAGGAGATAAGTTTAAAAATGAATACAGAATACAGAATGCAGAATGCAGGAGAAGGTATAATAAAATTGGTTATAGGAATTTCAATATTGAAAACCTTCTGGATTCTGTTTTCTGTATTCTTTCTTCAAAATTTCATATTCATAAATCTGTTGATTTGTAATTTAAGGGAAATTTGAATTTATGTTATTAACCCTTGCCTGGCGAAATATCTGGAGGAATAAAAGAAGGACCATCATTACTTCTTCATCAATAGCATTTGCATTGCTTTTTGCCTTGTTTATGCGTGGATTTCAGATCGGCAGTTATGGTAATATGATCGATAACCTTGTTCAGGCATATACGGGCTACATTCAGGTGCATGCAAAGGGATATTGGAACGACCAAACCCTCGACAATTCTTTTGTACAGAATAACATTATGATGCAGAAGATAGCAAAAATCCCACATGTTACCGCTTTGATACCCAGACTGGAGTCCTTTGCTCTTGTTTCGGAAGGTCAGAAAACAAAAGGAATTGCTGTTTGCGGAATAGAACCCATGACTGAAACAGCACTGACTAAATTATCTCAAAAAATAGTCGGTGGCAGGTATCTCAATTCAACCGACCGGGGAGTCCTGATTGCCGAAGGATTGTCAAATTATTTGAAACTCAGGGTAAATGATACGCTTGTAATGATTGGTCAAGGATACCATGGTGTGAGTGCAGCAGGGAAATTTGTTGTTACCGGAATACTCCACTTTCCTTCGCCAGAATTGAACAACCAAATGGTGTATCTAACACTCAGCAATGCACGCAATTTCTTCTCAACCGATAACCGGCTTACTTCAATAGCTTTGAATCTGGATGACAAACATAAGATACAGTCAACAGTAAAACAGATAAAAAAGGTAATCATTTCCGAAAATTATGAAGTATTAAGCTGGGAAACCATGCTGCTTGATCTTGTTCAGTACATTAAACTAGACCAGGGAAGTAGTTTTATTATGCTGGGAATTCTTTATTTTGTGATTGCTTTCGGAATATTAGGTACCCTGATGATGATGATATCTGAACGTACCAGGGAATTCGGTATGATGGTAGCTGTCGGAATGAAAAGAATGAAAATTGCCATTGTAGTGATGATTGAAATGTTGTACATTGCTATTATTGGTGCTTTATCTGGTATTATCTTAAGCCTTCCTGTGCTGTTTTACTTTTCACATCATCCCATCAGGATCACAGGTGAAGCAGCAAAAATGGCAGAAAGCTTTGAAATGGAACCAGTTATGCCGGTGGCATTCCAATCGGGATATTTTATAGAACAAAGCCTTATCATCCTGTTTATTCTTGCGGTAGTCCTGATCTATCCCTTGTCAGGGATATTTCATTTGAATCTTATAAAAGCATTGAGAAGATAAATCTAAAGTTATGATAACATCATTAGCCTGGAAAAATATATGGCGGAACAAAGTAAGAAGCCTGGTGGTAATTGCTGCCATAATAGTCGGACTTACAGGAGGCATCTTTTCCATTGCCGTTATGAACGGCATGGTGGAAAAAAGAATGAAAAGTGCTGTTGAACTCGAAACATCACATATCCAGATCCATCATCCTTCTTTCCTGGAAAACAAGGAGATCGGATACATGATCAATCATACCGATAGTGTAAGCAAGATACTCTCTGCCAATCCTGCAATCAGTACTTTTACCAGGCGGACCAAGGTATTTGCCATGATCAACAGCCCCTATGCTTCGAATGGCGTTATGATAAACGGAATCAATCCTGAGGAAGAAAAGAAGGTCACCAGTATCTATCAGAAAATCAATGAAAATAGTGGAAATTATTTTGTCAGTGATAAAAAAAATCAGGTAGTTATCAGCAAACGATTGGCCGATAAACTGAAAGTAAGGCTCAGGTCGAAAATTACGCTCACCTTTCAGGGTATTGGCGACACACTTACAGGTGGTTCTTTTAAGATTGTTGGAATTTACCAAACCAGTAACGGACCTTTTGATGAGATGAATGTTTTTGTGAGGAATTCCGACCTGAAAAGGATCGCCAACATCGGGTCGGATGAATGTCACGAAATAGCAATTATGATTAAGGATCCCGAACAATTCCGTCAGGTTGCCGATGAATTGAAAAAAGAATTGCCCGGTTACAACATCCAAACCTGGAAGGAAATTCAACCTGAACTGGGCATGATGAATGATATGATGGCTCAGATGTATGCCATTTTAATGATCATTATCATGCTTGCTCTCATGTTCGGCATAGTAAATACCATGCTCATGTCGGTTCTCGAAAGGGTAAGGGAACTCGGAATGCTCATGGCTATAGGAATGAATAAACGCCGGCTTTTCAGGATGATTATGCTGGAAACATTATTCCTTTCCTTAACCGGAGCAGTAATTGGAATGATCATCAGCTTTCTTCTTATATCACAGGTAAAGCAGCACGGTATTAACCTGACTATGTTTTCGGAGGGATTGCAATCCTTTGGATATGAAACAATTATTTATCCGTCGCTCGGTGCTGTATATTATGTTATGATTGCAATCATGGTAGCACTTTTTGCCATCATTTCATCAATTTATCCGGCACGTAAAGCACT
>Ga0182027_10006785_pt1 | contig 17041 bp, 20 predicted proteins | sample 712E1DmetaG_FD_121300 | JGI IMG/M metagenome (GOLD analysis project Ga0182027, IMG submission 121300) | Permafrost microbial communities from Stordalen Mire, Sweden - 712E1D metaG (Illumina Assembly) | ecosystem: Environmental > Terrestrial > Soil > Wetlands > Permafrost | place: Sweden... | reverse complement strand
TTTAATTTTGGTTATATCTATATCAATATATTGGTTTGCGATTTCCTCATTAACAAACTCAATTTTCCCTTCTTTTAAAGTTTCGACAACGATGGCGGCGAGTTCCAATTCGGTAAAATCGATATTTGCGGATAAATTATAAATTTCATTTTCCGCCCCCAATAAAAGTATCATCATAATTCCGTTACAAAAATCTTCTATATGCAAAAGGTCATGAACGATATTGCCCTTATTAAACAATTCAATTTTATCACTACCTTTAACATCGAGGAACATATCGGCGATTACCCCCTTATAACTTCTTGGACCAAAAATTTCTGGAACTCTGATGATATTATAATTTAGAAATTGCTTTTCGCCGAAGACCTTTAATAAATTCTCACAATAAATCTTTGATGAAATATATTCATTATTTGGATAAATTTCCGAATTTTCATTTTTTGTCCCGGCGGATTTATTATAAATTTCGGTGCTTGAAATAAAAACCAATTTTTCAACCGCAAATTTCTTACACGCATAAATAATAGTATTAAAGCTGTTCAAATTATTTGAGAGAAGTTCCTGATTGGAGTGAGCGGCTGAATCATGAATGGAAGATAAGTGAATAACATAATTTGGTCTAACGATTTCAAAAATTTTATCAATAATATTTGAATCGCAGGTATCAGCCAAATAAAATTCGGCGGATTTATTCATATAAACGCTATGAATATCCGATAATTTATTTAATTTATCAATGCCAATTATTTCGATTCCTTTATTATTATATAAGATATAGCGAATTAAATTGGATCCAATAAAACCGGCACTTCCGGTAATTAATATTTTCTTCATGTTTAATCTATATCATCAGATTTTTGAAAAGTTACTGATGACAGCCCCCAAATTTTACTTGCAAAATTTCTGGATATTTTTTTATTGGCAACCTGACCCAGATGAAGGATAATCTTTTCTATACCATATTGATCAACTAATTTATCTAACACATCATAAACGTTTTTTATTTCAATAAAATCTGGACGTTTGACAAAATTACCATTACCATCTATTTTCTTATTCATAGCTCTTTCTTCCTTATTTCTTATTTATTATTTTTTGTTGTGGCTTCGTCAGAATAATCAATTTTGATATCTGGCTTAGTCGGCATTCCTTCTTCTGTAGATTGAATACCATCATTCCTTTTTATTGATTGATTTGCCATTTCATTCACAACAAAATCAAATTTATCAGAATTTCTTAAATTTAATGCCTTTTCATATTTTTGAAAATTTATATCATAAGTATCTTCTGCGGCATAAATATAAGATACTAATATATATAACATTTTACAGGCAAGTTCCATATTATTTTTATCTGGTAAAGATATAAAATTTTCATAAGCGCTTATAAATTCCTTTAAAGCAAACTCAGCCATATTAGGAGTTTGAATGTAATCATAAATAACATCTTTTATTTTTCTTATAAAATAGGATTCAACATTAAAAATTACTGCTTCGGTATATTCCTCTTGCCTTTGTAAATATATTGGGAAATATCTAACAAGTTTATTTTCAAAGTATTTATCTCCATATTTATTAAGGAAATTTAATATTTGTTGATTTTTTACTTCTTTTTGTTTTACTTGCTCCCTTTCTTTTTTATATATTTGAATTATTCCATTCAAATCCGCTTCTGATTGTTCTGGCAACGCTTGATAAAATTCATTTAACAAATCAGCATCTTCCAATTTCTTTTTTAATTTGGGGGCTTTAAAAACTTGCAAATATTGCTCATCATTTAATTTTGCCAATTTCAATAAATATGCTGTCGTTAAATAACTTTGTAAAATTTTAAACATAATATTCAAGATATATATTCAAATATTAGCCGCAAAAAAAACTTGACAAAAGAAAAATTGCTGATACATTCACTTACATGGAAACATCTAGTTGAAAGGAACGGAAATGACTACCAAAATGATTCTTTCGGATAAAATTGAAAATTTTGAAAAAACAAATTGCGTTAATACAATTAGATTTTCATTATATGATGATCAATTTGTAAATGAAAATGAGCTGAAAATTATTTTTGAGGATATATTACGGGAAAAAATTCTTAAAATTTATGGTGAAAATGAGTTTGGTTGGGAAGGTCGCAAATATCATTTGTCGGAAATCGTTGAAAAAGAAAATTTAAAAAATAAAAATTTATCGGAAAAAGCAATTAATTATATTAGCAATTCTTTAAAATAGATTCCTTTCTTGCAAGTTCCAAATCGTGTTCAACCATTTCCTTTATCAAATCATTAAATGAATATTTTGGTTCCCAGCCCAAAGCTTTTTTAATTTTGGACGGATCGCCCAATAAATAATCAACCTCTGCTGGTCTATAATACTTCGGATCAATTATTAAATATTTATAAGGGTCCAAACCAACTAAATCAAAAGCTTTCTCCAATAATTCTTTAATGGAATATGAAACACCTGTAGCCACAACAAAGTCATCTGGCTTATCACTTTCTAATATCATTTTTTGCGCCACGACATAATCTGCGGCGTGTCCAAAATCTCTTTTTGCATTCAAGTTGCCTAACCGAATTTCGTTTTGTAATCCGTGCTTTATCCTTCCTGCAGCTCTCGTTATTTTTCTTGAAATAAAGGTTTCTCCTCGGCGGGTGCTCTCGTGGTTATAAAGCACGCCATTAGAGCAGAACAAATTATAACTTTCCCTATAATTTATTGTAGCCCAATATGCAGCAAGTTTTGCAACACCATAAGGGCTTCTAGGATGAAACGGCGTTAATTCATTTTGCGGCGGGGGAGACGAACCAAAAAGTTCGCTGGAGCTAGCTTGATAGAATCTTGTTTGTGGGGAAGTCTTTCTTATTGCTTCCAAACACCTTAAGGTGCCACCACCTGTTATATCAAATGTATATTCGGGAATATCAAAAGAAACCCGGACGTGGGATTGAGCCGCCAAATTGTAGAAATAATCCGGCTTAATATCTCCAACTATGGAATTTATAGAAGACGAATTGGCAAGGTCTCCGAATATTAGTTTCAATTTTGGATTTGAATAAATATGATCAATCCTTTCTGTATTAAAAGATGATGACCTTCTTATTATTCCATATACCTCGTGCCCAGAATTTAAAAGAAGTTCAGCAAGAAAACTTCCGTCTTGCCCAGTAATCCCTGATACCAGTGTCTTTATAGCCATAATCCCTTATATTTTAAAATGTTATCAGAACAAATTCCATAACAAATATTTAAATTATCTTTTGAATAATTATCAAACAAAGCAATAGAATTTTCAACTAACTTTTCTCCCGGATAAACCCATATATATCCCAATGATGTTAAAGTATATTTATCATTCTGATGCCAAAAACAATTATATTTATCTTTTAGTAAAGATAAAGCTTCAATGTTTTTGCAATGACACCATAAATTGTTTTTTATTTCTTCAAAATAAGCCAAATCAATCTTATATTTTGGGGAATCGTGTCCCAAATAATAAGAATTGCCAATTGCCCAAACATCAACTTCCACATCTAAATTATAGTATATGGCATTTAAAATAAAACCAGGATCATTTTCATATTTGCTGCTGCCATTTATATTTCCTCTATGAGCAATAAATTTCATAACCCTTTATAATTATTTAAAAAATATTGTAGATCTTCCGGAGTTCCAAGCCCCCACATTTTTTCAATTTTATAATTTTTAATCAATTTATTATCAAAAATATATTCATTATAAATTGGCGCAATATAAAATTCATTATTAGTTCTTATATTTTTTTCGATCATTTGTTCTGCATATTTGACAAATTCATTTCCTTTTTTGAAAAAATATATTCCAACATTTGCAATATTTGATATAACCTTTTTCTCCTGCACTTCGGTTATAAAATTATCCTTGTCAACCAAAACATATGACCATTTTGGATGTGTTCCTTCAAATGTTAGAATTCCCCCGTCAGAATTTCCAGCCATCATTGAGTACATAAATTCAGAACTATTCCACTCAATAAATTGATCAGAATTAGCTATAAGCACTGGGTTTTCATTATCGATAATTTTTTTTGAAAGAAGAACCGAGCAGGCGGCACCTTCTGTTAAATTATCCACTTGAATTATATTACAGTTTGGAGTAATAATATTCAACAAATACTTCAAATTATATTTTTCATAATGTTCTTTTCTAACAATGTAAGTATATACGGCTTCAATATTAAGATTTTCAACTACAATCTGTATCATTGGTTTATTTTTAATATCAATTAATGGTTTTGGGAACGTATATCCGGCAGATAAAAATCTGCTTCCGGCTCCTGACATTGGGATTATAATATTAAGATTTTTATCAACCCATTTATTATTTATTTTAATTTTAATTTTATTAATATGTTTGTAAATATTATCTATTGTAACCTCTTCTGGGTTTTTAACTATACAAACATTAGCTCCCGATTCCCTAGCGGCAATAATCCCAACATTTGAATCTTCTACGATCATTGTCTCACTTGGTAACGCGCCAGCTTTTACCATTGAATATAAATACATTTCCGGATGTGGTTTTGAATTTTTTACATCTTCATTCGATATAAAGTCATCTACATATTCCATGACGCCCAAACTTAATAAAAATAATTTTAATGATTGCTTAATTGAATTTGATGCAACATAAATAATAAAACCATCTTTTTTCAACTTCTTCATAAGAGAAATTACAACTTCATTCGGTTTTATGTTTTCTTTTATTAAATTAAAAGTAATTTCTTGTTTTCTTTTCCAAATTTTTTCATATAATTCCGTTGATAAATTTCTGTCTTTTGTTAATATTTCTAATTTCTTTTTAGTTGGAAGCCCATCAAACTTTTTCAAATGGTCATCTAAACTAATTATATATTTATTATCAATTTCATTAAGAGCAATATTTAAAGATTCATAATGTAATTTTTTTGAATCGACTAAAACCCCATCTAAATCAAAAACTATTAATTTCATACGGGTATATATATCCATATTAAATGTTGGGAGGAAGTATGGATTGGACATTTGGAATTTTAACTGGGGGGAATAATGAGATTTTTATTTCCCACATAATTAATTCAATAGAAAATTTAAATATTCCAAAAGAAAAATATGAAATAATAATAATTGGATCTTGCAATATAGCGAGAAAAAATACAACAATTATAAATTTTAATGAAAATGTGAAACGAAACTGGATTACAAAAAAAAAGAATATGATTACAGATATGGCTAAATTTGAAAATATAGTTTATTTACATGATTATATTGTTTTTGATATAAATTGGTATAACGAATTCATTAAATTTGGAAATGATTGGGATTTATGTATGAACGCAATTATAAATCTTGATGGAATAAGGTTTAGAGATTGGGTTTTATACACTCCAGTTTTTTTAAAGTATGCCGACCATTCAAAATTAAAGCAGATGTATATTTCAGGATCATATTTTTGTGCGAAAAAACTTTTTATGCAAAAATATAGATTTGATGAAAAACTTTCTTGGGGACAAGGCGAAGATGTTAAATGGTCATTAGAAATTAGGGACTTTTGGAATTATAAGTGCAACCCAAAATCAATAGTAAAATTTTTAAAATATAAAGAAGATGTTACGACTGGCGACAAAAAAGGATGAAAATGACAAAAAAACATATAATAGAAAATATAGAACCAAACCGCTGGGAACTTGCTCAAAAATGGGAACTTCAGGAGTGGGCAAGTTGTCCAGAAGATTCTGATGATTGGAACTCCTGGTGGATGTATAAATTTGACAATTATAACTTTTTAAAAAATTATAAAATCAATTCAATGATAGAAGTGGGGTGCGGTCCTTATTGTAGAAATATAAGAAATGTCCTTGGTGTTATTGGTGGATGCAATGAAATTTATTTGGAAGACCCATTACTTGATCAATATATTGCTTTAAATAAATTTGTAAAACATATGCCGGGTATCAAAATATCTAAACCGTTAGAAGAAACTGTCCTTGATAAACAAGTTGATTGCGTGATTTGTTGCAACGTTATTGGTCATTGTTTTTCCACGCAAAAATGTTTTGAAGCGATGATAAACATGCTTGCACCAAATGGTATTTTAATATTTGCGGAGGACTTGGCTAATGAAGAGGACTATTCCAAAATGCCAGTATGTGATGTTGGACACCCATTAAGATTAGATTTGGAAACCTGTGAAACATATCTTAAAGATTTGAAACCAATTTATAATAAAGTTTTACCAAGAGAAGATGGGCGCAATCCAGAATGTCATTACGCCACAATGATTTACGCGGGAATTAAATCATAAGGTGGTTTCTTAAATTTTATAAGCGACTCAATAATATTAAGAGGGTTTAAAGTAGTCATCAGTTTTTTCTTTTCTTCCCTTATAAAAGAAATTCTTTTTTCCCACTCATTATTTGCAATAGAAGCTTTTATTATTTCCAAAGCCTCTTGTGGTTTTGTCAAATCAAGTTGAATGAATGCTTGGGGATTTATAAATTTATCAGCGTTTGGCGCTCCGCTATAAAATAAAAGACACTCGCAGAGAATGGCATCTATAAATTTTTCAGTTAAATATCCATTCTGATTTGTATTTTCAACCCCCAAAGTATATTTATAATTAGCTAGTCCGTCTTCCTTATTGATAAGCATTCCCCTATGATGACAAAACGGATAAAAAGGCGGGCGTCTTCCAAAATTATCATAATCATTTATTGACGCATCCAATAATTTAGCAAAATTTATTCTATATTCATGTCCTGGTAATCCGCGTGTATCAGAAATAACACTTGAAAAAGATTTGATTTTTACAAATCTATCTGGTTCTAAGAGTTGTTTAAAATTTAAAGACACATACCACTTATCAACGTTATGATGATTTTGGGTATCATAAAAATAATACCAATCGTCATAAGCATATGGATCAAAACCGTATTCGTTTTTAAATATGCTTATCGTTGATAAGGGCTCACACTGAAAAACAATTGAGTTTTTTCTATCATAATTTTTATTGATCCTATACGGGGTATTAAATATAATATTAAAATCATAATCAACTGGATTGTTCGTGTCAACCATTACAAGATCATTCCACTTATAATCCCCATTTATAGTACATCTATTAAAATGTTCCCTTATTTCATAAGGCGAGCACCAGTTGGTTTGAAGTTTAACCTTTATCATATTTGTTTATATTTCCAATTGTTAATTTTGTTTCTTTGATTATCTTTAATAATTCATCCTGCCTCATTCGAGCATATTCCCCAAATAAATTGACATTATTTTGATAATTATAATGATTTATAAAATCATTTTTATCACTTCTTGGATGGTAAAGGTGCCAGCATATATTATACAATCGTTTATGATTAATAAACTTTTTTATCTTGATATCTTCTATATCGTCCTCGGCACCCCAGCCATAGCACTTTTCCTCCCATCCTGAAATTTCATTAAAACATTGCCTTGTCATTAAAACAATCCCGGCGCAAAAAGGATCGTTTTCGGCTTTGCCAATAATATCCTTTTCTGTTACTCCCCAATTTTTCGTTTCATATAATTCATTAGTTTTTTCATTTGATACATGCAGCCTTATATTAAAAGGCTTGACTGCTAAATAACTATTTGAAAAAGAAACTGCTTGCGCCAGGTCATCTTTTTTAATTATTATATCCGCATCAGCAAAAACAAATAAATTTTTGTCAGTATGTTTTACTGCCACATTAAATGCCCAACTTCGATTGAACAAATCCTCGTTTTTCAAAAAAAGATATTTCACGCCTGGAATATCTTCTAAAGTTCTATTTTTATCCTGCTCTAAAACAAAAAGCTCAATTTCCGGTAATATCTTTTTTATATAATCAATAACAAATAATAAATTATTCCTTCGATAATTGTCCAAATATCTATAAGGAATAATATATGAAACGTCTGATAAATCCATTATAAATTCTTCCGCATCTCTTTTATAAGTTCCCCAACAAAATAATCCCAATTATTATCTTCCCTATCCATATGCTTCTGCCAAACTTCCTTTCTAATATTATTAATTTCTTCTAGATTGTTTTTATCAAATAAATATTTCAAATTAGAAACATTTCTTTCCTGCAAAGCCGGGTCATATGACCATAACGTTTCCCGCCTTCCAAGCCCGCTCCACCACTCATCATTAGCAAATGGAAACATTCCCATAGTAAAAAATTCATTAAGTAAATACGGAAAACCTTCTGAAAAAGATGTGTGCGCAAAATATGAATATTTATTCAATATAGGTTTTGGGTTTGAAACATCGATACCCCCAACCATATCAAAATCCCTTCCAATTATAAACCCCAAATTTACAAGCGTTTCAATTAATTGTTTCGCGTTTTTACAAGGTCCAGCGTGATAAATAATCATTTTTGGGTCAGTAATTTTTTGATCGTTATAAAATGAACCATAATGCTTTTTATCTATTGGGTGCTGCATTAGTTTTACATTAACGTTATTATCAATATACCATTTTTTATATTCATATACATCTGGATGATCCGTTTCCCATTTACTAATAGCTACATCATTTGTTTTTACAAACTGACACAAACTACTTTTTATATGATTATCAAATCTTGATGAGAGAGATGTCGGTGATGTATATCCAAATTTTGAAAACTTCCCAAATTTCCATTTATTAACATCAAAATTATTATTATCAATCAAAATGCAGCGAGGAAACTTTAGAATATGGTTTATAATGGGTTCATCAGATAAAGTTGTTATAAAAAAATCCTTCTCCCTAAAATTTAAACTTCCTTTAAAGGAATAAGGAATAATATTAACCTGACCAAACTCATTAACAAGCCCTTCATAAATGAATTTATAAATTTGGCTCCAAGACATTTTATTGCCCCGGTCATAGGAGAAAGGATCTGTTGGTAATGAAATATAAATATTCGGCTTATTATTCATAATTAATTTATATATCAAGCCGAATCAGTTTCAAAAAAATTTATAAAGGAATGCAAATTATTAGTTACAAAATGCTTTGTATCTTTAAATGCATTTTTTGAAAAGAAGTTCCACATAAAATCACCAGCCAAATAAACAATTTTATTAACTGAGCTTGCCATAATTACGGAACCCCCACCAAAACAGATATTAAATTTCGCTTGGGACATTATTGAACAATCCTTCATTATATTTGATAAGGACGGAATTGTTATTCCCAATTCATCTACAGTATAATCAATAAAATCATTACCAAAAATATATTTTATTTCATTATAAATTAAAAACATATTTTCCATATGATACGGCTCCTTATATTCCTTATTTCTTCCTATATTTCTTTCGCCCATAACCACCAATTTATATCCAAATCTATTTATAAATTTTTTAATGGAAATAAGTATTAATTTTTTATCAAACCAACCAGGATTACAATCCCTAACCTTTGTATGTAAAACAATATATTTTCCGGGTATTAATTTTTTATCCAAAATATAATTTTTATCGCATAACTGACTTGTTAAATTTATTGGTTTTGCTTCATTATAAGGAAGCAGGGTTGTATATCCCAACAATTTATAATCATAAATGTCATCAACTAAATTAAATCCAGGTTCTATGAAAATCAATTCCATAAATGAAAATATAAAATTCAAATATTGCTCAGGATTCGGCTTACAATACCAAATTGTTTTTTTATTTGGCGATAAATTTATAATATTACCTTGATTTATAAAACTAAGCAGTTGAGATTTTGTAGTAATACAATCACCTATTCCGGCATATATGCTACAATTCAATCCGGCATTTTGTATTGGGATTTTTTTTGGAATTTCATATCTAGCAATAGTGATCATTAATTTTTGAAAAAATTTATAAAGGAGTGAACATTGGTAGTTACAAAATTATCAGTTTCTTTAAAAGCATTTTCGGCAAACTCCTTGTAAATATTTTCATCAGCCAAATAAACAATTTTACCAACGGAGCTTGATAGAAGCATTTGCCCACCCCCGCCGAAACAAATATTAAATTCAGCTTTTGACATTAAAGAGCAGTCATTAATAATATTTTTTAAAGATGGAACCGTATGCCCCAGCTCCTCAATTGTATAATCAAGAAAATTGCCACCAAAAATATTTTTGATTTTATCATAAATAGAAAAGATATACCGGCGATTATCCCGCGTCATATATTCCCTATTTTTACCGATTTTTCTTTCACCAATAGCCACTATCTTATATCCATGATTATTCGCAAAAAGTTTTATATGTGAAAGCAGCTTGTTCCTATCTATAATGGCTTCATCATAATTTCTAACTTTTGTATGTAAAATAATATATTTATCATTTTTCAATTCATTTGGTAAAAGATAATTACTATCACATAATTGATTTCTAAGATTTATAGCCCATGGTTCACCAAATTTTTTCAAATCAATCATATCATATAATGGGAACTGCGTATCAGTTACATTAAACCCTTCTTCAACAAATATCAATTTCATAAATGAAAGGATAAATTTGAAATATTCATATGGATTATTCTTATATTTTTTAATTATTTGAAAACTTGGGGATATATTACAGATATTTCCGGCATTGACAAAATCCAAAAGCTGAAATTTCGCAATAATACAATCACCTATACCAACATATGTTCCAACATTTATTTCATTCGCCATATTTTCCAATATTATTTTTTTGGATATCACAATAAATTTTTAAATCATCCAAATTCATATCCCGATATTTCCCAAGCAAAGAAACATTCTCATCATATAAATTATGAAATGCCCTATCAGCAGTCCCCCTTGTATGAAATAAATGATAACCCTTATTTTCATTATCAATATATTTGGTGAAATTTTTAATTTTTATAAAAATTGCCTCATCCTCACAGCCCCACGATTTAAAATCCTCAAAAAATCCGCCAATATTTAAAAATATATCCTTTTTCATTCCAAAAATTCCACCAGAATATGGGCACCCCGTTCTTATTTTTGCATCTGATAAAATGGAAAAGTCCATATTTTTTCTAAAAAGGGTTGTAATATATGGATTAACATCACAAGCCAAATATGTATTATAAGGTTTTACAGTATCATAATCTGAAAACTTATTCAAACATTCCAGGAGGGAGTCTGGATGAACAATCATGTCCGCATCCCAAAATAATAGAAACTCTTTGTCAGATTTTTTTGCCGCGCAGTTTAGAATCCAGCCTTTATTAAACTCCTCATTGCTTTTTATAAATAATACGTTTGGATATCTAACTTTATTAAAGATATCCTGTTCAACAATAGTAATTTTTATTTGCGGAAAATATGTTTTAAAATAAAAAAGGATTGTTTTTAAATTTTCAAATCTATCCTGCGAAATTAATTTAAAAGGAATTATGCATTCAATTTTTTCAAAGTCAATCATGTTATTTTTAAAGATATAACTTTATCTATAGTTTCCTCAATATTAATTGGATTAAAATCATCACTCCAAATTATTTTGCTTTTGCTTTCGGGATACCAAATCCCTTCAGCTTCTTTATATGTAAACGAAACAAATATCTTTTTTTCATCCAATAAATTGTCGGCAACCAACGAAAATGTATATGAGCCAGAGGACCGCCCAATAATAATATCACAAAACGTTGAAATATATGAATTTTCATTTAAATCAGGCTTTCCACTTTTTATAATATCAGCATTATAAAAAACGTTTTCTTTAATAATTTCTGTTGGATTACTTACAAAAAATAATACATTTTTATATTTACTTGAAAATTCATTTATAGCCATATCAAAATTGAAATTTTCACTTTGCTCCGACATGCAATCGCCATTTGATATGAAGACTTTTATTTTATCTTTTTTATCAGCCATAAAATTATCAATGTTTTTTATAAAAAATTTTGAATAATCAATTTTTGGTAATAACTTTTCCTTCGAGCAATTTATTCTTTTTGAAAAATTAGCGAGCTGGTCGGAATAGAGACTCATATTTCCGTCCAATGTGCAGCCTTGAGGTTGACAATATTTAAAATTTAATTGTCCTATCCATGTATTTATATATAAGGTATTATCAATAAGCATATAATTAATAAAAGGATCAATCAATATGGATAAATTATCCAAATATTTCAAATTATCAATATCCGCTAACAACTCCGGAGGATTATTATGCATATAAAAATACTCCTTTGCTTTAAGTTTGGTCATTAGATATTTAACAAAATTCCGGCTAACATGCACATCCCCGTTTCTCATTTGATTAAAAAATATTATTTTATCATAAATTTTATGATTTTTCATTTTATATAAATACTGCTTTAATGATTCCTCTATATTCTCCTCCTTTTCTGGCAAATTTTTAGTAACCACCCCAATCATTTCATCATTAATATTAAATTTAGATTCGCAATAGATAGCTAAAATGGAAACGTCCCCAGTACTGTTTTTACCCCTAGTAATTGTGACGCTATTTAAATATGGAATTTTTATTTGAGTTGTATTTGTTATTATATATTCCTTATCAAAATTATCTATTTTAATGGATAGCTTTCCATTGCCGGATATTTTTTTGATATGAAATATTAATTTATCAATATCCTCAAAATCAAATTTAAAAGTTATACTGGATTTTTTGGCTTTTAATTTTATACCTTTGGTTATATTACAAAAAGAAATGTTATTAGAGGAAGATATGAATTTTGGAACGTTTTCATTTGTGGCTATTAACTTTTGTTGAACCATGCGCCCTTATATATTTTTTAAAATATTTTCGTAAATCCAATCCTCAATCACAAAATATTCCTTACTTTTTCCAAAATTTTCGGAAACATATTTATATTTGGATTTATAATAATCCGCATTCAATTTTTCAAAAACCGAGGAAAAATCCGCAAAAGTTTTTATCTGGATAATTCCTTCGATATTAAAAAACTTTTCAATGTTAGAACACCCACAATATATTGGAATAGTCCCCGTAGCAAAACAATTTATTATTTTCTCTGTGAAATAATTATCAATTGATGAATTTTCAATACAGACGGAAAACATATAATCATTCAAAGCCAAATCAATAGTTTCAACTTGATTACAGTAAAGTCCAAAACAATCAATCTTATTTTTATAATTATTATAAATAGTTTTTCTTAATTTTTGATTGTCCGTCCAAAATTTATTGGATAATATATGAGATATTAGTTTTGGTTTATTATTAATTTTTATATTTTCAGCAGGAATCCAACAACCACCAACAGGCACAAATTTATATTTATCGCCCAATTTTAACAAATTTTTATCATGGGTAAATATATAATCAAATTTTTTTTGAACTTTTTTAATATCATATATATTCGGGCTAATAATTTTTGGTTCTACCAGCCAAGCTATTTTAATTTTTGCTTTGGATTTATCAGGAACATCACCAAATATAAAATTGTCGGTAAATATTGTTATCCCTTCAAAATCATAACTTTTACTTATAATTTCCAAATTTTTATAAGTTTTCAATTCCCATTTCACACCGGAGTATTTTATACCATTATTATCAAAAACATTTATAAGCATTTACCACCAAATTAAACAATCGTAAGATAAACCGGAAATTCTCTTATAAACAAATCAACCCTTATCTGTTCATCTCTTGCTATTCTAAAATCACTAATTTCATTATCGATATTATATATATAAAGAAGGTCATCAATACATTTAAATTTACCACCAGACATTTCAGCTATTGGAAACATTATTGCTAAATCCCCTGCGATTTTAAAATAACAGCCATCTTTATCCAAAAAATGCTGCGGATTTATTTCTTTAAATAATTTATATTTAAAAGTTTTCAAATGCGTGAATAACCAAGGAATTTTTCTATATAACTTATTTTTTATAATGCTTTCATTAGGCATAAACGTATAACCAAGACTTGTGTCGGTTCCAGCAGATGAAATGTATTGTCCATACGTTAAATAAATATCATCTTTATAATTTTCGGCTAATTTATCCAAAACCTCATAATCAAAAAACCAATCGTCCCCATCAAGCAAAACAATAACGTCATCATCATCGCAATTTAAATGTTCAATTCCTTTTTGAATATTATATAAAGCATATTTCCTTTCGGTATTAAAAATATGTTCCCAATTATTTTCGCGGCAATATTTCAAAATTAAATTTCTTGATTCATCCGTATCGGAAAAGTCATCAATGATGCAAACCTTATAATTTTTATTATTTTGAATTTTTATTGATTTCAAACATTTGCAAATCCATTGTGGAGTATTATAAGATGGAACAATTATTTTAAACTCCTTAAACATTTTTATTCCTTAAAAGAACATCATAATCAAAAACTTTTATAAGTTCAAAATTTGGCAGCAAATCCATAATCTTCTCTAAAGACGCGTCATCTTCATACATCTCTACATTGGAAAATTCGGTATAAAAATATTTGGTTTTATTATTTAATGTTTGAATGCCACCCTTTATCAAATTTCCTTCTGCGCCTTGAACATCAGCCCATATAAAATCTATATGGTCAATATTTTGCGTTAGCATCCATGTATCAAGAGTTAAAGTTTTAATTTTTTTTGTTTCATCAAATTTGCACCAAGGATGAGCGGTCAAATGCCCAGTTGGTTTTTTTATAGAACCAGATTTGTCCCAATTATTACCAACCTCCCTGGGTGTTCCTGGGTTCCTTTGATTAGAAGTAGAAATATAAAAATCAGTTTCGCCATCTACATCTGATAATGCTATTTTAAAAATTTTACATTTATCATATTTTATATGAGAAACAAATATATCATAAGCCCTATCATCTGGTTCAAAGCAATATATCTCCAAATCTTTAAATTCATTTATAAACTCGCAAGTATCGCTTCCGTTATTGGCGCCAACTTCCAAAATAATTGGGTTGTTTGTATTATTCAATAATGCTTTTATCTCTTTTTTATCCATGATTTGTATATATCCAAAAAATTAAATGTTTTCTTTTTCCCAATTAGGAGGAATTAAATCTTGAACATCCTGGGGACCAGATTTGCCAAACCATATATTAGGGTATTTTATAATTTTATCTTTATGTTTATTCAACCAAGCTCCCCACCAACTAAAACTACTATTAGCAATAATATTGTGATTGCATTTTGACATTAAACATAAATCCAATAAATTATCATTGCTTTCGGAAAAATACAAATTATTATATAATAAATTTTCGCGGCACCAAGGAATATCATCCGAAAATATCAAATAACAAAATTTGCCAAAATTATCAAAATATTTAATACAGGTTTCAATATATCTCTTTGTAATGACAGGGTGAATATCTGGATAATTCAAATAGTCACCCCGCCGGATATGAATTGAAATAATTTCTTTGCAAAATTTATCTTTGATATCATTTAAAATATTTTCCGATAAATTATCAATATTTTTTTCAAATGAAAAATCACTAAGAAGGATTTCCCTTAATTTATCAAAATATTTATATGATTGGTAATACCCAAGGAAATCAATATTTTGTTTTATTTCAAAAACCTGTGAATCATAATGATAAAATTTTTCATTAAAAGAAACATAGTCATTTGACAAATCAAAATTCTTTAAGATATTAAAACGAAGTAAATCATAATTACCTGGGGGAATTTTCATTTCAATTTGCAAATTATTGCTTACAGCCCGCAGCAATGCGTATTGAAACATTTGATTTCCAATCCCGCCATAATTGCCTAATTTGCTGAAAGTAATTTTCATACGGAGTATATAATTTTCTTATATTTTGCCTTGTCAGTAAACGCGCAAGTTTCATCTTCCATGTCAGAAGTTACAGAAACCCCAACGTTTATTTTGCATTTATTACCAATGATTTTACCAGGTGAAACTAACGAATGAGTTCCCAAAAATGTTTCTTCCCCCAAAACAACATTCCCATTGATTGTTGCATAAGGCGAAAGAATCGAGTATTTGCCAACCTTTGTATCGTGAGCGCAGGACGCATAATAATTCAGCGTGACAAAATCATCAAGAACAGCATAGGAACTTACAAAACTAAATGGTGCTAATACACAGCCAATTCCGATTTCCGCCTTGGGAGAAACACAAGCGGTTCGATGAATTACGCGTTTAAAATGAGCGCCTCGATTTAATAAATTGGAAATGATTCTTTTTTTAATATCAATATCGCCAATGCCAAAAATAAAAGCATCTCCTTTTACAATTTTATAATTATCCTCATTTCCATCCCCAAGAATCGGCTCACTTATCTTATAATCATTTAAATTTATTTTATCCTTTGTTAAGAAACCTTTAACACTTTCAGAACCATAGTTTTCTTTTACCCATTCATAAACTTCCCTTCCAAAACCGCCAGTTCCAATTATTATATTATTTCTTATCATAATACGTCCATTGTTAAAGTATTAAATAAATTTGTTGCGTTATTAGTCATAAAATTTAATGGATTATGAAAATAATAATCTCGGATTAAGCCAACCATATCTTTATTGCCCAAATCATTTATATACGCATAAGTTTTCCCAACGGAGTTTGCCAAAAACAAATTTCCACCAATTCCTAAAATGAAATTTCTATCCGCATTTTTCATCACAGTGCAATCCCTTTTTATATTTACAATTGATGGCGTTTTTATAGGGGGGATTGTCATATCTATTATTTTCTCAGAATTTAAATGTTTCATAACTTCACTATATATACTATATATATATTCATCTCCCAACAATTTATATTCCTCATTCATATGAACGTCTTTTTCGCCAATCAATACAATTTTTTTATTTGAATTATTTAAAATTTTAAATAGATTTATTTTTATTTTTTCAAAATTATTTTTTTGGATTCCCCTTATTTTTGTATTTAATGTGATATAATTTTCGGTAATATATTTATCATTTGTTGTTAAAGCGGGTATAAGATTTATATATTTTGCTGGTCTACCCATTCTTGTTAAAGAAACACAATCAACAGTTTTATATGATTGATCAATGGTTATTTCAAATTCCTCTTCAAAAAATATTAATTTC
>Ga0182027_10006784_pt1 | contig 17045 bp, 8 predicted proteins | sample 712E1DmetaG_FD_121300 | JGI IMG/M metagenome (GOLD analysis project Ga0182027, IMG submission 121300) | Permafrost microbial communities from Stordalen Mire, Sweden - 712E1D metaG (Illumina Assembly) | ecosystem: Environmental > Terrestrial > Soil > Wetlands > Permafrost | place: Sweden... | reverse complement strand
GCGATGTCGTCATGAAGTTCTACGGACTCCCACCCATCGGACAAAAACAAAGACGTCCGATGGATGGGGCACAGTTTCATTCCCCGCGGGTCGGTGAAGCCGGTGGGAGACTGAAAAGCATACCTCAGGGGCTAAAGCCCTATTCATTCCATTGCACTTATACCGGGGATAAATCCCCGGCCTACCGCCCGGAGGAGTTTTTCCGCAGCCTGTAAATCTCAACTCATTTTGCAGGGTTTATGTATGGGTGGCGGTGCGGCCGAGGGCGAGCAGAGCGCCGGTGACGCGAGCGGATTCGTGGCGGACGACGGCTTCTTCGCTGGCGAAGTCGCCGGCGATGCAGCGGACGCCGAGGGCCTGGATGCGCTCGATGTCGGCGACGATGGGAGAGGCGCCTTCGGCTTCGTAGCGGGCCAGGGTCTCCGGCGAGAAGGGAGCGGTGTTGACCAGGGCGCAGTCGAAGATGGGGGCGCGGGTGTGTTCGTAGATGCGCTCGATGTGGTCTGCGGCGGTGAGGCCGAGGCTCTCGTTGGCCTGGGTCATCAGGTTGCAGACATAGACGCGCAGGCCGCGGGCGTGGGCGAGAGCGGCGGGAATGCCTTCGACGAGGAGATTGGTGATGAGCGAAGTGTAGAGGGAGCCGGGGCCCACGGTGATGAGGTCGGCGCGCTCGATGGCATCCCTGGTCTCCGGCATGGGGGCGGGGTTGGGGGGATCGAGCGTGAGTTCGACGATGCGGCGGCGGCTGGCGGTGATTTTGGTTTCGCCGCGGACGAAGGAGCCGTCGTCCATCTCCGCGACGAGGGTGGTGTTGGCCGTGGTGGCGGGGTAGATGTGCCCACGGGTGGCAAGAATCTTTGAGGAGAGTTGAATGGCCTGGGCGAAGTCGCCGGTGATCTCAGTGAGCGCGGCGACGAAGAGATTGCCGAAGTTGTGTCCTTTGAGCGCGTCGCCGCCTTGGAAGCGATGGTTGAAGAGGCGGGCGAGGAGGTCCTGTTCTTCACTGAGGGCCACCATGCAGTTGCGCAGGTCTCCGGGAGGGAGCATGTTGAAGCCGCGGCGGAGGCGGCCGGAGGAGCCGCCGTCGTCGGTGACGGTGACGACCGCGGCGAGGTCGGCGATCTGGCCGGGTTCAGCGCTGGTTTGGCCGGGGGCGACGACATGACGGCGCAAGCCGCGCAAGAGCGTGGACAGGCCGGTTCCGCCACCGATGGCGACGACGCGCATGGGGCGGGACACAGCAGAGGCTTCGGCACCGGGTGAGGATGCTGGGGCGGGATGGCCGTTCACGGGGGAGGAGGAGTCCAATATCAAGCCTTACGGAATTTCAGGATACAGCAATTCAGTAAAGCGGGGGTCGTCCACCATGCTCTGGAAATCGTTGTCGACGCGCGCCTGCAGGCGGTTGCGGGGGTTCATTTCGATGGCTCGGGCGAGATTGTTGAGGCAATCCTGCGGCTGGCCTGTGATGGCGTCGAGCAAGGCGAGGCCGTAAAAGGCGTAGTCGGCGGTGGGGTAGGTGGCGAGGATGTTGTTGAACTGCTCGCGGGCCTCCTCGTAGTAGCCGGTGTTCAACTGCGAGACGGCGTAGTCGTAGTGTTCCTCGGGCGTGGCGAAGGTCAGACTGGGTCTTTCCATTTGCCGCTGGCAGGTGACGATGTACATCTGGCAGCGTTCCTTGATTTCGGCGGGCGCGGTGAGGAGCAGCTTCTCAAAGGCGGCCAGCGCCTTCTCGAATTTTCCCTGTTGCAGCAGTAGCACCGCAGCCTGATAGTGCTGGAAAGCGGGTCCCGTGCCCGTGGAGGAATGGCCGTCAGATTTGGCGGCCTGGGAGTGAGTTTTTGTGCGGCCGGTCGCCGCGGATCGAGCCTCTTGCGTCATGTGTTTGCCAGTAGTGCGTTTTCCGGTACGCCTGATCTGACCGGATTGCTCCGGCTTGAAGCCTGCGCACGGGAATAACGCTACTCAGGCCCCTTTTATACGCATAACCCCGTAAGACGTCAATGGGGGGTCGCTGTGAAGAACGTCAGGTGATCGGCTTGAGAGGGGTTTGGCCTGACTGTTTGCGATAGATTGCCGGGTTCAGAGAGGGGTCATTGTACATCTTCAATTGGCGGTAGAGCTTGAATTGCCGGGTGCCGGCGAGGGTCTCGCGCCACAGCTCGTCGAGGCAGGCGGCCAAGTCGGCGCGCTGCTGGAGGAGAATGGCCAGGCGCTCGCGATTACGGTCGGCGTGGCCGGGGGGCGCGTCCGCACGCTCGGCCTCTTCGCGGGTGTGGTAGATCTTGAGCGCGAGAATGGAGAGCCGGTCGATGATGAGGCCGGGGGACTCGGAGTGGAGCGGGGCGGCGGGGTTGGGCAGGCCGCTGGGCTGGAGCGAGTGGAGGAGGGCGGCGTCGAGCGCTTCGGCCAGGTCGTTACGGCGCTGGTTGGTGTGGTCGATGCGGTGCTTTACAGCAGCAAGCTCGGCATCGGTAACGCCGGGGTTGCGGGCTTCGTCTTCAATGTGCCAGAGCTCGAAATTGGCGCGATGCTGGCGGGCGACGGAGCCGAGCCAGCGGTCTGCCGGGGCATCACCGGTTTCACGCGGGTCATGGTTTTCCTGGTGCCATGCGCGGGTTCGCTGGTCTTGCAGTTCGACAATTGCGGCAGCGGAGAGCATGACTGCGATCATTCTGAGTTATCCTAGGCGCCTGGAGGCCGGTTGGATTTGCAGGCTCTATGTTAGAACGATCCTTGCCGGGCAGTCCAAGCTATACGCATCTTGCCTGGGCTTGAAGCGCGACGCCAGGTGTCTGGAGCGTTGCCGGTGATTGGAACGGGGTGGCCAACGATGGATGTACGCGAACGCTTTCTCTGTATTGCCAGCTACGAAAAAGGCCATGATTTTCTGCGCCAGTGTGCGCAGATGGGCGTGAGGACCACGCTGCTGACGCTCGATAAGCATCGCGATGCGAACTGGCCGCGTGAGGTGCTGGAAGACCTGGTCACCATGCCCGCGGGGCTGAACCGCGAGCAGATTCTAAACACAGTTTCCTGGATGGCGCGGGGCCGGCGGTTCGATCGGATTGTGGCCCTGGACGAGTTCGATCTGGAAACGGCGGCGCAGATACGCGAGCACATGCGCATACCCGGCATGGGTTGCACGACGGCGGGCTGCTATCGCGACAAGCTGGCGATGCGGGTGATCGCGCGCGCGCTGGGCTTTCTGGTTCCGGAGTTCTGCCGGGTGCTGAACTACGACGAACTGCGGGAGTTTATGGAACGCGTTCCGCCACCGTGGCTGCTGAAGCCGCGCCGGGAGGCCTCGGCGCTGGAGATTCGCCGGATCGAGGACAGCGAGCAGTTGTGGCGGACGCTGGAGGATCTGGGCGACGAGCAGAGCCGCTACTTGCTGGAGCAGTTTGTGGCTGGCGACATTTTTCATGTGGACTCGATCGTGAGCGAGTGCGAGGTAAAGTTTGAGGCGGTGCATCAGTATGGGCGGTCGCCGCTGAAGGGGATGTGCAAGGGGATGCACGAGGGCGACGTGTTTACCTCACACACGGTCGACCGCGGCAGCCTCGATGCGAAAGAGCTGATGGCGCTGAATAGCAGCCTGGCTCCATCACTGGGCATGGTGCGCGGCGTGACTCATGGCGAATACATTCGCGTGCAGGACGGGCGCACCTACTTTCTTGAGATCGCGGCCAGGGTGGGTGGAGCGTTCATTGCCGAGCAGGTGGAGACGGCTACGGGGGTGAACCTGTGGCGGGAGTGGGCGCGGCTGGAAGTCGAGAACCTGCGCGGCGAAGCGTATGTTCTGCCGGACAGCTTTGAGACCTGCGCGGGAAGTGTGTTTTGCGTTGCCCAGACGGCCCAGCCGGACATGGCGGGATTCGACGCGCCGGAGATTGTTGCCCGCGTAAATAAACCCGGTCAGGTCGGGCTGATCGTGCGCTCTGGCGATCCGGAGCGGGTGAAGCAGTTGCTGAAGGAGTACAGTACGGAGTTCGTGGCCTTACTTCCGCCGTTGGAGCGGCTAATGCCGACCTAGAGCCTGCATAGCACGCGCTAGAGAGGTTTCCGTTGGCTGGACAAGATTTGGGTGGAAAGGGAAACCGCGGCCGGAGGATGGTGAGCTCGCTGGGACTCGAACCCAGGACCCACGCCTTAAAAGGGCGTTGCTCTACCAACTGAGCTACGAGCTCGTTCAAGGCCGCTGAATCAAAGTTAACACAGGGAGGGATTCGGTGCTTGCAGGGAAGATCGTGCTGGGGGCTATCTCCTAATCACCTTCTATTTTTTCTTATGGAGGCGTGCTTCAATTGCGCTTGAAGGCAGGTACTCTTAGTCGGTGGTACCATGGTAATCAACTCTCTGTGAGAACCAGTTACTGGCTGGTCATGAATTCGCGCATCGCGAACAAAATGAGGCAGTTCGTCGCTTTCGCATGACAGGAAAGTGGTAGGGACGCAACCGAGCAAGTGTTATTGTCCAGTCAACAGTGGGCGACTAGGATTCCGAGAGAGGAGATCCTCCGTTTTGGCGAGTCGGTCTTGCCTTCCGTATCTTAAAAGCCTCATAGAGAATTTGGGTATGCGGGGAATCGGAAGTGACAGCGGAAGGTTCTGGGGTGGGGTATGACTGATCGGGGACCGCTGTACGACCAGGATGATACGCCAGAGGATGTGGCCACGCTGTATTCGTGGGCCAATCTGCATGGTGCAAAGTATCGGGATTTTTCAGCGGCGCGCGCGCAGACGCGAGAGAATGCGCGTGTCCGAGTGCAGCAGGCCATGGAAGAAAATCAGGCAAAAGGACAGCCCCCCCCCGAGCAGCACTTTGAAACCGAGCGTGGCGTCGCGATGCAGCGCATGGCAGAGGCAGCACGGGCCGAGGAAGAAGCCCGTCATGCGGAGCTAGCTGCCGAGCGAGCCAGGCAACAGGCGGCGCAGCAAGCGGCACAAGAGGCCGCACAGCGGGCGGCCACGCAACAAGCCGCGCAGCGCGCAGCCCACCTGGCCGCGGAGCAGGCCGCTCAGGAGGTTGCCCGTCAAGCCTCACAGCAAGCCGCCGAACAGGCGGCACAACGCTCGGCTCAACAGGCCGAGGCTGCGCAGCAGGCCGTATGGCAGCAGACGAGGCGCGACCGTTTTTCCTCGTTCACGGCTCCGAGCCCATCGCCACAGACCGCTGCGCCGATTGCTCCGCAGGTTCCACCTTCGTTCGATTACCCAAGCTATGTGCGGCCTTCTTCGGAGCGGCAGGCGGCAAGTCAGCCGCAGAGTACTGCCATGCGCGAAGAAAGTTATCCGCGCATTCCCGCGGCCCCGGCCGATTCACGAGAGAATGCAGCCCGTCCAGCCTGGCTGATGCCAGACCGCGCGGAACTGGCCGGCCGGCCGGTAGCGCCCCAGGCACCGGAAGACACGCTGCAAGGCTCGCGTGATCGGCTGACCTCGCGCTGGTACGCGCTGCGCAGCGTTTTTGAGGCAACCGGCGCGCCGGTCGAGGCTGCTCCCGTTCCTCCGCCTGCGCGCGCGCCGGTGGTGGCAGTTTTCTCGCTAGCCGGCGGAGTTGGCAAAACTAGTATGGTTGCCACGCTGGGCCGGGCTCTTTCCGCGCGGGGCGAGCGCGTGCTGCTGGTCGATACCGCGGCCTATGGCTTGCTGCCGTTCTTCTTCGGCGCCCGCGATCAGCGTCCCGGGTTGTTGAGGACGTTCACGCCTCCCGGAGCGAGCGGCGACGCGCCGATACAAATGATCACGATCGATCCGGAGGGATTGGGACCGGAGACATCCGGCCAGGAGGCTTTGACAGCCGAGATCGGCACGCATTCGCGGGGGGTGAGCCGCGTCATCGTCGATCTGGCGACCGCATCGGGGGCAACCACGCGGCGCGTGATCCGCATGTCGCCCTTGGTGGTGGTGCCGATGATTCCCGACATGAATTCGGTGGTGAGCGTCAGTTCGATCGACAGTTTCTTCCAGCACAACGGCACGCCGCCTTCGAAGCCGGCAATGCCGTTTTACGTTCTGAACCAGTTTGATCCGTCGCTGCCGCTGCATCTGGATATTCGCGAGGTGTTGCGCGAGCAGTTGGGCGAACGGCTTTTGCCTTTCGTGCTGCGCCGTGCGCCGGCCGTGAGCGAAGCCCTGGCCGAGGGAATGACGGTGATGGATTACGCGCCCAATTCGATTGTGGCCGAGGACTTCGGCAGCCTTGCCGGATGGGTCAAGAGTCAATCCGCGCCCGCGAGCACGACGTATCGCGGTGTGCGCTGGAGTGAGCGATGACAGCATCAGGCCTTTGGCAGGACATCGGGGCAGGGGAAAATCTTTTCACCAAAATTTTCAGGCTGCTCTTTCTGCTTGCCGCGGCGGCAGTGTTCTGCTTCCTTGCCGTTCTTCCGCTGACCTGGCCGCAACAGGCGGTTCTGGGACTGCTGAGTCTGCTGATGGCCCTGGCCATGGCGCGCAGCTCGGACTCCTACCTGGTGACGCTCGCCCTGATGATGATGTCGATGTTCTGCACCTTTCGCTATGGATACTGGCGCATTTTGCAGGTGGTGCAGTTCTTTGGGGATCCGGCGAGTCATTGGGGAGCCCTGGATGCATTCTTTATCCTGAGCCTTCTTCTTGCGGAGGCCTATGCCTTCGTCATTCTGTTCCTGGGATACTTTCAGACGATCTGGCCGTTGCGGCGGGCGCCGGTGGCGCTTCCGGAGAACACGGACGACTGGCCTCACGTCGATGTTCTGATTCCTACGTATAATGAGCCGCTGGACGTGGTGCGCTATTCGGTTCTGGGCGCGTTGAACATGGATTGGCCGGCGGACAAGCTGCATATATACCTTCTGGACGACGGCCGCCGCAAAGAGTTCGAGCGTTTTGCCTTCGAGGCCGGAATCGGGTACAAGACACGGCCGGACAACAAGTACGCCAAGGCGGGCAACATCAACTCGGCGCTCAAGACCATGAGCTCGCCGCTAGTGGCCATCTTCGATTGCGACCATGTGCCGACGCGCAGTTTTCTGCAGATGACGGTGGGCTGGTTTCTGCGCGACCGCAAGCTGGCGATGCTGCAGACGCCGCATCACTTCTATTCGCCCGACCCGTTCGAGCGCAACCTGGGCCAGTTCCACATTATTCCCAACGAGGGCGAACTGTTCTATGGCGTGGTGCAGGACGGCAACGACTTCTGGAACGCGTCGTTTTTCTGCGGCTCGTGCGCGGTGCTGCGGCGCGAGGCGCTGGACGACGTGGGCGGCATCGCGGTGGAGACGGTGACCGAGGACGCGCATACTTCGCTGCGCATGCAGATGAACGGCTGGGGCACGGCCTATGTGAACATTCCGCAGGCGGCGGGTCTGGCCACGGAGCGGCTTTCGGCGCACGTGGGCCAGCGCATTCGCTGGGCGCGGGGGATGATTCAGATTCTGCGCACCGACAACCCGCTGTTTGCGCCGGGACTCACCTTTGCGCAGCGGCTCTGCTACTTCAATGCGATGGCGCATTTTCTCTATGCGGTGCCGCGGCTGATCTTTCTGACCGCGCCGTTGATTTATCTTCTGCTGAACCACACGAATATTCCCGGATACTGGGCGGCCATCCTTGCCTATGCGCTGCCGCACCTGACACTTTCCAACGTGACCAACTCGAGGATTCAGGGTGAGCACCGGCACTCGTTCTGGAACGAGATCTACGAGACGGTTCTGTCTCCGTATATTCTGCTGCCCACCATGATGGCGCTGATCAATCCCAAGCTGGGCAAGTTCAACGTGACGGCCAAGGGTGGCGTCGTGAGGCGCACGTTCTTTGACGCCAGGATCGCGCAGCCGTTTCTTGTGATGCTCGTGTTCAACCTGGCCGGGCTGCTGATCGCGATTCCGCGCTTTTTCATCTGGGATCGGGACCGGCAGGGCACAGTGCTGATGAACGTGCTCTGGTGCTGCTTTAACGTGATTATCCTGGGTGTGTGCACGGCGGTGGCGCGCGAGCTGAAGCAACTGCGGACGACAGTCCGCATCAGCGTAGTAACCCCGGTAACGGCCAAAATGCCGGACGGAAGCGCGATTGCGGGAGAGACAATCAACATGTCCAGCGGGGGCACCAGCATCCGGCTCAAAGAAGCGTTGGACATTGCGCCGGAGACGGTGGTACGGCTGGCCTTTCCTTCGCCGGCTTCCGGAACAGATATGCCCGCGACGGTGGTCTCCTCGGAAGGATCGATCGTGCGGGTGCGTTTTGAGAACTTGACGATAGCCGAAGAGGAAGTGTTGACGATGGTGCTTTATTCACGGGCGGACTCCTGGCTAGGTTGGGGCGAATCTCGCGAGAGCGACAATGTGCTGCACAGCCTCGGCCGCATCTTCCAGATTTCGATGCATGGACTGGTTTCGACCTTCCGGAGCCTGTTTACCAACGAAGACGAGGTGGCGGGCAAGCCCAAGTCGCTTTCAATCGCGCGCACCTCGGCGATTGTTGCGCTGACCGCGCTGCTGCTGGGCGGCGCTCAGAATCTGCGCGGACAAAGCGAGCACCCTGCCGCGACCGCGAAGACCGCAGCGAAGACGAGTGCGAAGGCCACGGCTGCGAGCGCAAGCGGCGACCAGAATGCTCCCGTCGGCGCAGGACATTATCAGGACACATTTACGCTGAACGATGCCGGCTCGCCGCAGGTTGAACTGCACGGCATTGACTCGATGCACAGCGTCTACTTCACGCTGCCAGAGACACACGTTGTGCGTACCGCAAAGATCCATATCTACTATGCGTTCTCTCCGAGCCTGTTGCCGCAGCTCAGCCACATAAAGCTGATCCTGAACGGGACTCTGTTTGCGACCATCCAGCCGACGCCGGGGCAGGTGGGCGGCTCGGACGGCCGGGATGCGGAGGCGGAGTTCACGATTCCGACCGACCTGCTGGTGCACAACAACACGCTGACGATCGAGTTCATCGGGCACTACACCATGGTTTGCGAGGACCCGGCGAACACGACGCTTTGGGCGCGCGTCCATCGCACGACCGTTTTGGATATTCGCGGCGATCTGCTGCCGCTGGCCGACGACGTGAAGCAGTTGCCGATGCCGTTTCTGGACCCTGCGGTGATTCAGCCGCCGAGCGTTCCGGTGGTGTTTGCGGGCACGCCTTCGTACAAGGCGATTCAGGCCGCGGGTATCGTCACCAGCTATTTTGGAATGCTCTCCGAGAGCAGGCCGGTGCGTTTCCCGGTTCATATCGGGGCGATTCCACAGGGTAACGCAATACTGATCGCCGACAGCGCGGCGAGTTTGCCCGCGAGCCTGGGACTGCCGAGCGTGAATGAGCCAACGGTGGCCATGCGCACCAATCCCAACGATCCCTACAGCAAGATACTGATTATTGCCGGAGCCGACGGGGACCAGGCCGTGATTGCCGCGCAGGCCGTGGCTCTGCACAGCGACATTCTGACAGGCGGACAGGCTGTGATTGGCGCCTTCAAACTGCCGGCCAAGCAGGAGGCCGATGCGGCACCGCGCTGGGCGCGCGTCGACCAGACGATTCCGCTTTGGGATTACACATCGTCGGAGCAGTTGCAGGGGGATGGGACGGCGCCGCTGAATGTGTATTTCCGCATTCCGCCGGACATCTTTTTCGCCGATAAGCCGAACGCGAAGTTGAAGCTGGCGTACCGCTACAACTCGATTCCGATCGGGCCTATTTCGAGCCTGCAGATCCGCATCAACAATGCCTTTCTCGATTCGGTTCCGCTGATCCCAGGGCAGGAAGCTTCGCGCACTACGCAGAAGGACGTGCCGGTACCGGTGGTGAATCTGCGCCCGTTTTCGAATTCGCTTTCGTTCGATTTCACGTTTCAACTTTTGAAGAAGGGCGGTTGCCAGGATACGACGCCGATCAACATGCAAGGCGCCATTCTGCGCGATTCCTATCTGGATCTTCGCGGCTATTCTCACTATGCGCCGATGCCGAATCTTGAACTGTTTTCGAACGCCGGCTTCCCGTTCACGCGCTTTGCCGACCTGAGCGAGACTACGGTAGTGCTGCCGCCCACGCCGACCGGGCAAGAGATCGAGACCTTTGTAACGCTGATGGGGCACTTTGGCAGGCAGACAGGTTTTCCGGCGTTGCGGGTGACTGTTGCTGGTCCAGACGCTCTACACAGCGGCGCGGGGAACGATTTTCTGATTGTCGGCACGGGCGACGATCAGCCTGGCTTTGACAAGCTGTCCGGGAGTCTCCCGGTTGCCCTGCACAGCGGCCAGATCCAGGTCCACGACACGCAGGGCTTCTTTTCTCCGGTGTTGCATCATGCCTGGTGGAAGCTGAGATCCTTAGAAGAGCACACGGAGTCTGGCGACCTGACCGCATCCGGAACGCCCGACGCGCTCATTGAAGGTGTCGAGTCCCCCTACGATCCTGGCGGCAAACGCAGCATTGTCGCGATCCACTTGCGGGACGCGAGCGACTTCGAGCCGTTCATGGACACGTTCCTGAAGGTGCAGCAGGCCAGCGACATTTCTGGGTCGGTTGCGGTTTTGCACGGAATCCAGTTCCAGTCTTTCCGGATCGGTTCCAATGTCTATCACGTGGGCGTTTTGCCGTGGTGGACGCGGCTGGGACTGTGGCTCAAGCGGGTGCCGTGGCTGGTTGCCGTGATCGTCGTGATTCTGGCATTCCTGGTGGCGATCTGGACGAGGCAATGGCTGCGCGTCAGGGCCAGGGCGCGTTTGAAGATGATTGAAGACTGAAAAGCAGGGAACGGGGAATGGAAAATCAGCGGCCGCGCGAATTTGCGCGGCCGCTGTTGCTTAGTCTGGGCATGCCCGCAAATATCCTTATTAACCGCTATGAAGTCAACCTGTATGCTACATAGACAGAACATTTAGTACTCGAAGGAGCCCGTGACGGGTTGAGCTGTGGAACTGCCGCACGCGCTCCTTTCCTGAGGACTCGTGCGATGGGCTTTTGGAAGTCCCGGCCAGGGAAGTATTTGTTGGCAGCCATGTTTTTGTCGATGCTCTGCGTAACCGGCGGATGCAAGCAGGGTTCATGGTCTCTGTGGGACACTTACGCGGCGCGATTCATCGATGCCCAGGGCCGCGTCTTCGATCCTAAAGGCGACCAGCACACTACGTCTGAAGGCCAGGCCTATGCCTTGTTTTTTGCGCTAGCCGATAATGACGGCGCGCGCTTTAACCGCATTCTGGCATGGACCCAGACAAACCTGGCCAACGGCGATTTGGAAACGCATCTGCCGGCCTGGCTGTGGGGCAAGGATAAGGACGGGGTCTGGAAGATACTGGACGCGGCCCCGGCCTCGGATGCCGATGCCTGGATGGCGTACACGCTGATTGAAGCCGGCCGGCTTTGGAACAATCCCCAATATGCGAATCTTGGCCGGAAGATGCTGGCGCAGATCGCCGCCACGGAAGTGGCCAACTTGCCGGGCTTTGGCCCTATGCTGCTGCCCGGCCCCACGGGCTTTCAGCACGATCAGAATTGGACGCTGAATCCCAGCTATCTTCCTGTTTTTCAGTTTCAGCGCCTGGCGGCAGTGGACCCTGACGGTCCGTGGGGACAGATTGCGGGCAACATCCCTCGCCTGTTGCAGCAGAGCGCCCGCCACGGATTTGCCATGGATTGGGTGGGATATTTTCCCGGCGACGGCTTTTATCCGGTAGCAATCGAGAAACCGGGCAGCATGGAGAGCAATAACGGCCCCGGCGGAGGATACGACGCAATCCGCGTCTATCTGTGGGCGGGCATGATGGACCCAGGCAGCGGCATGCGCACGCAGATTGTGAACGCAAACTGGGCGATGTACGCCTATCTTGGCAATCATGATGCCCCCCCGGAAAAGGTAAGTGACGAGGGTGTTCCGATGGCGCAAGATGGACCAGTAGGATTTTCGGCCGCGGTGCTGCCGTACCTGCGTGCGTTTCCCGATCAGTCACGGATCAGCAGCCGCCAGATTATTCGTATGAGTTTGATGAAGGATGAGGCCACCGGATTGTATGGGAAGGACTTATCGTACTACGATCAGAATCTTGCCTTGTTCGCCACGGGTTTTTTGGACGGCAGATTCCGATTTGGCCCGGGGGGCGAATTAAAAGTAGAATGGAAGCGCCAATGAGGGTTGTCCGCGGGGCGTGGCGAAAAAGTTCGGTTCTGCTGATGGGTTGCCTGCTTTTGGCGATGCAGGCAGGTCTGGCTCAAAAGAAGCCCGTGGCCGGCGCGAACGATTCGGCGCGCAACGCGCTGGTAGACAAAGCCCGCACTCTTGAGTCGCGCGGCCGTCCCGACATGGCCGTTCAGTTGTGGCAGCAGATTCTGCTTTCGGACCCGAACAACTCTGAAGCGCTGGCTGGCCTGGCCAAGGACTATAAGCTGATGGGCGCAGCCGACAAGGCGAACGAAGCGCTGGACCGTTTGCGCCGCGCCCATCCGAGCGACCCGAACATTGGCAGGATCGAGCAGTTGAGCAGCTCGAAGACGCAGAGCGATCAGCTTCGCCATGCCGGCGAGCTTGCGCGGCAGGGCAACGCCGAAGAGGCCATGAGCATCTACCGGCAGTTGTATGGAGACAGTCCTCCCGATGGCGAGGTTGCCATTGCCTATTTTCAGACTCTCTATGCAACCGCTACCGGCAAGGCCGCGGCCGTGGCTGGAATGCGCTCGCTGGCTGACCGCAACCGCGGCAACGCGAGCTACGCCGTTGCATTGGGCGTGCTGCTGACCTACGATGCCAGAACCCGCGCCGAGGGCGTCCGCATACTGCAAGCGCATCCGCAGGACTCCGAGGCGCAGGTAGCTCTGCGCCAGGCGCTGATCTGGGGTTCAGCCAATCCGGCATCGGCGGCGGAGTTGCGCCAATACCTCAAAGGCCATCCGCAGGACACCGAGGTTGCCAAGAACCTGAAGGCGAATGAAGCAAAACTAGCGCGGATGAACTCCGGCATTGCGCGCACGCCGGCAGAGCGCGCGGCCTTTGCGGCTCTGAACGCGCATCGCCTGGATGAGGCGCAGGCGCGTTTCACTGCGCTGCTTCAGCAGGAACCGAGGAACGGCCGCGTTGCGGCGGGCATGGGCTTTTTGCGCATGCAGCAGAAAGACTTCGGCGATGCCATCCGCTATCTGACGCAGGCGGAGCAGAACGGCTACAAGGCAGCGACGGTCGAGAAGGCGCTGGATACTTCGCGCTTTTGGTACGTGATGTCCGAAGCAACGCAGGCCTTCGACGCGAACCGCCTCGACGTGGCGGCAGCCAAATACAAGGCCGCCCTGGCCATGAACCCGCGCAGCACAGAGGCCCTGAACGGACTTGGCGGGCTGCTGGCCAAAGAGCAGCAGTATCCGCAAGCCGCGGGCGTCTATGAGCAGTTGATCAAGGTTGAGCCCGGCAATCTGGATGGCTGGCGCGGACTGTTCCTGGCCTATGCGCACGATAACCAGAACCAGAAGGCGCTGGCCACTTCGGCGCGTTTTCCGGCGCACGTTAAGACAGCACTGACCAAAGATCCCGAGTACCTGCGCAGTTTGGCGATTATTTATCAGGCACAGGGCCGCAGCGCGGATGCTCAGCGCGTGCTGGCCGAGGCGCTGTCGCTGCCTTTTCCCGCCGATGGCATAAGCCTCAAGACAGATACCAAGCTGCAATACGCGGGCATTTTGATGGAGGCCAAGCGTTACGACCAGGCCGCCGCGCTGTATGGGCAGATCCTCGCGGCCAATCCGGCCAGCGTCTCGGCGTGGATGGGCCTGGTGAGCGTGCATCACGAGATGGGGCAGGATACGCTGGCGATCTCCGATGTGGAGAAGATGCCGCCGGCCACCTACGAGTCGGCGCTCGGCGATCCAGGGTTCCTCGCGATGCTGGGCGCGATCTATCAGCAGGCGAATCAACTTGAAGTTGCGCAGGGGCTGCTGGAGCGCTCGGCGAAGGTGCAAATTGCGGCCGGCGGCCAGCCCAGCATGGCGCTCGAATTGCAACTGGCGGGCGTCTACCTGATGCGCAACAACACGGAGCAGGCGTACGCGATCTATCGGCGCGTGCTGCAGAGCGATCCCGGCCGAGCCGACGCCTGGAAGGGCCTGATCTCGACACTGCTGGCGACCAACCGCAACTCGGAGGCGCTGCAGGAAATGGCGCTGATTCCTGCCGCCGTGCGCAAGCAGCTTGAAAACGACGTTGAGTTTGAGCAGAGCGAAGCGAGCATTTACGAGGCCAATGGAGACATTGCCCACGCCGTGCAATACATGAGCCGCGTGCAGGCTCATTATGCCAAGCTCAAGACTTTGCCGCCGCCGAACATCGACGTACAGAACGCCTGGCTGCTCTACAACACAGGAGACGACCGCGCGCTCTATCCGGCACTGATGCGCCTTGGCGGCCGCGGTGACCTGACCGCGTCGCAGCGCGAGACGGTGCAGAACATCTGGGCCAACTGGAGTGTGCGGCGCGCAACGGCTGCGATGGAGAACGGCAATCCGCGGCGCGCGGTGGATATTCTTGACGCCGCTTTGCAGGCATTTCCTGACAACCTGACGGTGCGCAAGGCAGTGGCTGGCGGCTATGCGCGGGTGGGCCGCGCCAAGGAGTCACTGGCGCTTTACAAGGCCATCCCGATGCAGGACGCGACCTCGGGTGATTTTCAGGGCGCGATTGGAGCGGCGCTTCAGGCCAACGACAGGACGCAGGCCGAGTTGTGGCTGCGCCAGGCGCTGGACCGCTACACGCGCGATCCGGCGATTCTTGCGCTGGCGGCTCGTTACGAGATGGCTCGCGGCGACAATCAGCGCGCGGCCGAATACTGGCGCGCTTCGCTGGCGGCTATGCCTGCCACTACTCCCGTGGACCGGCTGGCCCACGAACTTGTCTATCCCGAACAGGACGTGCGGGCTCATCGCGCTGTGACGGCAGCCGATCTGCATCGGCTCCTCGATCCCAACGACGAGCCCTTCGCCAAGACAACCAAAGTGCCGCCGCTGCCCGCGTATGGATTCGATCCGTACCAGGGCTCGGCTCCGGTGGTGCCCTCGCAGACGGCGCCGCAACAAACGCCGTCAGCGACAGGGAACAACGCTTCTTCGACAAGCGACACGCAGCCGGCCAACCTGCCGGATTCGAATCCCGCTGTCCGGATTATTCCTTCCACGCAGGCGCCCAACCCGCAACTGTTCCACCAGCAGAGCGCAATTCATCTCGTCATTGGCAACGCGCCTTCGAGCCAGTCGGCGAACGGCGGATTGGTGATGCACGACGGCGTTTATCATCCCAATGGTCTTGGTGGCCTACAGGGCGGGCAGTCGCAGGGACAGATTACTTATCTGCGGCTGGCCTACGGCGATGCGGGGAACGGTGTGAATGGAATCGCCGCGGCGAAGATGCTGATGGCGCAGTATTCAGGGGCGCCCGCTGTGCCGATTACACCGAATGCACCGCACTCGATGGCCTCCGATGCATGGAAGGGACTGCTCTTCTCGTTGATGGCGGGCAACCGCAACGCCGAAGCCCTGCAGACGCTCGACAAGATTCCGCCCGATGTGCGCCGGCAGCTTGAAGCGGACATCGAATTTGTGCAGGGTGTTGCGAGCCTCTATGTCGCTGTCGGCGACTCGGCACGCGCCGGCGACTATCTCAACCGGGTGGAGAACTACTATCTGCTGCATCGTGCATCGGCTCCGACTGGACTCGAGATTCAGCACGCGTGGCTGCTCTATAACCTGAAGGACGACGTGGGGCTTTATCCGGTGCTGTTGCGTCTGGACGCGCGTGCCGATGTGACCGCCGAGCAACGGCAGCAGGTGGAGACGCTATGGGCGGACTGGGCTGTGCGTCGCGCAATTACGGCAATGGACGGCGGCAATCTGCTGCGCGGCGTCGAGATTTTGCAGGCCGCATCGCTGGACTACCCGGACAACATGGATGTCCGCAGGGCAGTTGCGGGCGCGTATGCACGGGTAGGTCGGGCAAGCGACGCAGTGACTCTTTTCAAGACCATTCCCATGGATAGCGCGAGCTCGGGCGACTACCAGGGTGCGATCTCGGCGGCGCTTGCGGCCACGGACATGGCCCAGGCCGAAGCGTGGTTGCGCCAAGCGCTTGCGCGCTATCCTGCCGATCCGCAGATTCTTGGACTGGCCGCGCGTTTCGAACAGGCTCGCGGCAACAACCAGCGCGCAGCCGACTTCTGGCGTGCAGCGCTTGTCGCCATGCCTCCGGGCGCGTCCATGAAGAGCCTGGACAACGGGCTGGTCTATCCGCCGGGGGCTTATCATGCGCCCGCGCCGGGTGACACCAAGCGCATGCTCGATCCGCGCCGCGATCCGCTGCCAAGCAAGCTACCACCTTTGCCTTCGTATACTCCGCAGAGCCAGGCTCCGGTTGGGCTGTCCGGGCCGCCAGCGGCAACTGCGCCACAGCGTCAATGGCGCGAAACGCCGTCGGACAATCCACTGCCGATGCCGGCGGGCGCTGGAGCTTACGCTGCGCCAGAGCCAGGCCCGAGGCAGGGAACCGCGGCCAGCAATGCACCGATTTACATTCCGCAAAACGCGCGGCAGGCAAGTGCGCCCGCGCAGCCGGTTTTCATTGAGCAGAGCCAGACACAGGATTTGCCGTCTGCACAGACAGCGCAAAACGAAAAGCCGGTTCATCCGGCGCCCCGTCGCAAAGCTGCTACCAAAGCGCAAAGTTACTCGGGCACGGTGAAACTGCCGACCTCAGAACAGACTGTCGATTCAGTCGAGCCGGAGACCTTGCCGGCTCCGGCGCAGGGACTGCGGATTTCGTCTCAGCCCATGGGCACGATGGCTGCGCAGGTACAGGCTCGTTTTGCAGAGGAGACCGATAGCCAACTGACGCAGGGCTCGGCATCGCGGGTGCACACGCTGGCGAACGCTGCGGTCGCGCCGCCGGTCAGCGCGCAGTTCAGTACACCAGTCAATTCTCCGGCTTCGTCGAGCGCTGCTGCTGGGCAGGCAACCGCCAACGCGGGCCAATACTCGGTTGCGCAGTACACACCTTCCGCGCAGGAAGCGGTGACGGGCGCATACTCGGTT
>Ga0182027_10006783_pt1 | contig 17048 bp, 7 predicted proteins | sample 712E1DmetaG_FD_121300 | JGI IMG/M metagenome (GOLD analysis project Ga0182027, IMG submission 121300) | Permafrost microbial communities from Stordalen Mire, Sweden - 712E1D metaG (Illumina Assembly) | ecosystem: Environmental > Terrestrial > Soil > Wetlands > Permafrost | place: Sweden... | reverse complement strand
TGAAAAATTCGGACTTGAATTTGTTACAACCGGTGAGATGCTGCATCAGGAGATAAAAAATCAATCCGGAACAGGTAAAAAAATAGAAGAGCTATATGCTCAAAGTCAGTTTGTACCGGACGAAATAGTTGTACAGTTAATTGAGAAGAAACTGGAAAACTCAAAAGATGCCAAGGGATTTATATTTAAGGGATTTCCTCGGACATTAGTTCAATCATACATACTTGATGGTTTATTAAAAAAATACGATTCGTCAATATCAATGGTTATAGAGTTCGAAGTTCCAACTCTGGAACTTATCCAGCGACTTGACCAAAGAAGCCACACAAAAAAGTGCAAGCCTTATGATACAAGCACTTCGAAAATAATACAAAGAATGAGTCTGCATGAAAAGAAAACAATTCCTGTAATAGAACGGTACGATCAACTAAACAGTGTAACAAAGATTGACGGTGTTGGATCATTTGAGGAAGTATTTACGCGTCTTTCATGCGAAGTGGAAAAAGGGATAAAACATATAAGATAATAATTTAAATTATTACAGAGGGATTTTAAGTTATTATTGTCATCCCCGCTTTCGCGGGGAAGACAATTATTGTCAAAACTGAACTCCGATACCGAATTTCAAAGCAAGGTCAGGAAATCCAAACACAAGCACTCCTATATTCACATAATCAAAAACGTTATATTCACGTGTAAGCGCAAATCCACTTGGCAGAGGCATGTTAAGGCCATCTTTCAGAGATTTGGCCTGCTGTTTATCAAATATACCCTCAACTATAGCATCTCCAAAAAGAACACCGCCGGATATTTTGTAATAAGAATTCTTGTAATGAGTTTGATCCTGGAAAAGCTGCATAAGTATTCCATCAAAATCAAGATATAAAAGTCTCAGAGGTAGATAGGCCCAGTTCCATCCTTCCAATTCATCGGGCATTCTGAAACTAGCTCCCAGCTTAAGTCCTGCTGTGAGATTTTTTCCAATTTTATATTTATCGAACTGAAAGGAATACTCGTCCATATACTTTACAAAATTCAATGCCACGGTATGCTCACCCAATTTTGCATCAACCCCTATTGTAAGAGACGACGGGAAAATAAAGGTAGTCTGCTGGGAGAAATAGTTATTTGTTTTACCGGTAAGATTAGGCCTTGATATTTTCAGGGAGTCGATTAAAATATCCAGCGGATCGTTTTTATCTCCCATAATTTTCCCGGTAAAGAATTTTGGCTGGTAACTTTCCATATATGCATTATTGTCGGTCAAAACAAATTTAGGGACATAATCATAGGAAAGGATCAAATTGAAATTAGACAGTTCAGGAATCCACCCGCCTGGATTATAGACCAAACCGAATCTATATCCTATACCTGAATTACTGGCATTGTTAGAAGCCCTAAAAAAGAAATTGTTAGTCTCGCCATTTGCCCAATCGATATTCGGATCATTGGGGTCGTTAAAATGATGTTCTTCACTTTGGTAGAGTACGATCATACCATCAAAAGTTTCATTCAGGTAAATATTCTGATCAACATCATATTTATTAACCGAAAAGCCACCGATCAATTTACCCGCTTCATTATCAAACAGTTCGCCGCCGGCACCGAAAGTAATTTCCCGCATCTTGAATGAATAATTATTATCAATTGAGGGATTCAGAAGGATGTCAATATTAACATTATTATTACCCACCTTTTTAACCGAACTTAATTTAGTGCTGATCCCGGTCCCGTTCAAATTAAGCAAGATATCAGAGGGATAATTAAGCCCCATTCCGATAACAATGCTTTGGTACACAGGAATAGCCACGGCAAATGTACCAAGCTGTCCGCCATTGGCTATATCGGATTGATCAACATTAGAATTTTTCCTGTAGCTGGATTGATTAAGAATAAATGTTGTAGTATCCTTTAGAAAATCAGTAGTTGCACTTTTAATCTTATCATTTAGCTGACTTTTTAAATCAACGCCGATTTTGAATTTTGAATCAACAAACAGATATGGTTTTTTAATAAGTGCAAGTTCTGCAGGATTGCTGAATATACTTGCAGCCCCTGTACCCATACCCGGAGAGATAACTCTGCCGAAGGAACCGGAACCGGAGCCACCATCCAGAGAATTAAAATTGATGCGGAATTGAACATTCATATTTCCGCCGCTCCAATATTCCATAACAGGCGTGTCGGATTTCTGGCTAAAACAGGGATTATTAAATGCGACAATTAAAAAGAAGAATAATAAATGTATATTTTTTTTCATATAAAAACCTAAAATGAAAATCCTAATGAAAAACGTTGTGTATTAGCGAGATTCTCAATCATATAAGTATAATCCACCATTATGCTTAGATCGAATACCTGTTTCAGATCAAGACCGAGACCGAACATATATTTCTCATTACTTTCAACACCCGGATAATGTTGGAAGCCAGCGCGAAGAGATATTATATTCACAAGTTTTGCTTCAATACCGCTGCTTAATTTACTATTTGCGTCCTTATAAACTGCAGGAGAATAATCGATGTCAAAAACGACATTATCGATGAGGCGCAATGAAGTACCAATGGAAACTTCTGTTGGGATTAGCTCCCTGTAAGATCCCTTTGCTTGTTTAGAAGTGTTATCAACATGGCTGTTCCAATATATAGGAGAATAAATATCCTTAACCATCAAACCAAACTGCACCTGTTCATTTAGACGGTATAGCAGACCCAAATCCAGTCCAAACCCGGAACCGCTTCCTTTAACCTGATCTGAAATGCCTTCCTGAATTTCATCCTGTTCAAAGACCTGGAATTCAGTTGGATCCAGGGAATTCTTTCCAAACGAAGAATACCTGTATTTAAGGTTCACGCCAGCCGAAAAATCATTAAAGAAAGTTATTGCATATCCGGCCTGAAAAGTCATTTCCGTCATTGCTTTATCACCGGAATAGATAAGTCCAATCCCGATACCCTGATCATCAGACAGAGGCATTCCAAAAGCAAGGAAATGATATTGGATAAGATTGAGTTGATTAGCAAAAGAAAATGCGGCCTGTTCGGATTTGAGAGAAATAAGACCCGCTGGGTTCCACATTAATGCGTTTACATCATTAGCCAAACCAGTAAAAGCTCCTCCCATACCCATGGGTCTAGACCCAAAGCCTATATCGACAAAGGAAGCCGGTATTCCGGAATTGCTCTGAGGCGAAGCATTAAAAGAAAAGACTATTACAATTATCAGCAATAAATATTTTATCTTCATATTATTCTCAGACTTTCTATTTAATCAAAACGACTTGTTTAAGGTCAGAAACTTCTCCAGTAACATCTTTAGCGGTAATCTGAATAATGTACCTGCCGTTATTTGCAATAAGACCATTATTAGTTTTACCATCCCATTCAATTTGCGCCAAACCTTTTCTTCCGCCATAGACTCCGGGATTCTGAGGAGAGCTATCAAGGATAGTACGGACGAGCTCACCTCTTACATTAAATATTTTAATTGTCACAACAGCCGGGGGGCTGGTTGTTGAAAGGAAATAGCCAATTTTAACCGGCGCCACCTGAGGTGAGAATGGAGATGGGAGGATAGACACATATTTTAACCCAAGCGGTTCGTTAAGAGAAAGGATTGCATATTCACCAAAGTGATACACCACATTAGTAGTGACACTATTATCAGAACCAGCCACTGTAGGTTTAAGCAACCATTTATTTTGAACATAATCATAATTTGCAATTGATTTAGCTCCTTCAAAGAAACGGAGTGAATTATCGAATGGTAATTCAAGTTCAGCCGGCTGCATAAGTGAGTCTCCCGGAAGCCCCAGATCAGAATTATATACAATCTGATATTGTTTATCGGAAACGTTAAAAGTACTCGATTGATCCAAAGGAATGAAAGTTTTCTTACCAGGTCCGAATTGAGGTTTTGACATAGTAATGTTGATAATATTATTAACAGATCCTGATTTAATACTAAGATTCATCCCTGATTTATCAGTCAGTGTAATACTTGTAGTTGGGCTTATCGTGGCATAAATTGAAAGTTCATTACTTCCCTTGAAATTAGTAACTTGATCCTGCGCAGTGACAGTAACAATTCCGATATAAGTTGAATCAACAGGAGTAAAGAAACCGGTCTGAGTAATAGTTCCCGATAAGGGAGGAGCAACAGACCATTTAACAGAATTGCCAAGATAAACGCTTCTTTTCAGCGTATCAACAGCCGCATAACTAAACTGAATCCCCTGAGACTTATTGCTTAACGATGAGGCAGGAGAGTTAACATTTATTTGTTTCAATACCGGATTGGAAATAGTAATGGCATATTGAGCTAACAGAACGACACCATTAAGCGAACCGGTTATAATTAAATAACAATTACCTTCCAGGTTAGTTGCTAGATTAGCAGAAGTGCTGTCATTCGATATCGGGAATGTAAAATTACCAGCCAACGGATTACTTAACTGCCATGAGACATGACCTGTGGGATTGTTGCCGGTAAACTGATCAGAAAGACTTTTATTTATACCGTCTCTTATTGTAAGACTGAGATTAATAACATCCCCTTTCCTTAAAATAGTATTTCCTAAATCAGGGTTAATGCTTATAGATGATAAAATTCCTTCTGCAGTAGGAGTAACGGTATATGTGTCTGATTTATATTTAATATTATTTGTATTGTCTGTAATAAGGATATAATATGAAATATCCTGCAGGCTGTAAAGCGGAGGAATAATTCCTGTAAAGCACGAATCCAGAGTCATTGCTGATTGGGAATAGGATAGGGAGCTTTTTTGTTTATAATACAGGACCCCCGTTGCATTTGATGGTTTCACATTAAAATATGCTTTAATAAAACCCGGTTTTGATGCACTAATTGAAGTAACCGCAGAATGCCAATATGGTAAATTTATAGTTCTATTGATTTTTGTCGTATCAGAAGTCAAAACAATTGTCAGAGAACTGTCATCCGGGATTAGAATATTTTGTTTTGCCAATGAGAGTTTATATGTACCCGCAAATAGAACGGAATCTGAAATAAACCTGCCATCAGTACCGGTCAAAGATCCTACAACCTGACCATTTGGATAGCTCAAAGTAATTTTAAGTCCCGCCACAGCATTTAGCTTATCGGAAAAAGAGAGATAAATTTGTCCGCTCGGCAATATAAACGGCGGCAAATTAATAACACTTCCGGTATTTGATCCGGGAATTAGAATTATTTTGCTTTGAGGAGAAAGTCCGCTTTTGGATATTACAATCTGATATATTGTAGTATCGGTTGATAGCGGTTTTATTTGTGCATTATCAAATGAAAAATAACCATTTATATCAGTAGTGTCAGTAAGGGCAGATGATGCTATGGCGCTGACGACCACATTTGGTACGCCGATATTATTATAGACCACCTTACCGGTCAATTTAACAAAAGAAGCCTTCATTGTGAGTAAAGGAAGAGACTTTACTTCTCCAACTGCAAGATAGAACTGAAGAGAATCTGTTGAGAAACCAACCGCTGAAGCTTTTATCTGATAGTATCCGGAATCGAGATTTGCTATTGAATAGGTTCCATCGGAAATAGTTTTAGCGTTAAATGACTGTCCCGAACCAAGCTTTCTTAAAATGATATTTGCACCGGGAGCAATTGAAAGGTTTGAATTGACAAACTGATTTACCACACCGGACACAGATCCTGAATTCTTTTTAAGGATAAAGAATTTACTAATTGTTACACCGTTTGTAACAACCGCAACAGCAGAATCGGGAGAAATTGAATATCCCGAGATAGTAAGTTTTATAGAATATGAGCCCGAAGAAATATCTGTGAACTGATAAACACCACTGTTAATGGTTGTTCCTGTGTAGATAAGATTTGCAGAATAATTTATTGCGGCAACAGCAACACCCGAAACAGGATTACCGTTATTGTCAAGAGAAGTTACCAGAATATTTCCAACATCTGAAGAACACTGAAAATTAACTGTCGCGGAATCAGGAGCTCCAAGAGTAAAATTCTGCAGTCCCGGAGTAAAGACAAACCCTGATTTTTCAGGTGCTATTTGATACGAGCCACCTGATAAGAATCCAAATTGGTAACTTCCATTACTCGATGAGGAAACATTCTTTATTTCATTTGTAGAAAGATTTGTAAGTCTTAAGATTGCCGAAGGAGTTCCGACAGTACCTTTTACAAAAGAATTATTCACCTTAACTAATAAAGTTACAGGTCCAACCACGGGTTGAGAGACAGGAACATTAACATTAAAGATGGTATCATTTATAATTCCTTCTTTAAATATCTGGGTAGAGATAGTATAAGAAGTATTTGAACCGACATTTGTGAATTCGAAATAACCGTTAAGATCGGTTGTCGTTTGATAATTACTTTTTTGATTTGAAACGGCCATAAGCGAAACAGAAAATGGAAGGGGGTTATTAAACTGATTCTTCACATAGCCTTTAATGGTACTATTATTCAGATTAAGGACAACCGGAATAGAAACACTATCAGACACCGTAATTCCAGTATCACTAAAAGTCGAATATCCGGTTTTAGAACAAAGCAGGTTGTAATTTCCTTTTGCAAGGTTTAGAATTGAAAAACTTCCATCATTACCAGAGACAGTACTAGCTGCTCCAACCAAGCCAGAAATATTTATCTGAGCCTGGAGGAGAGGGTTACCGGAGTTATCCCTCACAATACCCGTCAGTTTCGCATTATTCAGTGACATATCATTAATATTAGCAGTTGCATTTGGGTTTTGCGCAGAGATATTTACCATCATTTGTTGTGAACTGGAGTATCCTGCCCTTGATGCCGCAACCGAATAATCCCCAGGATTAAGAGAAGAAATCAGAAAATATCCATTATTATCTGAAATTGCCGAGAAGATTTTGTTAGATTGATCTTTAGCATTAACACTTGCCTGAGAAACCGGGATTTTATTATTATCGGTTATATTTCCCGAGATTTTACCAAGAAGCATATTGAGAGAAACATTTACAGTTTTTGATTCACCATCAAGAATTTTATAATTAGATATCAATGTGTCCGAATAGCCGGATTTTGAAACAGAAATATTATAAATATAACCAAGTAACTTTGAGATGATGTAATCGCCAGTGGGGGAAGTAGTGGCAGTTGCACCACCATTTTGTGAAGTAAGATTAATAAGAACGCCTGCGATGCCCACCCCTGCGTTATCTGTTATTTTTCCTGTAAGCAATGCAAAATTTTCAGTCAGAGTAAAGTTTACGGCATTAAGATTATCTCCGATATTTATCTGAAGGGTTATATTGTCGCTCGTATATCCTGGTTTAATAGCAACAATTTTATAGACTCCGGCAGACACACCGAGAATGTAATTGCCATTAGCATCCGTTAAAGCGCTGTCTAAAATATTACCAGACTGACTATTAGTCAGATATACTTTAACTTGAGAAAGAGGCAGTTGAAGATTGCTATAAACTTTGCCTGCGAAAGATGAAGGATTGGCAATAATATTAAAATTATAATTTACACTTGAAGTAGGAGCAAGTATTCCGGTACTAACTGACTGAGAGGCATAGCCGGATTTTATTATCGATAAGTTATAACTTATTCCAGCTTCAACAGTAACAGAAAACTGACCATTTATGTCGGTAATAGAACTTATAATACTTTGCGGATTATTAACATTGGAAATCGAAACCTGAGCGTTATTGATAAGATCAGATCCGCTTTTTACTAAACCAATTATAGATGCAGTATTCTGAACAACATTAAAATTATTATTTTGACTTGTTTGGCCGGGACCTATAGTAATAACCAGATCTGATGTTGTAAGAAATCCCTGTTTAGAGACATGGATATTCCACTGTCCCGGTTGAAGGTTTATGGTATAGTCACCTGTTTGGTTTGTATAAGTTGTTACAGTAGAATTCCCATTAATTGCAGTAACCACAGCATTGTAAAGCGGCTGCCCTACGCTTAATACTTTACCGGAAACAACTCCTGCATTAGGAAGAAGCTGGAAGTTAATGCCTGAAAGAGTCTGTCCGGGGTTTAGGTTAATGGCAGTAGGTTGAGGAGAAACATAACCTTGCTTGACAGCATTAAGCGAAAAAGATCCGGATGGGAGACTTAAAGAATAACTACCGCTTGAGAGTGAATTTATTGTGCCAATATTCTGCACGCTAACCGCAGCTCCTTCAATTGGTTGTCCGTTAGGATCGGTAACAAAACCGGAAACTGAACTAGGGTTTGGAGAAAGAGTAAAATTTATTCCGGAAATGGTTTGTGCAATATTAAGAGTCAGTTGGACCGGATTGCCCGAAGAATAACTGGTTTGAGATGCGTTTATAATAAAGGAGCCGCTTCCCAGGCTTAGCGTATATTGGCCGGACAAGCTTGATACCGTGTTAACCGGTTGTCCTGCACCAGGGGATGCAGTAACAGTAACGCCGGCAAAAGGAACAGTTGATGTTTGTCCCTGACTATTGGTGACAAGTTTATAAATAAAACCTGTAACCTGATTAGCACGGGGAATCAGTTGAAGATTCTGATTAGTAATGTTATCACCGGGAGCCAAATTAAAAATCTTTGAAGCTGGACTAATAAAACCATCTTTAGATACATCAACCGTCCATTGACCAGAAGATAAATTAAAAGAATAATTTCCTGATCCATCACTGTTAGACTGTTGCGTAATTGAACCTTTTTTTGCAGTCAGACTTGCCAACTGAACTGATTCATTATTATCATTTATTACTTTGCCGGAGACATTAGCGTTGTCATACACTAAAGAAAAAGGATTTAAAACTACCTGACCCGAATCTGCAGACATACTTACCGGGGCCGGGCTTAAATAACCCGGCTTATCTGCACCTACCGAATAATTTCCTTTGGGAATTACAAGACTAAAACTCCCGTCAGAAGATGTTGCTTTCAGAAGGACACTGCTATTCAAGAGATTAGTAAATCTCACATTAGCGGCCGAGACAGGTTTATTTGCCTGATCTGTAACTGAGCCGCTTACGGTTACAGGATATGCTCTTAAATAAAGAGGAAAATCAGAAATAGTTTGGCTGGCAATAATCTGAATCGTAAATGTTGAATCAAAAAAACCTGGTTTTTGAACAGTAAAATGGTAAACATCAACAGGCAAAGAATCCGCATAAGTAGATGAGTTTGTAACGATATTTGGAATAGCCGGGGAATATCCTCCGGTGATTGATGTAACCTGGTACTGAAAATTCATTAGTTGGGAGTTGTCATCTGCGGAAAGTAACCTAACCCGGTATTTACCCATTGGAATATTATAATTAAAAAGTCGGGTTGCGCTGACTGATCCGGAACCTGAATTTGAATTTGGAACTACAAACCAGGAATATTTCCCTTGCAGGAGATTTGTTTTAGCTGGAAAATCTATCATTGTGTTTGTGGTCGAAGTAGACCAGATTGGAACATCAATTTCCTGATTATTGCCGGCAAATTGCGTTACTCTGTTAAACAAATGAAACGTATATGTATTTGCGTTAGTGACCTGATCCCACTGAAATCTAATAATGGGGTCACCGGAAAAAACAGTATTATTCAATGGCGAGATCAGGTTGGGTGGCAGAATTGTATTAGACGACTGAAGTGTAAAAGAAATCGCACCACCGAAGACTGCACTAGCAAACGAAATATCTGTCTGATCATAAAGATTTAATACTGTGTAATTATACTCGTTATTTGGGAAAAGCGGAATTGCAGTTTGAGTAAAAGGAGAATACGGACTAATTTGTCCATAAGTAGCTGAAGTACCGGTCGTGACATAATCCCAGAGAACATTAAGATTGGAGATGGAAATGTTATTATTACTATCTGTTGAAACTACAAAAGGTGTGCTCGAACAGATAATCCAATAGGCGGGAACTCCGGGAACAGGATTCCATTGAAAAACCGGAGTAGCATTAGTCACAATTCCCCTGGGAGCTATTGCGTATGGAGCCACAGTTGACTGAACAATAAATTGGATCTCATTTGAAAAATCAATTGTACCCTGATTGGCCTGCCAATCATTACGGATTCCGGAAAGAGAGGTTTGGGAAGAATTTGTTATAATACCATAATATCGTCCTGTGGAAAGATTCATCGGCGCGCTTCCGGCTATAAAACCTGCTCTTGAACCCGATACATTTAATTGTGTCAGATTATAATTTCCGGGGGAGGTTCCTATTCTAAGATAAACATTTGATTGAGTAAAATATTTACCACTCCAAATAAGTACAACACTATCCGTGGGATTAAAAAAGACTTGCGTAATAGGATTTGGTTTATTAGGCGGATATCCGTAAGGAGCGTTAACCATAAAAGTCTGAGAATAGGAATTCGCTGTTGTTAATAAACAGAGAAACAGAAGGGATGTAAATATTTTCATATATATATCAATGTTTGTTTGACGAAAAAGATCAAGAACAGTTCATTTCCGAGATTCTGTCTGATAACTAACGATACTATTGAGGAAAAACACCAAGCTTAGATTAATTTTAATTAATTTTGCTACTAAATAAAAGAAAAACAATAAATTTATTTACCAAATCAAGATTTTTTTTACAAATATTATTTATTATATTTATCAATTAAAGTAGATATTCGCATAAACATTATGCTTTTTAACCCCTAAATCAACCCCCTAAGTTAATAATTCTTAAGTCTACTTAAACCAGTCAACCTTATAAACCTTTATTGTATCATATCGGGATTCAGAGCCGGATAATTTTTGTCTTAATAAATATCTGTAATCCATTTTATACTCTTTTAAAAGATTTACTTGCGCAAATGGTTTCAGGCTTTCAACAATATTGTCATCGACTCCTATTAAATAATCCGGTTTTTTAAGTAAATAATAATCTGTAATTTTATTTGAATTATAATACCCCGCAATGTCTCTGTTTATCAAACCCATAAGGTCAAAAATACGTCTTTGAGTTTTAAATCCAATTTCACCTATTCTCGCGCGTGTAATGTAACTATCCTTGCTTGTATTGTTATTAACCCAATTGATGATCTCTTTTTCTGTCCTGCTATAATTTCCTACCATCACTTTATCCATTCGGGAAATTGTAAACCCGGTAATCAATAATATCATAAAAACAGAGGCGAGCGCAATGTTTAATTTCCTGACATCCGGTAATGAAAATTCGGCAAATGATATGAAAGACATTATAAAAAACGGGAATATAACACACAGATATCTTGCGTAAATAATGTCATTGTTGAAAATAACTGAATAAAACAAAATATACATTCCAACAACAAGGAATATTATCATATTTTTCAACTCTTCCTTTTTGAAAAATTTTGGTGTTTTGGTTATAAAGATTAAAGCAAGAATAAAGATCGGGAAATAATTGCCGGCAAATATTCTTGCTATGCTAATCAGGTTTTTAAATAGATTAAGTCCAAGCGTATAATCTCCTCCCTTTGCACCAAAAGTATCCGGCAAAAGTTTTCCCATATACAGATAAGTAAAAATTATCCATGGCAGTACAATAATTAATCCCGAAACTAAAATCTGAATTACACCTTTAAGTCCTATTTTACGGGAAAATAAAAGATATATTATTGTAAGGATTGAAAGCAGCCCGCTCTCAGGACGAACAAGAAGGAATATTCCAAATATTGCGCCCATAAAATAATTGTTTTTTATTTTACCGGAATAAATAATTCCCAAAAGAATCAGGTAAGAAAGAAAGTAGGTAAACGATGTTTCCATACCATTGAATGCATGCTTCAGGAAATTAGGATCAAATGAAATGATCAGAAGGGATATAAAAAGTGTCAGCTTATTTTTAAAGGAATCATTCAAAAAGTAATAACATAAAATTATTGTGAGAATTGAGAAAATTGTACTCAGGAGGACAGGAATAAGTTCGGGGGACATAAAAGGGTACAATATTACATAGAACAATAACCATAGAGGACTTGTGAAAGCATAACTCTTTTCACCAAGGTTAAATGACAACTCCTTGTTTTCTATAAAATGTTTGGCATACTGAAGATAGATATAATTGTCGTCAAATAGTTTCGCATGGCCATATATAAAATAGCTGACCGGAATGTAAAATATCAGAAATATAACCAACCAATACTTTTTTAATATTTCCGACAATTTAAAGTTTTGCATAGATGATAAAACTATTCCTGCGGAGACATACCTATGGCAGACCACTCTTCAAAAGCGGGTCCATAGATACCGGGAACTTTCAATCCAGCTTGTCTCATAAGCACGGTCATTTGCCCGCGGTGATGCATCTGGTGTACAAGCAGAACAGAAAGGGTTTGCCCTTTTGTCCATTTCTCCCCGTACATATTTATCTCATCATTAAAAGCCTCATCATTCCATTCCTTTACCACGGCCTTTTTTAATGATTGGGCGGCTTTTATATATTCATCAACGATGACTTTTGCTTCAGCAGGGACAATTTTGTCATCCACATTATGAAGACCAGCAAGTCCAGCGGTAGAGCCCATTTCGCCGAAAGAGCCGGTAATATGCCAAGCAAGGCGACCTAAAGACCTGCCATTTTCAGTGACCTTTTGTTTTAGAGATTCATCCGTGAGATTTTTAAATATTTTTATAGTTGCTTCGGTTTCATATTTGAAATCGTTTATAAAATCAGAAACTTTAAAATAATTCATACGACCTCCTTTTTAGCTCAGATTGATTAATATCTCGTTTAGTTTATTAAGATTTGATTCCCATTCTTCTTTTTTCTTCCTTTCTTTTTCCACCACCTCAGGAGCAGCATTTTGAATGAATTTTTCATTGGAAAGTTTTTTGTTTATTCCAGTAAGTGAGTTTTCAAACCTTTCGATTTCTTTTCTCAGCCGCGCTCTTTCAATATTGAGATCGATAAGACCTTCAAGCGGGACAAATATTTCGCAGTCCTTTATTACAGCAGATGCACTTGCTTTAGGTTTTCCAAGATCAGGATCAGCGATCAAATTTTCCACGCGGGCAAGTTTTTTAATATATTCAACCTGATGAGGTTTTACAACATTAGTTTTAATAAAAACATTAATAACCTTTGACGGGGCAATATTCATTTCACCCCTGATATTTCTTATAGCGGTTATAATATTCTGAACAAACTCCATTTCCTTTTCGGCTGCAGGATTTATTTTTTTCTTATTAACTTCGGGATATTTTGAAATAAAAATACTATCCCCCTCTTTCCGTTCCTCGATTAAATGCCATAATTCTTCCGTAATAAACGGCATAAAGGGGTGAACGATTTGAAGGAGGTGTTCGAAATAGATTAAAGCTCTCGTAAGGGCTGCGGATTTTATCTCTTCGTCTTTGGCATAAAATCTATTTTTGGAAAACTCAATAAACCAGTCGCAGAAGTCATTCCACACATAACTATAAATCAGTTTCGAAGCATTATTTACTTCGAAGTGTTCCATTGCTTTATTTAATTCTTTCAGAGTTTGGTTAAAACGTGATTGAATCCAATGGTCTGAAAAATCGACATGTTTATCAACAAGATTCTTATCAACTTTAATATTCTGAGCGTTCATTAACAGAAAGCGGCCTGCATTCCAGATTTTATTCGCAAAATTTCTTCCGATTTCACATTTCTCAGTACTGAACATTACATCCTGACCAAGCGGGGCAAGATAAATCATTGTAAATCTAAGGGCATCCGCTCCATACTCAGCCACAACATCAAGAGGATCGGGAGAATTGCCGAGCGACTTGCTCATCTTCCGTCCCTGCAAATCTCGTAATACACTTGTAAAATAAACATTCTTAAAAGGAATATTATGTTTAAAATGCTGTCCTGCCATAATCATTCTTGCCACCCAGAAAAAAATTATATCAGGTGCAGTTACAAGAGTATCGGTTGGATAATAATATTTCTGTTCTTCCTCAGTTCTGAAAACATCATAAGCCCAAAGCCAGCTTGAAGACCAGGTATCAAGTACATCCTCATCCTGCTTCCAGTTTTCAATATCGGTGGGTGGATAAACATCGCAGTAAATTTCATTAGTCACCTTATGATACCAAACGGGGATTCGGTGTCCCCACCACAACTGCCGGGAAATGCACCAGTCCCTTAAATTATTTATCCAGTGGTCATAGGTTTTGACCCAATGTTCGGGATAAAATTTAATTTGTCCTTCATTAACCACCTTTAATGCTTCAGCAGCAAAGTCATTCATTTTCATGAACCATTGAACGGAAAGGTAAGGTTCAATGGGAACGCCGCCCCGTTCGGAATAGCCGACCTTATTCTGATAATCTTCAATCTTTTCCAGAAAGCCGTATTCTTCAAGACGGGCAACAACTTTCCTTCTAACTTCATAGCGGTCAAGCCCTCTAAATTCTTCAGGTACATTATGATTTGTTGTAGCATCTTCATTAAAGATATTTATAATCTCCAGATTATGCCTGTTCCCCATTTCATAGTCATTAACATCGTGGGCGGGAGTCACTTTTACCGCACCCGTACCGAATTCCAGGGAAACATACTCGTCAGCAAAGATGGGGATTTCCCTCTCAACGATTGGAAGTAAGATCTTTTTACCAATGTATTTTTTATATCTCTCATCGTTAGGATTAACAGCAACACCGGTATCTCCTAGCATTGTTTCAGGGCGTGTAGTAGCAACTACAATGAAATCATTGGAATCCATAACCGGATATTTAATATACCAGAGTTTTCCATTAACAGTTTTATAAACAACCTCTTCATCTGAGATCGCGGATTTTGAAGCGGGGTCCCAGTTAACCATCCTGTAACCGCGATAGATTCTATATTCCCTGTAGAGCTGGACAAAAGTTTCGATTACTCTTTTGTAATAGTCATCGTCCATTGTAAATCTTTCTCTGTCCCAATCGCAGCTTACACCTATTTTCCTTAATTGCTTATAGATTATGCCGCCGAATTTTTCGGTCCACTCCCAGCAATGTTTAAGAAACTCCTCCCTGCCGATCACATATTTATCGATGTTCTTTTCTTTAAGATATCTGGTAACTTTAGTTTCAGTTGCAATAGAGGCATGGTCAGTACCGGGCACCCAGCAGGTGTTAAAACCCTGCATCTTTTTAGTACGGATAAAAATATCCTGCAGGGTATTGTTCAGAATATGCCCCATGTGAAGATGTCCTGTCACATTCGGCGGAGGGATTACAATAGTGTAGGGTTTTTTGTTGTGATCAACTTCAGAATGAAAAAGTTTATTATCCAGCCAGTACTTGTACCATTTATCTTCAACAGTTTCAGGAGTATAAGCTTTAGGTATTTCTTTATTAACGATATCGGACATTATAATTCTCTTAATGAAAAAACAAATTAGAAAACGGAATACAGACAATGAGATCCTTCTCCCGACAAGTCGGGATCAGGATGACATACAAGTAACACAACATACGTTATATAGATTCCCGCCTTAACGGGAATGACAAATTCTTACAAATATAACTAATTTTTAGGCTTATTTGAAGGGGGGAAGAACCGGAGGACTATTTTACTAAATAAAGATAGTTTGGGAGTTTAATTATAATCCCGCAATCTTTTCCTTCAAAGTCGCTCTCCTGGTCGCCTATTGAAGCAATTATATTATATCCTTTAGCAATGAGCTCCTCCCTTTTTCCGGATTTGAATTTACCTGTTGTTATTTTTGAAGAGTGGAATTTAAGAATAAGAGTATCAAATTTAGTATAGCCGGCATTTTTCAGATTCTTATATGTTACATTATACTGGGAGTTATCTCTTCCGGTAATGAAAACTACATTTATGTTTTTTGAAATGACAAAATCATAAAATGCTTTCACTTCAGGAATAGCAGGGGCTTTTGCTTCATTTATCCAATCATTCCACATTGATTCAACAAAACCGAAATGGACATCGGTAACCGCCTCATAATTTGACAATGCGGTTTCATCGACATCAAAGACAACAACCGAATTTTTGGTGAGGCTCATAGTATTTATTTTATCTTCAGCAGCAGCTATAATTTCTTTCACGTCATTGGAATATTTTCCGGACTCATAATAATTCTGAACCTCTGTCTTAGCTGTTTGCAGGTTTACAGGAACAGAAGAGCAGGAGGAAAAGACAAAAGAGATTACTGCCGCAAATAAGAGTGGAGCTATTTTAAGACTTGAGTGCATAAAACTTCCGGATGAACAATAAAAATAAACAACTGAAGGATATTTACTGAAATTACAGGCAATAGGCAATAGGAACGGACGATGTTTTTCTCATTATCAGGAAAGGGGTGAGAGGCCGGAATTCTCATTTTGTAGAAATAAGGGGTCAGGGGGAGAGGTTATTTCAGTATCAAAATGTTTGTTTTTGTTTGGCATAGTAATTGTTGTTATAATAGTTGATTGTCCATCCGCTGCACATTAACTGTGTAAAGTGCCGCAGGAAATAATTAAAGTAAGTCATAATGGCAGACAATAAGCCAAAATGGCAGAAAAGTATGACAAAATGTTACTTTAAGCAATCAGAAGCCCACCCCAAAGTAAGAAATCCCAAACTCCATCTGGCTCACAAGTGACTCACATCTGGCTCACATGTGGCTCTTTTTAAGCACCATGAAGGCATTAAGGCATAGTCAAGTCATGCTGAAAGCGGGACAATTTTGATAGGGGATTAATTTGGATAGTAATTGGAGTTGTGAAATTCGGAGGCAGAAAGATTGATTTTTAGTGAAATATTTTTTAATATTTCAATGTTAAATGCGGAGAAATCAAAATGGCAAGGATACATGGAGCAGTAGTCGGGTCACCATCAGGGAAATGTGGTGATAAAGTTTACAGAATACGTTATGGTGAACCGTTTATGTACAAAGCATGTACGGATTTCCATAAAAGCGAAAGTGATGCTTCAAAGGCAATACGGGAAAGGATGACAGTGATGTCAGAATTTGGAGCTATAGTAAGATCTATTCCGGAGCTTTATTTAATATGGAAGAAATCTTCGGTTAAGGCGAAGGCGGTATATCATAAGATACAGAAATTTAACGCAAAGAGGTTTGACAGAAAAAGGCCGACAATCAGCAACAGGATAGTTCCG
>Ga0182027_10006782_pt1 | contig 17049 bp, 14 predicted proteins | sample 712E1DmetaG_FD_121300 | JGI IMG/M metagenome (GOLD analysis project Ga0182027, IMG submission 121300) | Permafrost microbial communities from Stordalen Mire, Sweden - 712E1D metaG (Illumina Assembly) | ecosystem: Environmental > Terrestrial > Soil > Wetlands > Permafrost | place: Sweden... | reverse complement strand
GCGGTGGCGGCGCTGCTGGCCGGTTACGTGCTTTTCCATCCCGGCGAAGACCCCACGCCCGCCGAACGCCTGGGCCGCGCGCTCGCCCGCGGCGGAGGCCTCAAAACCTGCGCCGTGCTGGCGCTGGCCGCCGGCGCCGTGGCCGTGCTGAGTTGGCGGGGAGTTTACGGCGGACACCCGATCATCACCGACTCGCAATCGCAGATCGCCCAGGCCCGGCTGCTCTTGACCGGCCACTGGCGGCTCGACGTTTCCCAGACGCTGCGCGACGTGATCGCCTTCCCCTATGCCATCGCCCAGGTGCCCAGCTACGCGCAGTATCCGCCCGGCTACATCCTGACCCTGGTCCCGGTGCTGGGCTTGGGTTTGCCGGCGCAGACGATCGATATCCTCGCCGCCGCCGCCACGGTGGCGTTGACGGCGCTCCTGGCCCGACGCGTGGCCGGACGCGCGGCCGCGATCGCCGCCGGGCTGCTGATGCTCGGTTCGCCGTTTTTCCTGCTGATGAGCGGCAGCGGCATGAACCACACGCTGACCGCCTTCCTGCTGACCGCGTGCGCTTGCTGCCTGTTGCCGCTACTCTCCCGCGAGGCGGATGACGCTTCGGCGCGGGCGCGGCGCGGGCTCGCTCTGGCCGGCGGCTTCTGCCTCGGCTGGGCGGTCATGACCCGGCCGATCACCGGCTTGGCCCACGGTCTTGTCTGGGGCGGCGTCTGGCTGGGCTTGCTGGCCGAGCCTTGGCTGCGCGCGCAAGGGGCCGCCCGGCGCTCACGCCTGCGCGCGCTGCTCGGCCGGGGCGGCTGGATCGCGCTGGGCCTGCTGGTACCCGCCGCCATCTTTCTTTATTACAACACCCGGACCACGGGCCACCCCCTGCGCCTGGGTTACCAAGTCAGCAACCCCGGGCTGCACCGGCTGGGATTCCATTGGAGCGGCCCGTACCGCTTTACGCCGCTGGACGCCCTGCACCATCTGGCGGCCAGTGGCTTCGCCCTCAATGGCTGCCTGTTCGGCTGGGCGTGCGGGTCGGCGACGCCGCTGCTTTTCTGGTGGCTTCGCACGCGCCTGCGCCGCCGCGAGCGGATCGTGCTCGCCCTGATCCTGACCCAAGGGCTGCTTTATACCCTTTATCAATTCTTCGATCTGCTGCTCGGACCGCGCTTCCTTTACGAACTGCTCCCGTTCCTGGCCGTGCTGGCCGCGGCCGGCCTGGCCCCGCTTCTGCGCCGCGGCGGACGCGCCGGCGCAACCCTCTGGCTCGTGCTGATCCTCCTTTCCACGTTCGGCGGCTTCGAGGGATATGATTGGTGGTCACATAAATTATCTCTAATCGTGACCCATCACCAACGCCTGGAGAGTTTCATTCAGGCCCACTTGCCCCTGCCCCAGCCCACGGTAATCCTCCTGCCCGCGACCTACGATGAGATGGTCGGTCGTCATGTCCCCGCGCTGCGCGGTGAGACACCCCTCTGGTTCATCCTGCAGTCGCGCGCGGCCCAGGCGCGCCGGCTTCCCGAACTGGCCGGCTATCAATGGCTGCAATTTAAAAATTAACCGATGCAATTCTGGGCAAAACGGCTATGCTATATCGATGACGAGTACCATGACGAGTTGTCCATGACCGAACTTCAAAACGGTGAACGAACATGAGTCCTTTAGGTCCTTTAAGTTCTTTTCGTCCTTGCCGGCTTTTCCCGCTGCTCGCCGTGATGTCGATCGCCCTGGGCCTGCTCGGCTGCGGCGGCGAGGTCAAGGTGGACGTGCCCCCGCAAGTGCCCATCGGCACGTCGGAAGTCGATCTGACCGATCCGGAAACCGTCAGCCTGGGCGCCTTCGAGGGGCCTTATTATTTTATTCGCGCGCTGACCCCCTCGGTGATTCGACTGGCTGACCTGGATGCCAAGACCGAGAATTTCACCCTGATCGGCTTGCGCGACGGCGAATATCCACCCGAGCCCAAAGCCGCCAAGGCCGTGCCCGCCCTGACGCCCGAAGCGGCCGAGGCGCGCCAGCGCGAGCTGTTCCAGTACAAGATGGACGCGCTTAAGGCACTTTGCGGCAAGAACCAACTCTGGATCATCCGCATGTCCGACCAGGCCCCGGCGATGATTTATCTCTATCAGCCCCTCACTTCCCAGTCCGACCCCAAGCGCCTGACCGGCTCGGCCCAGCTTATCAACGCCCTGGCCCTGCGCCGGGGGATCGCCACGATGGAGTTGGAAGGGGTCCGGCATCAGTGCTTTCGGATGATGCTCGATTGCCAGTTGAAAGGCGTAATCGAGGCCCGGGGCAAGAAGGGCGAGGATCTCTGGCGCCGGTTCGGCCTCACCTTGCCCGCCGGCATCGCCACCACGCGGCTGGCCGAAATCGAAAAAGAGGGGAATTAGTGACCCTCGGGAAGCTAATGCCCCATCCGTCCACATCGTCCACGACGTCCATGCCGTCCATTGCGATCTTCGATGGGGGCCGTTCCTACGTTGCGCGCCCGGTTTCGACGAGGCAGCACCAGGCGGTGGCGTGCGGGTCGGATTCATCGAAAATCAACGGATCCAGATCGAGTTGACCGAACAGGTACGGGCGGAAATGGCGCGAAAGCCGCCCATAAAGCCACGCGCTGGCGCCAATCAGCGCCAGCGTCAGCAGGGCCAGCAAGCCCAGCACCGACGTGTGGGTGATGCGTTCGGGATAACGCCAGAACAGCAGGTTGTAGCCGACGATCAGGGTCAGCCCGCTCAGCAGCAAGGCCAGGGTCGCCAGCCCTTTGATCAGCCCGTTGCGCAGGCGCACCTCGGTGTACAGGCGCCCCAGGTAGACGAAAAGGGTCCAGGCGATGGCGCTGAAAAAAAGGTCGAAGTTGAACAGGGTGGTACGGACGAAATCTTCGACGTACCAGTGGCCTTCATCAATGACGATCACATGGGTTTCCAGGCCGTAAAGGATCAAGGAAAAGATCGAAATCAGCACGTATTGGCGCACGACCACCAGCGGCGGGGTGATGAAGCCGTTGGTCAGGTCCCGGTTGGTCAGCGTCGAGGCCATCAGTTCGCCCGTCCAGTGGCCCTCGAGCACCAGTTGCATCAGTTCCACCCCCGAGATGCGCGTCAGCGACCAGATGAAAAAGCAGGGATAGATCAGCGTGCTCAGCCGGACGAGGGTCGAGACGTAATCGACTTCCTCCAGCGGGGGCAGGACCAGCGCGAAGAGCAGCAGCAGCCCGAGCCAGGAAAAGCGCAGCAGGTACGATTCGATCGTGAACAGGATTTCAAACGAGCCGGTCTTATAGCGCGAGAACTTGACGATCAACCGGTGGAAGGGATTGGTCGCCAGCGAAGGCGGAAGGCATGTCAATTGCCCCAGCGGCATAAGCGTGACCCCAAGAAAAACAGGAAGTCAGGAGTCAGAAGTTAGAAGTCAGAATCCAGAATGAATTCGTCCGCGTCATCAAAATCTTTCATTTCCGACCTCTCCGTGTCTCCGCGTCTTTGCGTCTCTGCGGTTCAATGCCTATTCTGACTTCTGTATTCTGTCTTCATTCCGCACTCCGCACTCCGCGCTCCGCGCTTCAAATATCCCGCAGGTATCCCTCGAGGCAGAGGTCTTCACCGAAGATCTGCCACTTGACGTCTTTCAGGACCAGGGCGCTGTCGATCCCGCTCACCCCCAGGTCCTCGACCGGCGCCCGAAGCTGCATGCCGCCGATGATCTTGGGCGAGACGAAGGCGACGATCTTGTCGGCCAGGCCCTGGGTCAACAGCGACGTGTGGATTTGCCGCCCGCCTTCGATCAGCACCGACATCACGCCCAGGCGCGCCAGTTCGTCCAGCAGGTGGCGCATGTCGATCAGCCGGCGGTTGCTGGGGATGACGATCACCCGGCAGCCTTCCTTTTCAAAATGCTTGATCATGACCGGCTTGGCGAAGGGGGTCGTAAACAGGATGATCTCGCTGCTGCCGCGCTCGCGCAGCAAACGCGCGCGCGTCGGGATGGACAGGTCGCCGTCCACGACCACCCGCTTGGGCTGCGCCCCGGTGTAATTGGGCAGGCGCACGTTGAGCATCGGGTCGTCGGCCAGCACGGTGCCGATGCCGACCATCACCGCGTCGTGCTGCGCCCTCAGCCGATGGCCGTATTCGCGCGAAAGGCGGTTGGAGATCCACTTGGACTGGCCGTTGTCGTGGGCCGTGCGCCCGCAGATCGACATCGCCCACTTGATGGTGACAAACGGCCGCTTGCGCTCGTGATAGACGACGAAAAACTCGTTGAGTTGTCGGGCCTTGGCCTCCAGGCAGCCCACCTCGACCTTGATCCCCTCCTCGCGCAACCGCGCGAAGCCGCGCCCCTTGACGATTTCGTGCGGATCCTCCATCGCGGCGACGACGCGCTGAATCCCCGCCTCGATAATCGCGTCCACGCAAGGGGGCGTCTTGCCGACGTGCGCGCACGGCTCCAGCGACACGTACAGTGTGGCCTTGTGGGCGCGTTCGCCGGCTTCGCGCAGCGCCACCACTTCGGCGTGGGCCTCGCCCGCCCGCGCATGAAAACCCCGCCCGACCACGTCGCCGTTGTTGACCACCACCGCGCCGACCATCGGATTGGGCGAAGTGCGCCCCTTGCCCCGCGCCGCCAGGGTCAGCGCGAGCTGCATGTAGGTTTGATCGTTCTTACTGAAGGCCGCCAAGCAAAACCTCCTTGTGCCCACCTCCCCCGATCCGATCTCGCAACGTCCCCCAGATCCGGCGCGAAATGTTAACTCCAGGCCTTCTATCCAACCACGCAAGGGCTGGAAAATCAATGTTCAATTCAAGAAGGCCCGCCCTCCCGCAACATTTTGTTATTGCGGATTGGCACGCGGAGGGGTCAAATAATGCCAGCTTGAGGGTGGTGTTCGCCCCGTTTTTTTAAAAACTTCGGGTTTCTTGCGGCCGCCGGTTTCTTTCAACCGGCGCCAGCCAATCCTTTAATTGCGGCGGAAGGAGTGCGTCATGGTCGGCAAAAAGATGGGTGAGATGCTCAACGAGCAGGTCAAAAACGAATGGGAGTCCGAGTTCATTTACCTGGCGATGATGGCCTGGTGCTTCAACAATAATTACGATGGGTTCGGCCTGTGGATGCTCAAGCAGGCCGGCGAGGAGCGCGAACACGGGATGAAAATCCTGCGCTACCTCCACGAGGCCGATAGCGCGCTGGCCATCCCCTCGGTCCACGCGCCCAAGCCCGAGTTCGCGGGCATCGAGGACATCTTCCGCCAGGGACTGGCGCACGAACAGAAGGTCACGAAGATGATTTACGCGCTGAGCGAGCGGGCCGTGGCCGACAAGGACTTCACGACCCAGCAGTTCCTGCAATGGTTCATTAACGAACAGCTCGAGGAGGAATCCACGTTCCGCGGCATTATCGCCAAGCTCGAACGAATCAAGGGCGCCCCGGGCGGCTTGTTCATGCTCGAGGCCCAATTGGCCCAGCGGGCCTGAGGACGCGCCGCGCGCTCAGCCGAGCATCTGGCAGAGCTTTTCGACCAGCTCATCGGCCTTGCCGGACTCCGCGCTCAGCTCATTGAGCTTCGTCTCAAGCTCGTCACACCGCGCTTGGATTTCCTTGAGTTTGGCTTCCAGCTCGTTGACCTGGCCCTGCTGCACGCGGATGACCTCGTCCTTTTCCTCGTTCTCCATCTTCAGATCCTGGACGCGGTCCAGGATCTGCTCCAGACTCATCGTGGTCGCCATGGGATCCTCCTGCCATAGTCTCAATCGGGCGAGACCTCTTGCGCCGGATCGACCGGGCAAACCATCCCTCGCCGGCACTCGCCGATTCCTTTTCTCTATCGGAGCAAGGCCGGGGCAACTTGAGCGCCGCGCCAGGCAGGAACAAAAACCGAACACCTAAGACAATCAGGCCCATCGCCAGCGTCTTCATGCGCACCTACACCCGCCAGAAATCGCGCTGCAATTCGGCCACCTGGCCGATCGCATCCCGGCCGCGCGCCTGGGGATCGCGGTTTTCGTTGAATCGAGTCGCGACCTTTTTCCCCGCCTCCAGCGCCACGATCCCCGCCATCACCTCGGCCAAGGCCTCGCAATGGTATCCCCCCTCCAGCATCAAGGCCAAACGCCCCTGGCATAAATCCTTCGCCAATCGGCGCAACCTGTCAACCAGATGCACGCTGCCCGGACTCGAGAGCGTCAGGTTGGCCAGCGGGTCCATGGCATGCGTATCCGCGCCGAAGGAAACGAGCACGATCGCCGGCTTGAATTGCGTCACGATCGGCTCGACCAGCCGGTCCATGGCCAGCTCATACGTGCCATCGCCGCACCCGGCCCCCAGCGGGATGTTCACATTGAACCCTTTTCCCGCGCCCTCGCCGAGGCGCCCCATCGCGCCGGTGCCCGGAAAAATCGCGAACTCGTGGAGCGAAACGAACAGCACCTCGCGCGACGCGTAAAAAGCCTCTTCGGTCCCATTGCCGTGATGGACGTCCAGATCGACGATGGCGACCGGCCCCTTTCCCTCGGCCAGCAGGCGCGCCGCGGCGATCGCGATGTTATTCAAATAACAGAACCCCATCGCATTGCCGGGCGTGGCGTGATGGCCCGGCGGACGCAGCAGCGCCGTGACCGTCCACCCCTCGGCCCAGGCCTGCTCGGCGGCCAGGATCCCCCCGCCCGCCGCCAGCCGCGCGATCGCGAAGGTCTCCGGGCCGACGTAGGTGTCCAAGTCCCAGAATCCCTCGCCAAAGCCGCGCAACCGGTCCAGATAGCTTTTGCGATGCACGCGCAGCACATCTTCCAGCGGCGCGGGCTCGGGGGTTTGGACTTCCCGCCACAGCCCCAGCCCTTTGAGCCGGTCGAGGATCGCCGTCAGCCGTTCCGGGCTTTCCGGATGCAGCCGATCCGCTTGCCGGTGGTCCAAAAACCGCTCGTGGAAGACAATCATTCCGCCCCCCGGATTTCTGAGTGAAAGTATATCCCGATACTTCGTCTTCGTCCTCGTGCTCGTGCTGCCGTGAGAATTGGTTTGGGAGTCCCGCCTTCAGGCGGAGTTCCCTTACTCCGTTTCCTGCACCCCACTTTGATTGATAGCGTCACTGAAGCTTTTGCTCGGCTTGGATGTCGCACATCAACCAGATAGCACCGCTCAAACATGCTAATTAAGGTCAGCATTCAGTTTTCTCAAAACCCCTTCTTAACAGCCGTTTTGATTTTACCGGCAGAGATCGGTTTTTCCTGTTGGACCGCCCATACACTTTGGAGTGTTTTTTTACTGGGATTGAACTCTGCCACGAGGGGAAGCGTAACGTCAACGAGCTCTGCCGACTTATACTTCGATAGTTCCTTCTCGTCCCACTTTGAAACAAAAGTTTCGACCTTGGTTTGACGTTGTATCTCAGGAAGACGATCCTTGATCACCTCGATGATGTCATCGACCGGAGCGAAGCCAAACGCTTGTTGTGCTCGACGTTGCCGCAAGTCAAGGAGTTTGGCTTTAAGTTCTTTTTCGCGGGCGGCGCCGTGAGTTGTTTTCGCCTTGGCGCGTTCTTCTTGCGCTTTTTTGATATCCTGGTCTAATACATCGCCTTGCGTATTTCGAAGATCAGAGGCCCCGTATGCGACGGCAATGGCACGCGAGTCATATACGCCGATGCGCACTTTGTTACTTTGAGCATCTGCCCCAGTATGCAAAACACCAATAAGGCATGCCGCCACAAAGACTGTGAGCTTGAAAAGCTTCATCTTTTACTCTCCTTTTTCAATTGTTCATTCGTTTGAATTAATCGACTCCCTTGCCTCACCTTTTTGACTGTGCCCCCTTCATCATCAGTCATTACTGTTCAGTTCCCGTTAAAAGGCTTAGAAGCCAGAATCTCTTCAGTCATAATAAAGCAGCGATTTACGTAGCCACGAGTTCCCGCAACACTGCCTGATAGACCTCGAAGGGATCCTTCCCGAAACAAACGCAATAAACTTTCTCGATGGCCGTGTCGTTGTCCAGGTGCTTGGCGATGACCTTCATGGCGATGCGCGCGGCGCGCTCCAGCGGGAAGCCATAGACGCCGGTGCTGATCGAGGGGAACGCGATCGTCCGGATGTCGTGCTGATCGGCCAGGTAAAGACTCTGGCGATAACAACGGGCCAGCAGTTCGTCTTCCCCATGATCGCCGCCTTGCCAGACCGGCCCCACGGTATGGATGATCCAGCGGGCGCTGAGCCGATAGCCTTTCGTGATGCGCGCCTCGCCGGTCGGACAGCCGCCCAGCGTGCGGCACTCGTCGAGCAGTTCCGGTCCGGCCGCGCGGTGGATCGCCCCATCCACCCCTCCGCCGCCCAGCAGCGTGCGGTTCGCGGCATTGACGATCGCGTCAACCTCCATCCGGGCGATGTCGCCCTCCACGATCAGGATCTTCTCACGCATCGAATTTCCCCCCCCTCATTCGTCACCCTCGTCCACCCCGTCCACTTCGTCCACCTCATCACGTTCAATCCTGGAGACGCGCGAACAGCCGCCGCGTCCAGTCCGCCGGCAGCGCGGGCCACGTTTCGGGCTCCACGGCCGAAACCCCTTGGCGCACTTCAATCCACAACGGTTCGGCCCGCGCGTCGCGCTCGGCCTGGTACTGGCCGACGGTCTGACCGGCTTGAACCTGCTGGCCTTCAGCGGCGCGGCAAACGACCAGGTTGCCGTACAGCGTCCGCCACTCGCCGCCGTGATCGATAATCAAGAGGTGACGGTAACCGGCGAACGGACCGGCGAAGATCACGCGCCCGGCCCCTAGCGCGCGCACACCCACCGGCCGCGCCCGCCAGAACAGGTATCGCGTCCCGGCCTTGCCGGCCTTGTCCTCGCTCGCCCCGCCCGGCGCCACCGCGTCGCTCGCCACCGACTGGCTGACCATCGCCGGATTGCCCTCCTCATAAGGCACTTCGGCCACCGTCGCCACGTCCTTGGGCGGGCGCGGCTCGAGCGCCTCGCTCGAAACGGCGGGCGCCGGCAGTGTCCTTGTCCGCGCCTCTGGCGTGGCGACGGCGACTTGTGCCTCCGGCATGGCCACGCCGGCTTGCACCTGCGGCGGCGGCGTTGCCTCGGGCATAGGCGTCGCCGCCGTCGTGGGCGTGGCCACGGGCGTTGGGGTCGCCTGGGCCACCCGGCTCGCTTCTTTGGCCGCCAGCATCACCAACAAGCGCCGGAGTTCCTCCCGGCGCCCCTCCAACTGCTCCATGGTCTGGGATTGCTGGCCGGCCTGCCCCCGAAGCTCGGCCACCTGGCGCGCCAGCGCTTCATGCCGCTGGCGCAACTGCCTCAGGCCATACTCGCTGAATGCCGAATGATACCGGGCCGTGGACTGGACCCGCTCGCGCTTCTGCCCCAGATCGGCTCGTTCCTCCTCCAGCCGCGCGATGCGTCCGGCGCCGACCTGCGCCCGGTCGCCGTACGTGTTGCGCAGCAAAGCCAGGGCCAGCCATTGCGCCGTCGAGGCGTCCGCGGCGCCGGCCTCGGCCCGCAGCGCCGCTCCGGCCAGCCGCGCCCCGCGCCGGGCCTCCTCGACCTGCTGGCGGCCGGCGTCGATTTCCGTCTGAATCCCACTCAGGTCGCGCCGGGCCCGCGCCTCCACGGATTCCAGGTATTGCCGCCCCTCCTCGCCCTGCCGGGTCTTGGTGTCGAGACTTGCGCCCACCGCATTCAGCGTCTCGCCGGCGCGCAGCAGCCGCTTGGCTTCATCCATCCGTTGTTGCTGCATCCGCTCGATCTGTTTTTCCAGATCGTCCATTTCATTCAGCGCCTGGCGCACGTCCGTCGCGGCGCCCGCGCGCACCGCGGCCGCGCAAAGCAGCAACCCCGCCACCAGCCACCCGATCATCACCGCGCCGCTCGTCCTCGTCCCATTCATCATGACCCGATTCTGCCAAACCGCGCGCGCACAGGCAAACGCCAAATGTAATGAGAAGCGCCCCACCGATGGAGACCGGGTTCACGGCCAGGTGGAGTCCAAGCCGCGGCGGCTGGGACGGGCCGGCAGGTGGAGACAGAAGCGGGCGCCACCCAAAGGGGACGGCTCGGGCATCAGCTCCAGCGCGCCCCCGTTCATTTCGGCCAGGCGCCGGGCGATCGGCAGCCCCAACCCCGTGCCTTCGGAATGGGTGGTGAAAAAGCAGTCAAAAACCTTATCGCGCGCTTCGCCGGAAATGCCCGGGCCGGCATCATCGACGAGCAGGTCGATCCACGGGCCGTTGCGCGCCGCCTCGACGCGCAGGCGACGGGGAAACGGGCCGCGATGCTGGGCCTGCAGGCCATTATGAAGCAAGTTGCTCAGGATCTGGCGCAAGGCGTGGGGATCGCACCAGGCCCGCAGCCCGGGGACGACCAGGCATTCAAGTTCCACCGGCAGTTGCTCGGGGTGCGCGCGGATCTCGACGCAGACCGGCTCGACGACCTCGGTCAGGTCGACCAGCGAGGGTTGTTGACGGATGGGCGTGGCGTAATTGAGAAAGTCGTGCACCGTGCGCTCGACGTTGCCCAGGCCCTTGCGGATGCGCTGGATGCGCGGGGTGACCATCTGGGGCGAGTCGTCGAGGACGTCCTCCTCGAGCAGCTCGAGCTGCATGGCCAGGGCGTTGAGCGGATTGCGGATTTCGTGGGCCAGGCCCGCCGCCAGCGCCCCGACGTAAGCCAGCCGTTCGGCCTCATTGCGCTGGCGGATCAGGTTCTGGGTCAGGCGCTGCTGGCGGCGGATGATCAAGGCGGCCAGGGCGATGATGAGGGTCAGCGCCACCATCAGCAAGGCCAGGCGCCGGGTCATGCGCGAGGCGGCGAGGCGCACGGCTTCCTGGGACATGTTGCGGTCGATGATCAGGCTCAACCAGCCGGCCGGCGTGCCGTTGCGGTTGAGAATTTCGACGCGCATCGACTTAAGCGTCGGGTGCTCGCGGACCAGGGTGGAGAGGATGGTGGATTCGTCATACCAAAAGAAGCGGCCGGTCGCGGCGAGCTGGCCTAGAATGGTCGCGCCGGGCGCGAATCGGTAATCTCGGACCCGGCGGTTCGTATCGATCAGCATCACGGCGATGATATTGATGTTTTTTTGCACCAGGTCGCCGAGGGCTTGATGAACCCAAAGCTGCTGGCTGTGACTCAGCGGGCGAGTGGAAAAGGTCGGCGGCAGGAGCTGGCCGGTGGCCTGGGCCGTCGCGACCGATTCCTGCCGGATCAGTTCCATGTCGGCCCGCCCGAACTCGAATTTGAACCAGGCGATGAACAGCGCGTACGAAAGATAGACCGACAGGCAGAGCAGGGTCAGCAGGAGGAGGATCGGTTTCAGGCGAAGGGACACCAGGACGGCATGGCGCGGGTTCAACCCTTGGCGGAATCTTAATGACATTTTTCGTAAAATATTCATAAGTGAAGGCGACCGGGAGTTCACGCGACGGCGGATGGACCGGCACAGTGATCATATCGAGATGATCCCCGCCGAGCAAGCGAAGTCGATCACGGGCCGCTCGGCCCGATAATCTTTCAGGTGGATTCGCGCGCTTCGCGGTTGTATTTTATCAGGGCATGCTTCATGGGATCCGAAGACCCTGGCGGACCCTTGATCGCCCATGAAAAACAACCTGGCAGCGAGGCGGCATCATGAGTTCCCTGGAATCCTTTTTTCCGTCGCTCGGCTTTCTGGGCGCGGGCAACATGGCCGGAGCGCTGCTGCGCGGCACGGCCGGACGCGGTCTGCTCTCGCCCGAGCGGGTCTGGGCCTGCGACGTGATCGCCGACAAGCTTCAAGCCCTGCAACAGGAACTCAAGATCCAGGTGACGGGTGAACCGGCGTCGCTGGTGCGCCAGGCGCGCTCGATCGTGCTGGCCGTCAAGCCGCAGGACTTGCTGGCCGTGCTCGACGCGATCCGCGGCGCCGTCACGCCGGATCACCTGATCGTTTCGATCATCGCCGGCAAGGCGATCGCGACCCTGGCCGAACACCTGCCCGCGCTGACGCGCATTGTGCGCGTGATGCCGAACACCCCGGCGCTGATCGGCCTGGGCGCGGCCGGAGTGGCCGCCGGCCCGCACGCCACCGCGCGCGATCTCGAAGCCACCCTCGAGCTGTTCCGCGCCGTCGGCATCGCGACCCAAGTCGAGGAGCGCGATCTGGACGCGGTCACCGCCCTGAGCGGCAGCGGCCCGGCCTATGTTTACCGCTTCATGGAGATCCTGGTCGAGGCGGGCGTGGCGCTGGGGCTCAAGCCCGAAGTGGCCGCGCCGCTGGCGCTGCAAACGGTGCTGGGCGCCGCCCAGATGGCCCGGGAATCGCCCGAATCGCTGAGCGAGCTGCGCCGGCGGGTCACCTCGCCCGGCGGCACGACGGCCGCGGCGCTGGCTAAATTCGAGGAGCTTGGCCTGGCCGAAGTGCTCAAGGCCGGCCTGGCCGCCGCCCGCGACCGCTCGATCGAACTGGCCAAGCAGAGCGGGTACTGAGGGGGGAAGGTCTTGAGGCAGGGGTGGTTGTTTGCATCGTGCTCGTGCTCGTGCTCGTGCTCGTGCTCGTGCTCGTGCTCGTGCTCGTCATCGTGCTCGTTGTCGTGCTCGATAGAGGGGAAAATCGATTAAGATTACGATTACGAGCACGAGCACGAGCACGAATAATCGCTGGCGGGGATGGACTTTTTCAGCATGCCGCAACGCCCGATACCCCTGACCACCACGCTGCGCAACTTTGCCGCGCGGCCGCTGGTGCGCAACATCCTCAAGGTGCTGACGGGGAACCTCGGCGGCAACGTCATCAATTTTTTCGCGATGGCCTGGCTGAACGTCGCCCTGGGCGAATCGCTCTGGCTGTTCACGCTGCTCTACGTCTCGTTTGCGACGCTCTTTGCCCAGCTTTCGGATTTCGGCCTCAACACCACGCTGATCAAATACTACCGCGACTTCGCCGTCGCCGGCCGCGAGGACGAGGCCGAGGCGTTGCTGCGCGTCTCGCTCTGGCTGCGCCTGGCGGTCATCGGCGTGCTGGTCGGCGCCTGCATGGCCCTGGCCGGGCCGATCGCGCGCCTCCTGATCCAATATCCACCGGCGGTGGGGACCTTTCGCCTGGCCTGCCTGGCGGCGGTCAGCGCCTCGCTGTGGGCCTTTTGCCAGGCGGCGATGCAGGCGCGCCAGCAGTTCGGCCTCTACGCCCTGTTGACCACGGGCAATCACGTGCTGCGCTTGCTGCTGGTCTGGCTCCTGGTCCACATGCATTGGGTCAGCGTCACCAGCGCCATCGTGGTGATGCTGGCGGCGCCGCTGCTGGGCGCGCTAAGCTCGGCCCGGCTTTGGCCGCGGCGCTTCTGGACCAGCCGGATCATGCCCGAGACATTGCGCCGGCAGTGCCGCTCCATTTTTCATTTTTCCAAATGGATTTTTCTTTCCTCGGTGATCACGACGGTCATCATGCGGCTCGACGTGCTGCTGCTGCGCCTGCTCAATCCCAACCCGGCGCAGCTCAACCAGTACGGCATGGCGCTGACCCTGGCCCAGGGCGTGCCGCTGATCACGGCGGCGGTATCGACGGTGCTGCTGCCCAAGCTGGCGGCCACGCGCCGGCGCGACGAGATCCGCCGGCTGGTGCGCATCTTTCTGAAAGCCTCGCCGGTGCTGGCGGTCTGCGTGCTGGTGGCGATCGCCGCCGCGCACGGGGTGGTGCCGCTGCTGCGCGGCGGGATGTATCGCCCCAGCCTGCCGGTGTTCGATCTGCTGGTGATCGGCTCCTCGATTTCGATCATTCTCAACCCGATCTCCTATTTCTGCCTGGCGCTGGAGCGCGCGCACTGGCTGGCCTGGATGAACCTGGCGCAATTGGCGCTGACCGTGGTCCTCAGCACGGCGCTGATCCTGGTCTGGGGAGCCGTGGGCGCGGGCGTCTCGTCGCTGCTGGTGCGCCTGTTCGCGGTGGGCTGGCTGGCGGTGCTTTATCCGAAGCTGCTCAAGCTGGCGGAGGGCGAAGAATCCGCTTTTCGTTGACATTCGCCATGGGGATTGATACCACATGGGAGACTCCATGGATCGGCCGATCAAAGAGATTCAAGAACCTCAATTAACGCGCGATCAAGAAAGGTCACGAAGATGGCAAAGCAGAACTCCAAAGCGCCCGTCGGCAACATGATCATCGGCCAGTCGGGCGGGCCGACGGTCGTCATCAATCAGAGCCTGGTGGGGGCGATCCTGGAGGCCCAGAAGCACACGAAAGTCATCAAGCGCATCTACGGCGCCCGCCACGGCGTCAAGGGCGTCATGGGTCAGGACTTCCTCGACCTGAGCGGCGAATCCAAGGCCAACCTGCGCAAGGTGGCCAACACCCCTTCCTCCGCGCTCGGCTCGGTGCGCAAGAAGCCGACCGTCGACGAATGCAAGGAAATGTTCAAGGTTTTGCAGGCCCACAACGTGCGCTACTTCTTTTATATCGGCGGCAACGACTCGGCCGAGACGGCCTCGATCGTTCACGAAGTCGCCCAGGCCGAGCAGTACGATCTGAGCGTCTTCCACATCCCGAAGACGATCGACAACGACCTGATGGCCACCGATCACTGCCCCGGCTTCGGCTCGGCGGCCAAGTTCGTCGCCCAGGCGTTCATGGGCGACGATCAGGACAACCGCTCGCTGCCGGGGATCAAGATCAACATCGTCATGGGCCGCCACGCCGGGTTCCTGACCGCCGCCGCGGCGCTGGGCCGCACGGCACCGGACTCCGGCCCGCACCTGGTTTACCTGCCCGAGGCGGCTTTCGATGAACAGACGTTCGTCGAGGACGTCAAGAAGGTTTACGCCAGGCTGGGCCGCTGCCTGATCGCGGTCAGCGAAGGGATCTCGGATAAGAATGGCGAGGCGATCGCCGCCAAGTTCAGCAAGGAAGTCGACAGCCACGGCAACGTTCAACTCTCGGGCACCGGCGCGCTGGGCGACTACCTGGCCGGCCTGGTGACCAAGGCCTTCGCCCCCGAGAAGATCCGCGTGCGCGCCGACACGTTCGGTTACCTGCAACGCTCGTTTGCCGGCGTGGCCAGCAAGGTCGACCGGGAAGAGGCGCGCAAGGTCGGCAAACTGGCGGTCCAAGCGGCCGTCGAGGGGCTGGCCAGCGGCACCATCTCGATCGTGCGCAAGAAGGGTCGCGAGTACAAGGTCAGCTACCTGGTCAACCCGCTGTCGGCCGTGGCCAAGCACACGACCCGTGTCCCGCCCAAGTTCATCAACAAGGAAGGCAACAACGTCACCAAGGCGTTCGTTGACTATGCGCTGCCGCTGATCGACGGCCTGCCCGAGATCGGTTTCCTCAAGGGCAAACCGGTTAAGAAGATCCAAATCAAGTAGGCGCCGGCGCGTTGATGCCTCACGGCGGCGGGGTCCCCGGGCGGGCTCCGCCGCGTTTCTTTGTAGCGCAGGCAAGATGCCTGCGCACCTAACGAAGACGCAGGGATTGCTTGTCGGAAGACGCCAATATTGCTAAGCTGACATTCCCATTATTCTCTCGGAGGTTCAACACCCTTGAATACGAGTCCATGCTTCCGCCACTCTCAACGCCCGAGCCGGGGCGTTCTGCCGCTTCTGCTGGCCGGCGTTCTGCTGCTCGGCCTGGTCGTGCCCGCCGGGGCGCAGTCCAAGCCCACGCGCATCGCCGTGGTCGATGTCGATCAGGTTTCGCGCCGCTCCGCCTCGATCCGCGACGCCGTCAAGGAGGCCGAAAACCGCGTCAAACCGCAGAGCGAACGGGCCGACGCCAAGCTGCGCGAGCTGCAGGGCATGCGCCAAAACCTCAACGAGCGACGCTCGGTCCTCAAGCCCGAAGAAGTGACGGCGGAGGAAAGCAAAATCCAGAAAATGAGCGAGGAAATCAACGACCTGCAGTATGAGGTCAACAAGGAGATCGACCGCGTGCAGCGCGAGGTGATGGAGCCACAGGTCAAGCGCATCATGCGGACGGTGGATGACGTCGCCCGGCGCGAAGGCTACGATCTGGTCCTCGGCTCGGACAAGGTCCTCTTCCATGGCGAGGCGCTCGACCTGACCCCGCTGGTCATTCAGGCGCTCGACCAGCAGGGCGCCCACCCCGCGGCGGCGGCCTCTTCCACCTCCTCCACGCAGGAAGCGAAGCCGAAAAGCGCGACCAAGAAATCGTCGAAGTCGTCGTCGTCCTCCAAATCGCGCGGCAAGCGCTCGCGCGTGAATAAGGACGAATGAGGGTGAAGCCGGCCAAGCTTCAGACCACCGTTGCCCAACCGGCCGGGGCCGAAGGCGTCGGGCTGCATACGGGCCTGCGCGTGCGGTTCCACCTGACCGAGGCCGCGGCCGATGAAGGCATCGTCATCATCCGCGCCGACCTGGAAGGCTCGCCCTGCATTTACGTCCGCCCCGAGTCGGTGCGCCGCGGCGCGCTGCAGCGGCGCACGGAACTGGTGGGCGAAGCGGGGGCGATCGTCGCGACGCTCGAACACCTGCTCGCCGCCTGCCTGGGGCTGGGTCTGGACAACGTGCGGGTCTGGGTGGACGGCCCCGAGATGCCGATCTTCGACGGCAGCGCGCTCCCCTACGTCGAGGTGATCCGCGAAGCCGGGCTGACCTCGCTCGAGGCGCCGCGCCGCGCCTGGCGACTGCGCCAGCCGGTCACGCTGATCAACGGCAACGCGGAAATCATGGCCGTCCCCGCCGAACAAATGGAGCTGGCTTTTTTCGCGGAATTCCCGCACGAGGGAATGGCCAGCCAGTCGGCCGCGCTGGCCCTGGAGAGCGAGGATTTCGCCCGCTGCCTGGCCCCGGCGCGCACCTTCTGCTTTTACGAGGAGGTCGAGCCGCTGCTCGAAGCGGGGCTGATTCGCGGCGGGTCGATGGATTGCGCCATCGTCATCCGCGAAGGCCGGCCGCTGGGCGGCGATTATCGCCTGCCCAATGAGCTGGCCTGTCACAAACTCGTCGATCTGATCGGCGATCTGGCCGTGCTGGGCCGGCCGGTCAAGGCGTTGATCACCGCGCGCGGCTCGGGCCATGCGCTCAACCATGCCTTCATCGAAATGCTGAGAAAGGAACTGGTCGAAGATGAGT
>Ga0182027_10006781_pt1 | contig 17051 bp, 10 predicted proteins | sample 712E1DmetaG_FD_121300 | JGI IMG/M metagenome (GOLD analysis project Ga0182027, IMG submission 121300) | Permafrost microbial communities from Stordalen Mire, Sweden - 712E1D metaG (Illumina Assembly) | ecosystem: Environmental > Terrestrial > Soil > Wetlands > Permafrost | place: Sweden... | reverse complement strand
TTGATGATCCTCTCGGAAAGTATCTCGATGTGCTGGGCTGCAACGAATATATAGGATGGTACGACGGATTGCCGGCAAAAGCTGATACGATAAATTGGAAATCAGTTTACGATAAACCGCTTATTATGAGTGAATTAGGCGGCGGTGCGAAATACGGATTACATGCGGATTCATTAACAGTTTGGTCTGAAGAATATCAGGCTAATTTTTACAAACATCAAATAAACATGCTCAAAAAAATCACTTTCCTGCAGGGAATGACCCCATGGATTTTAATGGATTTCCGTTCTCCGAAACGGCTTCTGCCCGGTATTCAGGATTTATATAACCGCAAAGGATTAATTTCGAATAAAGGTGAAAAGAAAAAATCGTTTTATATTTTGCAGAGTTTTTATAATTCTTTCGATAAATAATTTGATTTAATCCGCCGGAGGCGGTTTTAAGCCTGCCTGCTCGCCTCGCTAAAGCTGTGAGGCGAAGCGGGCCGGTAGGTAATGCTGTCAACTTAAGTGATCAAAAAAGGCACTTGTCTTTATTGATTATTTAAATGACCTTAACTATTATCATCTATCAAATAAAAAAATATGCTCCCCTTTATTACTAAGGGGAGCTCCGCCGGAGGCGGGCCTGCCCGGCAGTTTTTTGGACGGGGAGGGGTTCGCCAACCAAGATTAGCTACAAATCTTTGTTAACAGAACGAATTCATTAGTCAAGCCAACAATCATGTTTTGACCTTTCATCTGAGGTCTGGCACTTTAGAAAGATTTTACGCCTGTGTTTAACCATATTATTGACTCGTTATTGACTCCTTATTGTTTAATCCTGTATAAATGGCTTATAAAAGGCATATAAACGGCTTCCCCAAGCCATTTATATGCCTTTCATATGGGAGATACACAGTATTGATCAATAACGAAGCAATAACAAACAAATAACATGATGATACCGTAATAATAAACGATACAAATTGCGAAGATTTCCGGCTATAAACTAATTCATCAGATCAGAGTAGAAACACCAGCAAATTGTCACTTACTTTTTTTTCTCGGCACTTGTTATGCCTGCCTGCGGTAGGCAATGCTGTCAACTTAAGGCAAGTGCCTTTTTTGACCACTTAAAGTGACCTTAACCGGACTATAACGATCATCTACATTTATGCCAGTATAAGACAATAAGAATCTAACCCCAATTAGACTTCCTAAAGCTGCCTCAATCAAACAAGTCTAATTGCATTAAACCGGAAAAATATTCAACCTCTTTGGATTTTCAAAATAACAGTCTTACTTTAACGTATAATCTTAAGAACATAAGGGTAACAGTGATGAAAAATATTTTCCGGGTAATTTGCATTTTCACTATTGTTTTAATGCCGGCAGTTTTAGTTATAGCTCAAAAACAGTCACAAGGAATATTTGAAGGGAATGGCGATATCGGAGATGTACTTAAAAAAGGTTCGGTTACTTTCGATCCTGCCAATAAAACTTATAAGATTGTCGGCGGGGGAGAGAATATGTGGTATGCAAAGGATGCTTTCCATTATGTTTGGAAGAAAGCTTCAGGCGATCTTTCAATTTCTTCGGATATTAGTTTTCCAGATACAGGAGGAAATGCTCATCGAAAAGCAGGTCTTATCATCCGTCAAAACCTTGATCCCGATTCACCTTATGCTGATGCAGTTCTGCATGGAGATGGGCTCACTTCAATGCAGTATCGTGAAGTTAAAGGTGGACCTACGAGAGAGATACAATGCAACGTAAAAGGTCCGAAAAGAATTAAACTTCAGAAAGAAGGGAATTATGTCTTTATGTCGATAGCGCCTGAAAATGAAAAACTCCGTTCGGCAGGAGGATCATTCAAAATAAAATTCGAGGAACCGTTTTATGTCGGAATCGGAGTTTGTTCTCATGATAATAAAGTTTCGGAAAAAGCTGTGTTTTCAAAAGTTAAGATTACAGGCGGATCAAAAATAAGTTCAGGTAAAATAGTTATTGAAAGCACTTTGGAAACCATATCAATTGAATCAAAAGACAGAAAAGCAATCTATACAACTGAAAACTTTATTGAAGGAGCATTCTGGTCTGCAGATGGATCGCAGATTTTTTTTAGCAGCAAAGGTCAATTATACACAATACCTAAAGCAGGCGGTAACACACAATTAATTAATACAGGATTAAAAAATCTTGGCAGCAGCAATGGTTATTCTCCTGATAAGAAACAACTGGCTGTCAGTAATTATATTGGAGAACATCAATCTAAAATATATTTGGTGTCTGCTGAAGGAGGCGAACCAAAGCTTCTTACAGAAAATTCCTCCTCCTGGTGGCATAGCTGGTCACCGGATGGTTTAACAATTCTTTTTTCCGGTATGAGAAATAATAATTTAGATGTTTATAGTATCCCTTCGAGTGGAGGGAATGAAACACGGCTTACAACTCAGCCTGGGATTAACGATGGTCCTGAATTCTCTTCCGATGGAAAATATATTTATTTTAATTCAGACAGGACCGGTTTAAGTCAAATCTGGCGCATGAAACCTGACGGCAGTTCCCAAGAACAAATTACGTTCGACGCATATAACAATTGGTTCCCCCATGTTTCGCCGGATGGTAAATGGATTGTTTTTCTTACATTTGAAAAAGATGTTAAAGGGCATCCTGCGAATCAGGATGTTATGCTTAGATTTATGCCGGCAACAGGTGGTAATATAGATGTATTGGCAAAACTTCTTGGCGGACAAGGAACCTTTGATGTAAACTCTTGGGCGCCGGATAGTAAGAATCTTTCATTTATTAGTTTTAGGGCGGTATATAAGTAATACGTCTGCTATAAAATCAAAGGGAGTGTCAATACTTAACAAAAGTATTTTGCTAAATCGAGATTGAATATTTGCCGATGTTAGTAATTCGTGAATTAGTAACTCAGTCTCATCAATGATGGTGAATTAAATAATAAATTATACAAATAATTATTAAAAGGAAATTCCGATGTTGAATAGCAAATCAGCACTTAATGAAATTACGCCTTACATATATGGTACAACGAGACTTGGGGATTCTAATATTCCGCGAAAAGATAGAATTAAGATTGCCCATGCTGCAATGAATTCAAATATCTGGTTTCATACATCCAGAATGTACGGGGATGCCCTTGAAGTGCTTGGCGAAGCATTTGCTGAAGAACCCGCAAAAGTACCAAAACTTATAATAAAAATCGGCTGGGAAAATGTGAATCAACTCAGAGGAGTAATTAAAGAAAACCTTGATCCGATAGGATTGAGCGGAATGCAGCTCGGTCAATTGTGCCTCGGCGGAGAACTCGCAAATGATTTCGAAAAAGGTGGAGATTGCTATAAAGTATTCCAGGATTTGAAAGATGAAGGACTCGTGAAAGGCTACGTTGTCGAAGCTTTTCCATGGACATCGGAACCGGTATTAAAAGCTTTGAGCGGAGGCTATACGGAAGGCATTATAGACGGATTTATTTTTTATCTGAACCCGCTCCAACGGTTTGCGTCCAATGCACTTTGGGATGAAATTGTTAAAAGGAAACAGCCTATAATTGCTTTACGGACAGTTTCAGGCGGACCGGTTCACAGTCTACGTGATGTGCCGGGATTTGCATGGAAAGATTATCTTCAGAAACGTGCTGTTGAAATAGCGCCGATTTTTGAAAAATCCGGTATTAAAAACTGGACTGAATTTTGCATCCGGTTTGCTCACAGTTATCCACTTGTTAAGTCTACTGTAGGTTCAACCAGCAGAATTGAAAACCTGAATGAGTTTCTTTCATATCAGAATAATTTTACTCCGCTTACTGAGAGTATTATTAAAGAAATTGAATCCTTGCAGCAAATGTGGTCTGATGAACTTGATATCCATGCAGAACCCTGGACTATGTAGAAGCACTTGTTGTTGTCAAAGTATTTTTCATCAGTTGAATATCCACATCCCGGGGATGCGGATATTCGTTATTTCTAAAATAGTTATCACAATCTAATGATTCATTTTTCCCGGATTCCATTTACCAAGTGCAACTTGAGGAATAAATGTCTCAAGATCAGGATGAGGAAACGGTATAGTTTTACTCTGTTCGGCACTCATATAAGCAGTCATTAAAAGTTGAGTTACATTAAATCCGTCACTAAAATTTTCACCTGGCCTGTTACCTGCAATAAAAGATTTTATCATGTGCCTGTTTTCAAGATCATATCCGTAAGTATTCTCTTCGTTACTTACTACAGGCATCAAACCGCTTTCCGCGTTCTGTTTTTCAACTAAGTCTTCACCTTCATTTGGTTTGATATTTCTACTAAGAAAAAGTTTAAGATCCGAATCCAACGTATTTACAGTCATAGAGTATTCCGGCCCGAGCAATTCCATACTCAAACGTAATCCTGCGCCGACAAATGCCCATGAAGTTGTGGTCTCGACAATAAGTTTTTGACCGGTCTCATCTTTATATTCAACAACAGCGCGGGCATAATCTTCAGCCGGTCTATTTGTATAATCTATTTTACGATTACTATTTTTTGCTAGGATTTCGGCATACTCGGGTCTTTGCCATTTTAAACATTCGGTATGAGCGGAAACACTAATCGGAGTAATTGAATTTCTCGGCTTACCGGGCTCGGTCAATAAAAACCTCGCAACTTCAACCGAATGACACATCATATCATTCAAAACTCCGCCGCCTTGCAGTTCTCCTTCCCAAAACCATGGTTTGTGGGGTCCGCTATGTTCTTCTGCCGCTCTTGCCAAATAAGGACGACCGGCAAATCGAGCGCCTCTTGCCCAAATAATTTCCTTACCACGGATAATTGCAGGAGAAAACAATTGGTTCTCAAGATATCCGTCCAAAAGTTTCGCTTTTTGAACAAGCTCAAGCATTTTTCCGGCTTCAGCAACATTTCTTCCTAATGGTTTCTCACAGCACACACCTATTAGATGACCTTTACCTGTCAAAATCGCATTAGTAATTTCTTCCATTACTTCAATACGTGTAAAATTTGGCGAACAAATCCACAAAGCATCAATATCCGGATTAGCAACCATTTCTGTAATTGAATTAAAGACTTTTGCTTCACCAACCTGAAGATTATGTACAAGTGCTGCAGCTTCAGCAGCTGTTTCGGCATTTTTATCATATATGCCTAATATATCCGCATCTCTAACCGATACCCATGATTTGATATGAAACCTGGCGTTGAAGCCGGCGCCAATAATTCCAACACCAATTCTTTTTTTGCTCATAAAAATCTCCATTCTGTAATTTTCTTCGAGTTGTATTTACACCCGATAATAAATTTCTAAAAGTATCTCAAAGTACTTTAAACCTGTATTGCAGATTTATCATCTTTAAAGAAAAATAAAAAAGCCGCTGCACATAGAATTGTTAATGCACACGGAACAAGAAAAACACCCGTCCAATTGACAACTCCGCCTAAAGTAAAGTAATCTTGGATCCAGCCCGCAAAAAAAGCGCCCACGTAATTTCCGATTCCATAAGTTGCAAAAGTGATTAAGCTCTGCGCAGAGTGCCTAATATCGGGGGGTGCAATAGAATCAACATAAATAAATGCTGCCGTAAAAAAGAAAACAAAGCAAAATCCGTGAAGCGCTAACGAAGCAATCACAAGCCAGCTAGGTGATCCGATGGCAAAAATAATATATCTGATCGGCCAGGCGATTACGCCGATGACGAGTACGTTTCTCAATCCGAATTTCTTAATAAAGATTGGCAATAGAAGTGCCATCACAAAAATTTCTGCAATCTGTGCAATTGTCATAACTGCAGGTACACTTTGAGGAGATAATCCAATACGAGTTGACTCCAGGAACGGCGAAGTAAGTTGATAATAAAACATCAATTCTGTTGCTACTACAAATGAAATGATTATAAAAACCAGGAAGTTTTTGTTTTTCATCATTTTAAATGCTTCAACAAAAGCCCACGGTTTCGCACTTTCTTTTTTGGGAGGCGTATGCGGTAATGAGAATGCCATTAATCCCATAATTACGGAGAAAACTCCGGCGAGAAATAATAAGTCTCCGCCAAATCCGGTCGCATTCTGAACTTTGAACCAAACTCTCCAGCCGGTTAAAGCCCATCCTGCAGCAATCCATCCGATTGTTCCCCATACTCTGATTACTCCAAAATCTTTTTCGGAATCTTTCAGATTAATAAAAGCGATTGAATTCGTAAGAGCTAATGTCGGTGCATAAAATAAACAGTATAACGCCATTGACCACATCAATGTTGAATAATTAGTAATCTGTGATATAAATAGCAGAAGGACACCGCCGCATAATTGCAGAACAGCAACAACTTTTTCGGATGAAAAATATCGATCTGCAATTTGACCGCCGATAAAAGGTGAAATTATTGTAGCCAACGGAAGTAAACTATAAATGACGCCTATTTGTACTCCGTTAAATCCAAGTTCTTTTTGCAGATATGCAGAAAGCACCGGCGCCCATGCACCCCAGATTGCATATTGAAGGAACATCATAATTCCCAAACGTATTTTAACGCTCATCAATTACTCCGTATTTATTTTTGAAATCATATGTATTGACAAGATTTAGTGAAGAAGAATCCGGTTAATAATTCCTATTATGGATTGCCTTCAACAAGACTATTTCTTTCTTGATATCTTCAATTTTTCAATTCCCGCCTGTAAAATTGCTGCTTCCTTTTCAGTAGAATCAATTTCATTTGTTTTAACTGTTGTTTCGAGAGTAAATCCGATATAGCTTAGCCAGCCATTGGATCTTTTTGTTCTATGTTGATTCACAATTATAAAAAGAGAATCAGCTTTAATACGCTTAAGTTCGGAATTCAATGTATCGTTTTTTATTTCAGCTCCGATCCCTTTCATAAACTGCTGCGCCATAAAGAGGTGACCTACCGTACCGGGATGGATGCCGTCACCGCTAAATGAAAAATTTGAAATTTTATTTCTCTGCTTTAATACATAATCAGTCATAGCTGTATGTAGATCAATTACGGAAACGTTTGGAATACTCATCTTCATTTGAAAAGAAGCATAATCTCCTAAGACTGTATTATAAAGATGATAAGGTGCACTGAATCCATAGTCGGGTTCATTTTCTCCAACAGGTTTGAATTTAGCGCTTAACGTATCAAACATAGGGGGAGTAATCAAAATTAATTTTATTTTATCTTTTTGGACTCGACTAATAAGTTTCATTATTCCCGATTCGAATGCTTCCAGTCGTTCTTTGCTTTGCGGATGATATATACCGTCATTCATTCCATAACATGCAATTACAATCGAGGGCTTGATTTCATTCAATGCAAAATCAAGTCTATCAAACAAACAGGGACGCCGGTATGGACTGCTTTTCTCTGTTAATCCTGATACAGTTTCACTGGAAAGCCCAATACTTATTATATCAAAATTTTTATCCGGGAAGAGAGAATTGAAATAGTATTCTATGAAACTGACATATTGACCGTCCTGCGTTATACTATCTCCAAGAAAAAGAATTCTTTCACCTTTCAACAAATCTTTTTTAATTTCTGAAGCAGATATATTGTTTACTAGAAGAAAACAATATAAAAAGATGAAAGCAAAAACTGAAACAATTATAAATTCTGAAGATGAACTTATTATTAAACATTTGATACGATGATTCATCTGATTCTCCAATAATTATTTATATAAAAGTAACGATTAATCTAATTGTAAATTAATAACTGAATGTGACTTACACTTTTAAAACCTACAACAAAAATATAATATATTTAATAAGTTGATATAACAAAAAATACTAATACTATATCCATATTTCTATAAAGACAAGAATTTGGTCGGGGATAATTATAATTTTTATAGTAAATAATTTAGTTCATTCAACATTATATAAGTATTTAAGAATAGAGATTTATAGTTAATGAAAGATCATTTAATCCGCCGTAGGCGGTTTTAAGCCTGCCTGCTCGCCTCGCTAAAGCTGTGAGGCGAAGCGGGCCGGTAGGCAGGGTCAATTCCTCGCTGCTTGCGGCGAACGAAATAAAATTGCACCCGCCTAGACTTCTCGCCTCGCTAAAGCCGAGAGGCGAAGCGGGGCATCAATCCGAGGCAGGTTTCAGATACCTCGTAGCTCTGCGACGAGGAGTTTAATTAAGGAGGGAATAAAATGAAAATAAAACCAAATATCATTTTAACAATTCATTTCTTAACTATCTTTTGGTTTCTGTTTCTCTTTTTTAATGTTGATAAAATAACCAGCCAATCAAAGAGTCAAAATATGCCTATTCATTTTTCGGATGCTAAAAGAATTATTGATTTAAATGGTACGTGGATGATGAAAGATCTTACCCGGGGCATTGGAGTTCAAAAACAAGTTTACCTGCCGGGAAAAGAACCGAAAGATTGTATGCCATATCAGGTCCCGGGTACAGTGAGGACGGCATTGCTTGCTGCAGGTGAAATTCCGGATCCGTATTTCGGATATGATAACGAAAAATCTCTTTGGGTAGAACAAAAAGAATGGTGGTTTTTCAAAGACTTTTTTGTCAACAAAGATCTTAAAGGAAAAAATATAGAGATTGTATTTGAAGGCACTTCTTTTCATGGCGAATTTTGGCTTAACGGGCATCGTATCGGAGAACTTAAAGGAATGCTGAACCCTAGAGAGTTTGTTGTTTCATCTATATTAAACTATGGAGGGAATAATAGTATATCTGTACTTTTATCGGCTCCACCGGATTCAAGGGAAAATACAGTTTTACGCGGATTAACCTGGCGTACTCCGCGAAATCAATTATTTTCTATTGCTCAATGTATGTATGGTTGGGATTGGGGTCCGCATTGTATCGGCATTGGTATATGGCAGCCGGTTAAACTCTGTATTACAAATTCATTGAAAATAAACAAACCATACATCCGTTCTCAAATTCTGTCTTCAATTAAAGCTTCATGTAATATCGAAATTGATATTCAGAATCTTTCGGATATATCAACCGATGCTGAATTTTCCGGTGTAATAATAGAAAAGAAATCGCAGCTTTTTGCAGGAGAATTTAAACAGTCGGTTAAACTAAATCCTGGCGAGACACAAACTTTGAAATTCGATATAACTATTAAAGATCCTAAGCTTTGGTGGTCTAACGGTATGGGTGAGCAGAATCTTTATATTCTAAAATCTGCTGTATCAACTAACAATATTATTTCAGATAAAAAATCCACACAGTTCGGAATTCGTGAATTAAAATTGGTTGAAAATGTAAACGTTGACGAATTCCTTAAAACAATGCAACAGGATCTTGGCGATTCTCATCATCTTGGAAATGTTGTTGGATCATATCCATGGACATTTGAAATTAATGGTAAAAAGATGTTTGCAAAGGGGGGCAACTGGATTCCAATAGATCAGCTCCTAAGACTTGATCACGATAAATATGACTGGCTGCTTCGACTTTTCAAAGAAGCAAATTTTAACCTGCTCCGTGTTTGGGGAGGAGGATTATATGAGATGGATGATTTCTATGATTTGTGTGATGAATACGGCATTCTTGCATGGCAGGAATTTTTAAGTAATCGTAATTTCTCGAAGATTGATCGGGAGAACTTTTTAGAAGGTATAAAATCAGCAGTGTTGCGCATAAGGAATCACCCTAGTCTCACATTTTGGTGCGGCGGTAATGAATTTGATCCTGATGATATAGGAAGCAAATCAGTAATTGATTCTCTGGCTGTTTTGTTAAAAAAAATTGATCCTCAACGCGATTTTCACCGTGCTTCGCCTTATATGGGTGATGATCATTATTGGGGTGTTTGGCACAGAATGGAACCATATACGAAATATCATATTCTTCGTCCCTTCCGCAGTGAAGCAGGAATTAACGCATTACCTGTATTTGAAAACTATAAGAAATTTACTCCCGAGAATTTATTGTGGCCGCCCGATACAACTTATATTGAATACCATGGCGAATCTAATGTTCGCTTTGATCATCTTAAGAAATTAATGCGTTATGCCGATGAATTCGGTGAATCTTCAAATATTGATGAACTGATATTAAGAAGTCAATTGTATCAGGCATTAGGCAATGAATATGATATGGAATTCTGCCGGTCTAACAAATTCAAAAATAGCGGTTTTCTTGTCTGGCAGTATAATGATATCTGGCCGGCGGTATCCTGGTCCATCGTAGACTGGTACGGTACTCCAAAACCATCATATTACTTTATGAAACGGGCTTCGCGTCCTATCCATATTTCGGCAGATTATGAACGTTATTTATGGAAGACAGGTGAAGTATTTAAAACCGACATCTATCTTTTGAATGATACTCAAAATCCGTTGAAAGGATTTACTTATATCGCAAAACTTATTAATTGTGAAGGTAAAGTACTTGCTGAAAAGTCGGGCACAGCCGAATCGGGAGCTAACAGTTCAATTAAGATCAGCGAAATTCAATATAAAATTCCCGAATCCATGAAAGGGACTACATTCTTTGTCTCTGTTGAATTAAAAGACAAATCGAATGAAAAAATATCCGATGCTGTTTATCCGATTGCGGTAAGCAAAACAGATAATATGGAAAATTATAATAATATATTTTCTAATATTAATTCGATGCCCAAAATATCGTTAAAAATTGAATCTTTGAATTCAGAATTGGCAGTTGATAATACAGGAATCAGGAGTTGTAAATTTCGGATTTCAAATCCGACTGAATTCCCGGCATTTTTTATCCGCACTAGAATGGTCGAAGAATCCGATTCACTTAGGAGTATTTATAATGATAACTATATCTCATTACTTCCAGGTGAAATAAAAACTATCTCTGTGAATCTAGAATGCAAGAATCTCAAGATGTTACCTCAAATGATTCATTTTGAATTATCGGGATTAAATTGTGTTATGCGGAAAATCGAAGTAAAGTCAGCTGCAAAATAAACCCTACTCAGGCGGGTAAAATTGTTTATAAGATACCTCGTTGCTGTTGGCAACAAGGGGCTTCTTTATTTTTTAATGTTTTACTTACAAAAGACTAATCAATAAATCATTTTGAGATTTATAATTTCATAATATTTACAGATTTGTTAATTAGTTTATGACCGGATTTTTTATGCCAGCAAAAAAGGGAAAACGGTTCTTGCGATAGTTATCGATGAAACTGTTTAAGTTATTAAGAAATTAAAATGGAAACAAAGTTGTAAGAAGAGAAATATTGCATTCAAAAATATTATTTCTTGAAAATAATTTTCCGTCCGGTGAGGAGTTTTCTCATAATAGAGTTATAAATAATCAATCGTTATTTTCATACGATAGGATTTTTAGTTAAATATTTTTAATCCGCCGGAGGCGGTTTTAAGGTCAATTCCTCGCCGCTTGCAGCGCATAAAAAAAATTTCTTATAAGATACCCCGTTGCTCTGCGACGGGGAGTTTCATTTTATCATTAAGTGATCAATAAAAGGAGAACAATATGAAAAAAGTATTTGCTCTATTTTTTACGCTGCTTATCGGGGCGAATTTCATTGGCGGTTTGCACGCACAAGACTTCAAAGTTAAGAAATACAACATCGGAGGTGAAGGGGGTACTGACTATCTGACCGCTGAGCCTGGTACCGGTAGGGTATTTGTCTCACGCGGTTCCCATGTAATGGTAATTGACGGGAATAAAGGTACAGTGACCGGTGATATTCTTAATACACCCCGTACCCATGGAATCGCCCTTGTGGCAAATTACAACCATGGGTTTATTACAAACGGCGGTGACTCTACTGTTTCAATGTTTGATCTTAAAACATTGACCGTTCTTAAGAAGATAAAGATTCCTGTCGGCGGTCTTGATGGTATAATGTACGATGACTTCTCAGACCGTGTCATTTTAACCAATCACAGCAAACCCGGGACGGCGACAGCCATCGACCCTAGTACGGGAGAAATCACCGGCCAAGCGCAGCTTGAAGATAATGCACCGGAGGGTGCGGCAAGTGATGGAAAAGGAAAACTCTTCGTCAACAATGAGAGCAAAAACACCATCCAGGTGCTCGACGCCAAGACAATGAAAGTGCTTGCATCGTGGCCGCTCAATCCATGCGAAGGACCTACCGGAATTGCTTATGATCGGACGTCTAACCGAATTTTTTCCGGATGCGGTAAAACTTCAGCAGTGGTTGATCCCGGAACCGGCAAGATTGTTGCCACTATTCCAAACGGTGAAGGCGTTGATGCTCTTGGCTGGGATCCATCCGAGAAGTTGATATACATTCCGGCAGGCCGCGATAGTAGTGTAACGATTGTTCATGAGGACTCGCCCGATAAATATAGCGTGGTTGCCAGGGTCATCACAATGGGTGGTGCAAAAACGATTTCCGTCGATCCGGTTAAACATGTGGCGTATCTGTTCCAGCCGCTTTATGGACCAGCACCGGCCGATGCTCCCCAGCAACCTTCCGGTCGTCGACCGCGCGGACCGGTTATTGGTGCATTTTTCTTTGTGATTAGCCACTAATTCGAAACCTATTTTTCCTCAAGTTATTCCTGTAACTACGAGATGGATTGAGATTATTCCCAATCCATCTTGTAACGTAAAATGTTTTGATCAAAAAGTAGTTTAAAAACATTACTTTAATACTATATCACATTTGGAATTTGCACGTTAACTCCTTTTATGTGGTTGTAACAACTGTAAATATGACAGAGAGGTAGTCCACCTTTAAGTGCATGAAACTATAAATGGTTTTCTAAACTCCAAATTATTTACAATATTTTCTAATATTTTAAAAGTGTAATATATTTTTATTTCGGTTATATGAAAATACTTTTAATTGAAGACGAAAAGGAACTGGCTGATGAAATTGAAAAATATATCAGAAAAGAAAACTATATCTGCGAATGTTCCTATGACTTTAAAAACGGATTAAGACGTATTATTGATCATGAATATGATTGTATAATTGTTGATTTGACACTTCCGGGGGGTAACGGGTTAGACTTAATTCAAAAATTAAAAGAACTCTCGGTTAATACAGGCATTATAATAATCTCCGCCAAAAATTCGATAAGCGATAAAATCAACGGGTTGAATCTTGGCGCAGATGATTATCTTACTAAGCCGTTTCATCTCGCTGAATTAAACGCCCGAATCAAATCCGTACTTAGAAGAAGGCAAAATGATGGTGATAATAAAATCATTTTCGAAGAAATAATGATTATTCCGGATAAAAGAGAAGTATATATAAATAAATCAGAACTGATATTGACCAGAAAGGAATATGATTTACTGTTTTTCCTAATCAGCAATAAAAGCAGAGTTATCACAAAAGAATCGATAGCAGAACATATCTGGGGGGATAATGCTGATTCTTTTGATAATCTGGATTTTGTCTATTCACAAATTAAAAACCTGAGAAAAAAAATGACCGAAGCGGGATGTAACGATTATATTAAATCCATTTATGGAATCGGATATAAAATAACTCCTCAATGAAACTATTATCTAAAATCAATAGAAAATATGCTGCGATCTCGGGAATTGTCTCGATTCTGGGTATCATCCTGATATTTATATTCATAAAATATTATATCTCCGGTGAAACAGAGGAAAAATTAAAAGTAACCGAATTTAATGTTCAGAAGAATCTGAAAAGCGGGTATAAAGTTGAATTCGCACCATTTATTGAAGTAAAAGAGCTGGGAAATTACTCCGTTGAGAATCTGAACTTAGGAAGAAAAGATACTATGCTTTCAAGAAAGCATGGCCGCAAATCTGATTCTTACAGACAAAATAGATCAATATACAATGTCGGAGACAAATCGTACCTGATAACTGTTCGTGCAGAAAATGTAGAACAGTTTGAACTTATAATATCTATCTGTCTACCGATTATAATCATTTTACTGTTCCTCATATTGGCTATGAATATTATGGCGCGGGTAATTAACCGGACGATCTGGTCTCCGTTTTATACGAATCTGGAAAGTCTTAAGAAATTTTCAGTCTCAAATAAAAAAAAAATCGCATTATTGGATTCTGAGATAACCGAATTCAAAGAAATGAATCATACAATAATTGATCTGACAGAGAAAATTAAAGCAGATTATAATAGATTAAAAGAATTTTCTGAGAATGCTTCACACGAACTTCAGACACCGGTAGCGATAATCAAAACCAAAATTGAATCGATGCTTCAAAGTGAAAAAATAGACAGGGAATCGGCCACTCAACTTCAGTCAATGTATCTGACAGTGAATAGATTATCCCGATTGAATAAATCTTTAACGCTACTCACAAAACTGGAAAGTGTTGAATATGACGAAAGAAAAAAAATCAATCTGAAAAATTTTATATTAAATAGGATTGATGATTATACCGAGATCGCAGAAGCAAAAAAGATAAGAATAAAGAAAGATTTGAGGGAGGATGCGTTTATAAATATTAATGAGGATCTATTGGAGATACTGTTTTCAAATCTCCTTGTAAACGCAATTAATCATAATTTTATTGGGGGAGAGATATCTTTACAGTTGAATAATAAAGAACTGAGGATCGAAAACACAGGCAACCCTGTCAATATAAATCCTGAAAGGATGTTTGAACGGTTTATAAAAAATGATCCGGCAGGAGAATCGTCCGGACTAGGATTGACTATAGTGAAAAGGATTTGTGAACTTAGCGGTATGGAAATCTGCTACAACTATGATAATTCAATTCACAAAATTGTAATAAAGTTTCATTATAAAGAATATTTTATATAGACATTCACTGGAGCGGAGAATACAAAGTTATATACAAGAATGGGCTTTAGCTTAATTTAACGATTTGATTTATAAAAATATTTTTCACATAGCGCATCTTAAGGTTATATATTTTTTATTATTAATAATGCGCAATGAGAGTTACTATACAATAAATTAACTGTATTAAATATCGATAATGAATTTATAATTTGCAGGAGTTATATATATGAGGATACTGAGTCGCCTTCTATCTTTAATATTTATTGCATTTTGTAATATCTCTGCTATTCCAGATACAATGCATGTCTGGGAAAAGCAGGAACTAACTTTTATATCTGCTAATTCTTATAAGAACCCGTATACCGAAGTCGTTATCTGGGTAGATCTTACCGGACCTGGATTTAGTAAACGGATTTATGGATTTTGGGATGGAGGTCAGATATTCCTTCTGAGATTGGTTGCTACTCAATCCGGAAATTGGACATGGAAGAGTGGATCGAATCCTGAAGATCCCGGATTATCCGGCAAGTCAGGTTCTTTCAAAGCTGTTGATTGGACCGACGCTGAAAAACTTGAAAATCCATTGCGTCATGGATTTCTCCGTGCAAATAAAAATAAACATGCATTAAATTATGCCGATGGTACTCCATTTTTTGCAATTGGCGATACCTGGTATTCTGTCGGAACTAATCGCTTCCGTTGGTACGATGATAATGTTGAACGTCCAATCGGTCCTGAGGCAGGATTCAAAGATTATGTCCGTTACCGCAAATCGCAGGGATACAATTGGGTTAATGTTATTGCGGCTTTCCCAAATTGGAAAACAGATGATAAATCCTGGCATTTAAGTATGAACGATTCTGCTAAAACAACTATTCGTTCAGCATGGCTGGAATTCGGAACGGGCAGCGCTAAAAATATGGACAATGAAGGAGGACGACCTTTTTTCTTTCCCGGCAAAGTACCTGATTATGAAAATTATTTTCCTGATATGGATCGAATCAATCCAGAGTATTTTAAATATCTTGATCGAAAAATAGATTATCTTAATGCAAATGGATTCGTTCCGTTTATCGAAGTATCGCGGCGCGATGCCGGATTATGCTGGTACAAATATTATGGATGGCCTGAATCATATGCCAGATTCATACAGTATATCTTTTCACGTTATCAAGCAAATAATACAGTTCTTAGTCCAATCCATCTTGATATAATAGATGAGACTGTAAGTCCCGACGATTATACCGCGGCAATTCATTACGTAGAGAAAAAATTCGGAGTTCCACCATTCGGCACTTTGCTTTCAGCAAACGCGAATCCATCTACTCTTGAAAACTGGGGTGAAGATTCATGGGTTACACTTCATCAGATTGGTAATATGCGTGAGCATGACAATTATTGGTATCTTACAGAGATTTTTAATCTGAAAAATCCTGAACCGGCTCTCAACGGGGAACCATACTATTCCGGTTATAAAGATAACCGCGGACCCGGCTCGGCAAATTATACAAGGGGCGCTGAAGGAGGTACCGAACGTGATAATGAATTTGTACGTTCAGGTATGTATGGAAGTTTTCTTTCCGGAGGTCTTGCCGGTCATGTTTATGGTGCCGAAGGAATTTGGGGCGCCGATATCGAACCTTCTGCTCCTATCCATATGTGGGAAGCTTTTCAATGGGGCTCGGGCTCCCAAATGCAGTATCTTAAAACTTTTGCATTTTCTATCGGTAACCATTATCAGGATCTTGTACCGCTAGCCGATCTGATATCTCCAAACAAAACACGCGAAACACTTGGTTATGAAGGATGGGCTTATTGCGCACGTACTAACGACAAAAAGATTTTTCTTGCGTATTTCGAAAAAGGATGCCCAAAATCTCAAATCCGCGGCGCAAGACTTAATAGTAAATATAAAACACAATGGTTCAATCCGCGCGACGGCAAATGGATTGACGCAGGCGATGGTAATTTGTATGCTAATAAAATTGGGATTATTGCATTGCCTGATTTTCCCGATAATCAGGATTGGGGCCTGCAGTTGATTTATGAAGACCCTCAGAATGTAAAAAAATCGGACTAAAGCATATAATTGTAAATGAACTTTTATTATTAATATACATCTAATAGAATCAATTACTTACTTCTGTTTAATTTAGGAGAATTATCAATGAAGCTTTATCGTGTCACAAATCATATTTTATTTATTCTGTTTCTTTGTTTTACAATAATTAATTCTGCTCAGGATATCAAACCGGCTAATCCAAATCTTTCACCTGAAGCAAAAACACTACTTGAATTATTGCACAATATTTCAGGAAAATACACTTTA
>Ga0182027_10006780_pt1 | contig 17053 bp, 17 predicted proteins | sample 712E1DmetaG_FD_121300 | JGI IMG/M metagenome (GOLD analysis project Ga0182027, IMG submission 121300) | Permafrost microbial communities from Stordalen Mire, Sweden - 712E1D metaG (Illumina Assembly) | ecosystem: Environmental > Terrestrial > Soil > Wetlands > Permafrost | place: Sweden... | reverse complement strand
ATCCTTGCATTATTGGTCCTACTGCCTTGAATCCTGCAAGTCTTTGAACTAATTTGTACCCGATGTTTCCTGAATTTAAATCAGGAAATATTAATACATTAGCATTTCCCTGCAACACTGAATCTCTGCATTTCTTCATGGCGACATCAGGTACTATTGCTGCATCTACTTGTATTTCTCCATCAATAATTAATTCTGGAGCTTTTTGCCTGGCTATTTGCGTCGCCATCTTCACTTTATCTACTAATTCATGTTTCGCACTATCTCTAGTCGAAAATGATAACATCGCAACTCTTGGCTCAATGCCAAGTTTTAAGACTGTAGCTGCGCTAGTTAATGCTATCGCTGCAAGCTCTTCAGCAGACGGGCTCATGTTCAATCCAACATCAGCGAAGAAATATACTGTATCATCGCGCTGCATTATCATGATTCCAGACGCTTTTGGCGTTCCAGGTTTTGGTTTTATAATCTGAAAAGCTGGATAGTACGGCTTAGTTTGACTGTGTATTCCTGATATCATTCCATCAGCCACACCTTTATGCACGAGCATAGCACCATAATAATGCGGCTTCGATATCAAATCTTTAGCTTCTTCCATAGTTATCTCTTTGCCATCTTTCTTTCGCATCTCATAAAATTCTTTAGCATATGCATCTAATTGTACATGATTTCTCTCATCAAGATGATCCAAGATGTGTTGGTCCTGAATATTGCTAATGCCGTTTTGTTTGAAAAGTGCAATTAATTCTGCTTTTTCTCCGAGTATCAATGGTATGGCGATACCTTTCTTTAATATTATGGAACATGCCTTCAATATCGTAGTATCATTCTCCGGGAAAACTATTACTTTTCTAGAATATATATTTGCAGCTATTGCTTTATCTATCAACTTATCAATATAAGTCTTTGAACCCATCTTTTTTTTCAAGTGATGGAAATGATCTTTTAACGACATGCTCACACCTCTTAATATAATTCTCAATGCAATATTTCAGCTATTATTATTTTTTCTTAATTGGTTTTGATTTATTAATTTTTCTCGAATTCGTGATATTTTTATTTTCAATCTTTTTATATCCAATCCACATTATTACGAGCAATTCTACTAATATTACTAATGCTCTTAAGATCTTGCTCATATCACTGAAGTATCTGAATGTTGCATAGAACATTATTATTAATCCTGCAAACATCAATCCTGCTCCTAGATAATCTATCAATAGATATAATCCTAGGATTACAACTATCAAACCTACAGGTAATAGTATAAAGAAAATATTTCTGTTATATTCCTGCGTTGCAGCATTGTAATCTTTGCTGCAATAATTACAATAACTATATTCCTGACAACCATCATTAGTATAATTGAATTCTGCCTGACCACCATTATTATAGCATTGGTCTTGTCTAACATCGTATATCGAAGTGCAATTATTTGCTATCACACTCCTAACAGGTATTGCTTGCGCGACAGCATAGGAATTATTGCAATAAGCCTCATACTTTGGCTGTTGATATACTGCATCAATAAATAATCCAACAAATAAAGGCAATAATACGGTTATTGCAAGAATCATAGCAATCTTTTTGACATCCATAACAACACCTCAAGTAATAATACACTTGATAGTACCTCAGCGTATTTATAATTTTTGTGGATGCAATAAGTCATATTGTATAATTCATAACTAAATTTATAAATTATTCTCTAATACATATATCATGTCTCGTATAGCTGTTATTGAAAAACATAAATGTCACCCTGAGAAATGCGGTAATTTTCTCTGCATTAGAGTGTGTCCTATTAATAGGATGGGTGATGAATGCATTAAAGAAGGATATGATCATAAAGCAGCTATTGATGAAAAACTTTGTACGGGATGCGGCATCTGTCCTAAGAAGTGTCCATTTGGTGCCATCAGCATAATCAATCTTCCTGAAGAACTAAGCAGCGAACCGATACATCGTTACGGACAGAATGGTTTTGCATTATACAATCTTCCAACACCAGTATTTGGTAAAGTCGTCGGAATAATAGGAAGAAACGGAATAGGTAAAAGTACAGCCATTAAAGTATTGTCAAGACAGATAATACCAAATTTTGGAAAGATACAAAACATTAATGCGAATACAAACAACAATGATACTATCAACAAAGAAGATTTCAAAGAAGTCATAGAATATTTCAAAGGAACAGAAGCCCAAGCATATTTTGAAAAATTACGTGATGGCCAAATAAAAATAAGCTACAAGCCACAACAAGTCGACCAAATTCCAAAACAATACAGTGGAACAGTATATGACTTATTAAAGAAAGTGGATGAAAAAAAGATATTCGATGAAATCACTAAATTATTAGACTTAAAAAATATTCTTAATACAAATATCAAAGAAATATCTGGCGGAGAATTGCAGCGAGTAGCGATAGCGGCTACAGTGATGAAAAAAGCTAACGTTTACTTATTCGACGAGCCAACATCATATTTAGATATTATGCAGAGAATGAAGATTGCTAAATTCATCAAAGGACTTGCTAATGACGAAACTGCTGTTCTTGTCATTGAACACGATTTAATAATCTTGGATTACATGACTGATATGATACATTTAATGTATGGTCACGAAGGAGCTTATGGTGTAGTATCTGGAGTCAAGACAACAAAGAACGGCATAAACGTATATCTTTCTGGATTCTTGAAAGAGGAGAATGTAAGGTTTAGAGACCACGCTATAAAATTTAATCCATCAGCAATACTAAAACAGAAAAACGATTATGTATTAACAGAATGGACTGCTTTAGAATATAAAGTCGGCAAATTCAATCTGAAAGTGGATAATGGTAAAGTTAATCATGGAGATGTAATAGGAATATTAGGTCAGAACGGTATTGGTAAAACAACTTTTGTAAAAATACTTGCAGGAGTAATTAAAACTAAAGATGAGGATCAATTAAAACTTAAAGTATCATATAAGCCTCAATATCTTGAAACAAGCGATGAATTGGTAATGATGACGCTGCATCGTGCAATACAGAATTATGAGATACAATTGATCAGGCCATTGAATCTTAAGGAATTATTCATGAGAAAACTTAGCGAATTATCAGGTGGAGAATTACAACGAGTGGCAATCGCACATTGTCTATCTCAAGATGCCGATATTATATTGATGGATGAGCCATCAGCATATCTTGATGTAGAGCAGAGGCTTATTGTGTCTAAAGTAATTAAAGAGATGATGTTCACCTCAGGCAGAAGTGCAATAATTGTAGATCACGATTTATTGTTCATCGATTATTTATCAGACAAATTAATAGTGTTTGATGGTGAGCCTGCAATCAGCGGCGTGGCACATCCGCCTATGAACATGAGTGAAGGTATGAATAGATTCTTATCAGCATTAAATATCACATTCCGTCGAGATGAAGAGAATTATAGGCCTAGGATAAATAAGGAAGAATCCCAGAAAGATAGAGAACAAAAATCTTCCGGAAAACTTTATTATCATTAAGAATATTTATAATCCAAATATAATAATCTAGATAAAATGTCAAAAACAGACCAATCTAAAAATATCATTAAGAATATCATAATAATATTGTTCACAATAGTATTATTTGTCATAATCATTTTTGGCTCTCTTAATATGATGATATTTAACAAGGACTTCTATTACAAAGAATATGCAAAGAACGGCGTATATCTTGAACTATCTGGTGATAAAGCCGTCGGCGAAGAGATTGCACAGAATGTTACAGAGAATGTCATTAAATATTTCCGCAATACTGAAGAATTGAAATATTTCACAGAAACAGAAAAGAGCCACATGACAGATGTCAAAAATTTGATCAGATTAATGCAATTCATTTATTATAGTGCAGCAGTATTATCGATAATATTATTTTTCTATTGCTACAAAAAATTTAAAGACGATAAGTATATGTTCATCAAAATATTAGCTAAATCATTATTATATTCTTCTATAGTTGCGGGCGCATTCTTAATACTAATGTTTTTAATGAGTATATTCTCTTTTGATTTCTTATTCACAACATTCCATGTAATATTCTTTCCTCAAGGTAATTGGATGTTTGATCCTTCATCTCTACTTATCACGATGTTCCCTCAAACATTCTTCTTTGATATATCACTTAGGATATTCATCTATGCAATGTTCCAAGCATTAATATTCTTTGGGATAGGATACTGGATGAATAAGCAGTTGAAGATAGTTGAGAAACATTTCTAAATATCTTTTTTTCCGCAAGTTTCACATATTCCATAAACATCTATCTGAAAATGACATATGGTACCATTAATAGATTTTCTTATACTATCAATATTTTTTATATCTATATGTTGTTTCTTACCACATTTTTGACAAATGTAATGACAATGATTGTTCTTGCTGTTTGAGTAGACTGCTCTCTTGTCACAATAATATGAATGTAATTGATTATTCTTTACTTTTTCATTTAAGAATCTGTATATTGTTGCTATTCCTATATTAGGCATTTTCTTTAATATTTGCAAATGAAAATCATCTGCGGAGAAGAAATCACGCATATTTTCTAATTCTTTATGCAATAGCTCTTTTTGTTTAGTGTTTCTTATTTTCATTTTATATCAACTTAAGTTTATGACTCGCAATAATTTATTAAATAACCTTATAATTCTTATTGATAATGGAAATCAATAACATATATAAATATGTTATGATTTCTAAAAATATGGACTTTAAGTTAATATTATATATAATTGTTAGCGTCATAATTGTTAGTGCAATATCATTGATAGGTCTTGTAACATTTCTATTTAAGAATAAAAATCTAGACAAAATATTATTATACTTAGTAAGCTTCAGCGTAGGCGGACTATTTGGAGACGTATTCATACATCTGCTGCCTGACGTCTTCAAGACATCAAATACGGTCTTACCTGGAATATTCATCCTTTCTGGAATTCTATTCTCATTCATTATGGAAAAATTCATCCATTGGAGACATTGTCATACTCCAGCAAGCAAGCACCATACACATCACCTGGCATATATGAATCTTATAGGAGACGCAATGCATAATTTTATCGACGGCCTAGTAATTGCTGGATCATATTTCATTAGCATACCAGCAGGAGTTGCTACTACAATTGCAGTAGCATTCCACGAAATCCCACACGAATTCGGAAATTTTGGTGTTCTAGTATATGGTGGATTTTCAAAATTTAAAGCACTACTATTCAATTTCTTGACAGCATTAACATCGGTACTCGGAGCAGTATTAGGAATAATTCTTAGCAACGCTGGTGCTACCACAACATTTCTCATTCCATTCGCTGCAGGTAACTTAATATATATTGCAGGCACTGACTTAATTCCAGAATTACACAAGACGAGCTGCGATGACTTCAAAATTTCTGAAAGTGCTGGACAATTATTATGCATAATCCTAGGAATCCTCATCATGATGAGTATATTATTGCTAGAATAATAGAATATTAAAAAAAGTGTTTAATTATAATTAATATTGCTAAAGCAACTAAAAATAAAGAAACATAAGTAATAATCATTCTTGAATTAATATTCCATGAACCTTTATTAGTCATAAAATCTCCAATTCGTATTATTCTTTCTTGAACTCAACAACCTTCGGATCTAAGACTACAAAATAGTCCTGCGCCTTCATCTGTATAGAATCATTGTGTGTTCCAGCGCTGAACACTATAAAATCTTTCTCAAGTATGGATTCATCCAGATATACTGAAATGTTGAACAGTTTTCCAAATGGTGGAACGCTTCCGATCGTACATCCTGTCTTTTCAAGAACTTCTTCAGGACTTGCTAATGCAACATTTTTACTATCTAGAATAATCTTAAGTTTTTTTAAGTCAATTCTTTTATGTGCTGGAATAACTGCCTGAATAAAATAGAATGTGCCATCACGGGTTTGTGCTTTCAATATGATCGCTTTCGCGGCATCCTCTATATTTGTTCCTCTTATTTTTGCAGCATCCTCACTTGTACTAACATGCTCGTGAATAAGATGTTTGTAATCTACTCTACTCTTATCTAGAATATCCTTTATCTTCAAGAATGTTTCAACGGTCATCTACTTCTCCAATTTCAACTTCAATTCCCTTCGAACTTTTTCGTCTATTTCTGTTGGGCATCCGTCCATTGGGCATTCGCCTTGCTTGTTCTTTGGAAATGCGATGACTTCTCTGATATCGTTTGTTCCAATAAGAAGTGCTGTCAATCTGTCAAGACCTATCGCGAATCCGCCGTGTGGTGGAGCCCCATATTTGAATGCTTCAAGTAGAAATCCAAATTTCTTTTCAGCATCTTCGATTGTAAGCCCGATTACATTCATCACTCTTTCTTGAACATCTCTCCTATTAATTCTAATGCTTCCTGATGCGAGTTCTATTCCATTTAAAACCATATCATAACATGATGCTCTGACAATTCCGGGGTCTGTTTCTAGATATTGTATGTGCTCTTCTTTTGGAGATGTAAATATATGATGTGCTGCATCCCATTTTTGGTCTTCTGCATTCCATTCAAATGATGGGAAATCGTATACCCAGCAGAATGCAAATTCTTTTTCATCATAAAGATTTAGTTTTTTTGCTGCATCTTTTCTGATGTTTGCGAGTGCATCGTTACATGTCTTGAATTGATCCGCTACAATAAGGATTGTTGATTTATCTTTTGCATCTAATTCTCTTATAAGGTTCATCTGTATTTCTGTAGATATATGTTTTGCTGCGCTTCCCTCTAATTTTAAGTGTTTTGATTCTTCATCCATCACAACTTTTAATACGACTAATCCTTTTGCCTTATAGATTTTTGCTAATTCAGTAAATTCGTCAGTCTCTTTACGTGTGAATTCTTTTTCTATACATAATGCTTTTATTATTCCACTTTCTGAAATTATTGTTTTGAATACGCTAAATTCTGAATCTTTTAGTATACTTGTTACATCTTTTAAGAATAGTTCATATCTAATATCTGGCTTGTCACAACCATACTTTTCCATTGCATCATCATATGTTATTTTAGGAAAGGGTTTGACGTCGTAATTTACTGTTTTTTTCAAGATGTTTCTAATTAATCCTTCTCCGACTTCAAAAATGTCTTCTTGATGTGGGAATGTCATTTCGACATCTATCTGCGTAAATTCTGGCTGCCTGTCTGCTCGTAAATCTTCATCTCTTAAACATCTTGCAATTTGATAATATCTGTCAAATCCTGATACCATTAATAATTGTTTATATATTTGTGGACTTTGGGGAAGTGAGTATGCTGTTCCAGGTTTTACTCTTGATGGAACAATATAATCTCTTGCACCTTCTGGTGTTGATCGTATTAATAAAGGTGTTTCTATCTCTAAGAATTTTTGGCCGTTCAAGAACTCTCTTGTCGCTTGCATTACAGTATGTTTTAGTGCCAGATTGTGTTGCATCTGTGATCTTCTTAAATCTAAGTAACGATATTTTAGTCTAGTATCATCAGTATTATTTAGAGGATTATCTAAATCTAGAGGTATTACTTCGCAAGTGTTTAGAATCGTTAATTCTTCTACGAATACTTCAATAGCTCCTGTATCCAATTTTTTGTTTGGTTCTGGCTTCTTTCTTACGATACCTTTGACTTGTATTACAAATTCTCTTCTCAAATTTTTTACCTCAGGAATATCCTCTGTATTGATTGTCAATTGTGTAATACCATAACGATCCCTTAAATCAATAAATGCTAAACTTCCATGCAATCTAATAGAATGCACCCAACCCGCAAGAGTCACACTTTTTCCAGAATCATGCTCTCTTAAATCGTTACAAGTATTTGTCCTATACATTTAATCACCCACAATCAACCTATTTATCAAATATACTTAGTCAGATAGTTAAAGAATTTTTAAAGTTTCTGACTTTAGACAGATTTCGAAAAAAAAGTAAAAAAATAAATTACATATCACAAGTATTACAACTGCTGTCACAAGATGAATCGCAACCTGAACTATCGCAACCATCATAATTACATCCAGAATCACAATGTTCGACGCTCCGTGGTTCAGTTCTAGCATTATACAACGGTTTCAGATTGAAATATTTACCCAAATCCAGCTTCACTTGCTTATTTGTCTTGTATGTATCAGCTATTTTTTCAAGTAATTCTACTACCATTTTTATCCCTCCTAACTATCTTTATTATATTTTGAATTATCACATAACATCCAGTACACCCGCCATCACTCCCATCATAATAGATTTGTATCTCTGACTTGGCTAATTCAGGTATTATGAGTTTTTTAATCTTATATTCTCCTAATAATATCTTCTTTATTTCAAAATTTGTTTTTTTGAGCAATCTTTTCTAATTCTTTCACTATCTATACACCCTAGCAACTTTGTTTCTAACAAGATTATTAAACATACGGTTAACATAATTATTATTAACAAAAGATAATTCAGACCCTATTTCTAAAATATCTTTAGCAGTAATTACTGGTCTTGAATATAGATTTTTAGCAATAGCATGGGTGAAACCATCAACAATCGCATAAGCACCACTACCTCTAAATAATATTGCACCAAAATCTTCTTCACGACATTTAACGCCAGAATTAAACTGAATAGAATCCACATTATCAAGATATTTTTCTGTAATTCTTTGCTTTAAAGGCATCCTTTTTAAAGAATCTTCACCAAATAAATTATTATCTATTTTATAAGCATTCTCTCTGCATCCGCCACCACATCTCTGATTTTCAACACAAGAATTGCAAGAAGAAGTACTAATGTATTCTTGTTTCCAAGAAGGCATTAAATCCCATAATTCTTTTAGGGGAGTTTGCAAAACATTTCCAGTATTAATATCAAAATGTTGACATAATCTTAAATCTCCATTCGCGCTCATACCCGCGCCCGTTTGCCCGGCATTACAACTTCTAGTTAATAGATTAGAATATTTTTCAGGATTATCCACACAACAAAAAGGGATAGAATTAAGAGATGAAACAGTTAATCCAAAATCTCTCTCAACAGCTAATAATTGATCAAATAATACTGGCATGTCATTTGTATCCAAAATTCGTGTAGCATAATCATTTAACACACCATTGTTTGACGGACTCATACGCGTTCCACAAAAACCTTTGACGCCAAGCGACGCAACTAATTTTCCCGTATCATAAACCTGATTTATTCTTGTTTTATCAACAACCATATTTGCAGAAACATAAATATTTTGTTTTGAGAGTTCTTCAAGATTATTACAGAATTTTTTAAATGAGCCAGGTTTCAAAGTTACATCATCAAATTCTTTTTCATTACATGAAATAATTGAAGTTAAAACACCAAGTTGATACTTTTTCAAAAAACCGATATGTTCAGGCCTTAATAAAGTAATATTAGAATTAATAGATACAGATATACCATTATCACGATATTTTTTAACAACGGAATCAAGAGTAGATAATGGTACAACAAAGGGTTCTCCACCAGTTAAAACAACGTGCAGTACTTCTGCTTCAATTATTTTATCAGCAATATCTAAAAGTTTTTGACCATCAATCTTTTCGGCTTCTTTCTGCCAAGAAGTATCTGATCTCCAATAATTATAACAATGAGTACAATTATGATTACAAAATTCTGTTAATTCAACTTGTATGCTTATTGGAGCTTTTAGTTTTAGCATTTTTGCCTTTATCAAGTAGTTTTTTTACTAAAGTATATCCGACAGAATAAATCTTTTCATCAGTAGAATTGTTATATTTAATCAAATCATCAAATGTTACATCTGTTAATGGTTTCTCCTGACCAGATAAATAACAAGCCAATCCCTCATTAAGCCATCTAGGATTTCCTGATTTAAATTTAGAGCTAAAGAACAAATGTACTAATTCGTGTTTAACAACTTTAAGCCATTCTTCATGAGAATAATTAGTATATTTTTCATCTAAAATAAATACTATCTGTAGATTAGGAATAGTAATAGTATAAGCCATCACATAGTCTGCGAATTTAAAAGGCTTAAATTCTTCAGGGTTACAAATACAAATAGAAATGTCAGAAATGGTGACATCAAAGAATTTTTCTAAGTCTTTCTTAAAGTCCCCAACCAATAATGCATTTGTTACCTGCATGAAAAACGATAATTTAATAGAGTTTATATAGATTATTATCCTAGCACAAAAACATAATAAACCGGAAAATATCCGAAAAATAGAGAAGAGTTTTCCTAAAAAGAACTTAATTTTAGAGATGTTTAAGAAATTCAGTCTTTTTTATGTAGATCGTGTAGTACTTCTTCTATCTTGTTTAAGTTCCATTTTATGGCGTCGCCTTTTTTTCTTATTTCGCCGTTTCTTAGGTCTAGTCTTGAAAATGCTCCGTATATCTCGTCTACTAATTCTCTTATTGCTTGTACTTCTGTTTTGTTTTTTGCTATTGCTTCAAGTACTGATCTTCTTCCAAGTTCTCCTGTTAAATCGCTTAAGCCTCCAAGGTATGTGTATGGTTCTAAGTCTAGTTCTGTTTGTGTTGGAATCTTTTTGTCTTTGATAAATCCGTAGAAGCAGCATGCTTCACAATATTCTTCTAGAGCGTTTTCCATGTTTTGTCTAAGGTGTGGATGTGTTTCAAGTATTTTCTTTAACTGTACTATTAATTTTTTTGCTTCATCAAGCAATGTTTTTGCTTCATCTAGCTCATGCCTGTGTAATGAATATATTGCTGACTTACTATTTTTTAGTATTATTCTAGAAGTATTAATTATTTCTTCTCTTCTTGTATCTTCTTCTTTTAGGTATGATTCTATGTTCTTGAATGATTCTTTGTCTAACATAATATTGTAGATTTAATCGCATATTTAAAGTTATCTTGTATAATTACAATTATCCTGTAGAACTAGTTGGATTTGATACAGGAGCAATATCTGAAGCTGGACTAAAATATTCACATCCTGTGATACAAGATACGTCGCCTGTTTTTCCATCAATTTTTAATAAGACTTTGTATATATCGCCAGTTTGTGAATTTGTAAATAATACATTAGCAAACCATGAAGCATCTTTGGTATACATGTTTACTCGAGTGTAACTATTCTGCTTTGCCTGTGCTACAGCCATACCATAACTATCTACATATCTGCCAGCATCCACATCAGACACTACAGCAATTGGTAAAATAGGACAATCTTTGGAATTTTTCTTGACACTACCATCATAACACACGTACTTACTGCATCCAACTAATAGAAAGGATAATACTATTAATGATGTAAATAATATTGTCGTATGTTTCTTCATAATTATATTCGGGCACCCGTTTTTTATAAATTTATTGAAATTATAAACTAATCATTACTTAGAATTGAAATTATATTTTATTACACTTTGAAAAAATTGTGAAGCCCTCTCTCAGTAATAATCAAAAGATTTATATATTGATTATTTTATAAAATGAGTACTATGACCGTATTTGGCGATAGTATAAACTTTTTGGTGCAGTTAGGAGTATACGACATTATTTTGCCGTTCTTACTAGTGTTCGTGCTAGTTTTTGCTTTATTAGAAAAAACTAAAGTTTTGGGTACAGAAACTCAGAGAGATGAAAAAGGCGAGAAAGCAGAATATACTAAAAAAAGTCTTAACGCTATGATCGCATTCGTAACTGGATTTTTTGTCGTAGCATCCACTCAATTAGTATCTGTAATAAATAAAAGTTTATCACAAATATTTTTGTTGATGCTAATAATTGTGTGTTTCCTAATGGTTTGGGGAGCATTCCATCAACAAACAAAAGAAGGATTCTTCCTAGATCCAAAAAATAAGCATCAAAAGTTTTATTATAATGCTCTAATGGCAATAGTATTCATAAGTATAGTTGCAATTTTCCTTAACGCATTAGGATGGCTACAAATAATATATAATTATTTGGCAGATAACTGGAATACAGATTACGTCGCTGCAGTAATTTTTATAGTTATAATAATAGGATTTATGGCATGGATTATGGGTGAACCAAAACCTATAGATTCAGCGGATAAAAAAGACTAAAAAGGTGATTTGAATGGCATATTACAACACAGGATATTTTTATGGTTCGTCAGGCTCAGGAAGCGGCGGAATATTAGCTCAAGGCATATTTAAATTACAAGAAATTGGTGTAATGGATGTAATATTACCTTTTATACTCGTGTTTACAATAGTATTTGCAGTATTGCAAAAAACTAAAATTCTTGGTCATGAAGAAGGAGAAGCTAAGAAGCCTAAAAAAAATTTTAATGCAGTAATAGCATTAGTTATGGCTTTGGGCGTAGTTATTCCACACATTACTGGATCATATCCTACTCCAGGATCTGATGTTGTAAATATAATCAATTCAGCATTACCTAACATTTCAGTTGTATTAATAGCTGTTGTCATGATGTTATTGATGATTGGAGTATTCGGTGGTGAAGTAAACATATTCAAATCGGGTTTAAGCGGGTGGGCAGTCGCATTTGCTATTGCAGCAACAATATTCATATTTGGAACAGCTGCTTACTGGTGGGAATTACCTCAATGGGCCGGATTCTTGCTCGACTCAGACACTCAAGCATTGATTGTAATATTGTTAGTATTTGGTGCATTAATAATGTTCATTACTGCTGACGATACTCCAAAGGATAAGACTAAATCTTCATTCATGGAAGAATTAGGAAAAATGGGCGGTTATAAGAAAGAGTAAGATTAAACAAAATGGCGACATTCATAGACATAAGCATATTGCAAAATTTCAGTTCAATATTTACATTTATACTGGTGTTTGTAATAATTTATGCTATGATGGAAACTGTTAAAGCACTTGGTGAAGATAGGAAGAGTCTGCATGCCATAATTGCTGTGATTATTGCATTCTTAGTCTCTATGTCATCAGGCGTTGTATCTGTAATCCAAAGTTTTACGCCATGGTTTACTATGCTTATACTAATTATTTTCTTTATTTTATTTGCTGTAAGAATGTTTGGAGTAAGCAATGAATCAATTACGGGAGCATTTGCAAAAAATAGTTCAATATTGACTTGGATAATAATTTTAACTGTAGTAATATTACTATTTTCTTTAGGATCAGGATTTGGCCAAAAAACTTTAGAACAAGGCCAAACCGGTGGCAGCACAGTCAGTGTAGCTACAGGCAATACAACCACCCCAACAAACACGGGCAGCTTCAGCCAAAACCTATACAATACACTATACCACCCAAAAGTTTTAGGACTAATACTAATAATGATTATAGTACTAATCTCAACAATATTCTTAACAGACGTGGACAGAAAATAATCCAATAATTATATTTTTCTTATTAGTATTATATTATAATTAATAACCTATATGACTAGATATATACCTTATTAACTTTATAATTCTTAATTATAAACGAAGAAAACAATTCTAAAAAAAACGTAAGCAGTAAATATACTCAAATTAGAAGGCTCAATAATAATCTATAAAGATATTATATTACTACTATGTTTGATGTACTATTGTAAATTTCATAAGAATTGTACCAACTAGTTAGGCCACAATATGTTTCATATTGTCCTTTAACTTGGTTTAAGCATTGTTTATTTAATTGCCAAGTATTAGTAGTAGTGTTGTAAATAGCAGGCTGGTTGCATTTATTGTTTAAATTATTGACAGCAGTTCTATATCCTTGATCGCACCATCCAGGTAATTGTACACAATTATTACCATCAAAAATATATCTTTTTGATGGACATGCAGCATATGTTAAACCCAGATTTTGTCCTACAAGAGTCATATTCTCATCCAATTTTCCTATTGGATCTGCTTTAGTTGGAACATATTTAGCAACTCCGAGTGGATAAACTTTTTGTTCGCCCGGCTTTAAGCAAACTGGACAATTAGTAAGTGGATCTTGTACAACTGCTCCACCAACACATTGGACATGCATTTTAGTAATATCTGTAAGTACGTTTTGAATCTCACACCAAGTACCTGATTGAATTTTATTAGGACTCTGATACATACAAGTGGACTCGCCATGTCTATAATCGCCAGTTATTGGTATACATTTAATGAATGAATGATTACCACAATCTGCATCAACACTTATTCCAGTAGTGTAGTTGACTGCACATAATGGTACTGCTGAGAAATCATTAGGACATACACCATCAGAAATATTGTTACAAGCATAATTAGTTCCATACACTTGAACATTCCATGACTCACCATTATTGGAACCTGCATCATAATTGTAACACTTTACACATCCATTTTTACCGCCTGTAGTTATACCACCTATAAAGCCGCTTGGATTTGTAATGCCATAATCGTAACCCATTTGGTGACAATAATTATTAGCGGTAACAGTATTTGTACATGAAACAGGTGCATCAGTAGGATTAAGAATCAAAGGTGCTCTAGCAGTAGGAATAATTATATCATGATAATTTAGACATAAATGTGTAATTATAGGTTCGTCTACTTTTGTTGGTACTGCAAATGTTGGTGATTCACTGAAATTAATTCTATTATTGTATGGAATATAATTTTTAGCAATACATTCTGAGGCAATCATAGGAGTTGTTAATAAGCCAAATTGGAAAGGACCGCGAACAATGCCTGAATCAGGGTTGCCAGTATATATTCCTATTGCATAATCAGTTAACGTTTTACCAATACAAGCTGCTGGAACAGTTCCAGAAAATACCATCTTTACTGTCTTAGGATTACCAGCAGGCACTGCACCTGACATTCGACTCGAGAGATTACTATCATATTCTAGTGTACAGGATCCATCATTAGATATGAAATCCACTTGAACATAATTTACAAGATTGCAGTGACCACCAGACAAAGTTACAGTCACATTAGAACTATCGCCAGGAATACAAACATAATTATTAGAAGCATCTTTGTAACAATTAGGAGCATTGCTGACAAAAGTCGCGTCACAATCATTCCAAGTACATGAAGAACTGCATCCGGAACTATCTTGTATACATTCAAAACCGTTATCAGTTACTCCATTACAATCATCATCTAATCCATTACATACTTCCTGTCTAGGAGAACCAGCAGATGCAGAACATCCAGTCCATGGTCCAGTCCAAGTACCTAAATTACATGTCCTTGTATTAATACCCCAATTTTGACACTCTCCAATTCCGGCACTACAAGCTACAGTAGGAGCAGGAGGAGAACAGGATTTTTCATTACATGAATTACCACTTTGCGTATAACCAGAATCACATGATTGAAGTAGACAAGGATTACTACCATCATGCACATAAGTACCAGCACTACAAGTCATTGATCTAGTTGCATAATTAGCATTAGCAATTTCAGAAGTACAATCTTCAATATTACTACCAGTGCAAGTAGCAGAATTACATGAACTACCACTAGGAGTATAACCAGAAATACATGTTTTGGCAATACAAGATTTCGAGCCATCATGCACATAAGTACCAGCACTACAAGTCATATCTCTTGTAGCATAAGTAGCATGAGCAATTTCAGAAGTACAAACTTCGAAACTAGTACCTGAACAGCCAGTGTAAGTACATGTTGAGCCACTTGGAGTATAACCACCCTGACAAGCTGTTACAACACAAGCACCCCAACTATTCCAAGTAGGAGGACTAGTACAAGTTCTAGTTTGAGTACCAGCCGTAGCAAAAGATGGCATAGGACTACAAGTTTGAGTATTAGTACCAGCAGGAGTATTACATTGAGTAGCAGTACAAGAACCACTAGAACATATATCAGTACCAGAACATACATTGCCACAAGACCCACAATTATTTTTATCAGTCTGAAGAGTTATTTCACAACCATCGGCCGCATTTTGATTACAATTTCCAGAACCAGCCGGACAACTAGTACAACTACCAGAAGAACAAGTACTAGCAGTACCACAATTAGAAACTAGCGTATCAGCAGCAGAAGCATCAGTACAGGAACCACCACTACAACCATATTTACGAAGATAAACACTATTACCACTACAATAATTAGCTTGACCAGCAACATTACAAGCAGTACCAACTCCTTTATTTGATCCAGCATCACATGTATTACCAGCATTACATGAACCATCATTAACACACTCATTAGAACTAACACAATCAGAAGCTTTACAAGCAGGAGCTACACATTTTCCAGCAGCATTACAAGTATCAGTTCCTGAACAAGTTCCACAATCAGTACTTACTCCACTAACAGTTTGAGTTCCACATTCATAACCTAAAGAAGTACAAATATCAGTACTGCCGCAAGTGTTTGGTGGCCCAAGTACACATTTTCCTGATGCACAAGTTCCACAATTAGTTCTCACTCCACAAATAGTATCCATTCCACAGTCGTCGCCTGCCAAAGCACACGTATTTATCTGACACTTACAAGTCCCATCTTCACAATTATAGCCGTTAGCAGTATCACAAGACCCACAATTTACGCTATATCCACAAACACTATGAAAACCGCAGTTAAATCCTAAACTAGAACAAGTATCATAACAACAAGTTCCAAAACCAACATTCGGAGTACAACTACTATGATGACAATAAGATGGAGCATAAAAATCGTCAGTACAACTTAACTGTTCATAACCAGGACCAACATAAGTCCTACCACTCATCCAGACTCCACCTATACAAAGAAAATTTTTCCTACAAATATACTGATACCACAAATCAGATTCAACTCGACGAATGTATAGGCCTGCATCACTACAAGAACTACACCAATCACCTGCAACTGCCATTTCACCCTCTGCAGTATTTAATAGCACATACTTAGTATTTGGCTGCCAATCAACAGCAAATGCGTCTGGTCCTGAAGAGGATCCTGTAAAACTAAGTTTCTGAGTACCTGAATAAGTTCCAGAACACGTGCCTCCTGAACCAACACAAGTGCCTCCAGAATTACAATCCGAACTATATATACAGCCACCAGGCGGTACTATATTAGTACAAGAAAAAGTAGTTGATGATGTTTGACCCTCAACACACTGAGTATGACCTGGAGTACAAGTTTGAT
>Ga0182027_10006779_pt1 | contig 17054 bp, 14 predicted proteins | sample 712E1DmetaG_FD_121300 | JGI IMG/M metagenome (GOLD analysis project Ga0182027, IMG submission 121300) | Permafrost microbial communities from Stordalen Mire, Sweden - 712E1D metaG (Illumina Assembly) | ecosystem: Environmental > Terrestrial > Soil > Wetlands > Permafrost | place: Sweden... | reverse complement strand
TTATCCGAGAATTTTATGATTTTCAATCAGCACAATTGCAAATGCTGCCATACCTTCTTCCCGACCAGTAAATCCTAACTTTTCAGTGGTTGTAGCCTTAATAGAAATACCTTCAGAAGGTACGCCCGTTAACCTTGATATGACGTCCTTCATTTCAGAAATATAGGGTGCTATTTTAGGCTTCTCCAGACAGACTGTACAATCTATGTTCTCAACTTTGAAGCCTTTCCCTTGTATAATCTCAATTGTCCTTTCCAGAAGTAACTTACTGTCAATATCTTTGTATTTTGAATCTGAATCAGGAAAATAATGTCCTATATCGTTTAGTCCTGCAGCACCTAGCAGAGCATCACATAAAGCATGCAGGAGAACATCTCCATCGGAATGAGCTAGACATCCTTTTTCTGAAGGAACTCTTATTCCACCAAGCCATAAATCACGACCTTTCTCAAGTCGATGAAAATCAATACCCTGACCTACTCTGATATTCATACATTTGTTTTAGGTGCGGCGACAACCTTAGGCGGGTTAAAGTCAAAAGAAATGGAGAATCTTAATGTATGCGCAAGTGGGTTATTTTGGTAAATAGGCATAAGATAGGAAAAGTCGAGTGAAAATACATTCATTTTAAAACCTGCCCCAGCAGTAAAATACTTCCGGTTTCCTTTAGTTGCATTTTCACTGAAATAGCCGCCTCTTAAAGCAAACTGTTTATTATACCAGTATTCTAAACCATATGAATAAGTTATCTCGTGAAGCTCTTCTTTAAACCCTCCGGGAGCATCATAGAATGACTGGAATATAGCAACAGGGACAGATACATTGGGGTCTTTGCCGGCAATTATGTTTCCGTCAGTATCATATTTGGGCGGTGTTGGAACGAGAAGCTTATTCAGGTCAATTGTAACTGTAAGTGAGTTATAATTGTCTAGCGCTATTGTAGCTGAAGAACCAAGTCTCATATTCATCGGTATGAAATCTGGTTGTTTTGAATCGGTATAACTCATTTTAGCTCCTATATTTGAAAAGTTTAGCCCGAATGCAATTATGGCATTCTTACTCATCATCTCAATGTCCCTGTGATAATAGCCTGAAAGGTCTGCAGCAAAAGAAGTACCTGGTTTAGTAGCCGTTCCACCGGAATACATACCACCAGTAAGGTTCGAATATATGAATCTGAAAGCAATACCACCAGAGAAATATTTACCAAATAATCTTGAATAACCGGCATCGAATGCAAACTCATTTGGCTTAAAATTGCGTATAAGGGTTCCGAAATCATCTGTAAAAGGAATATCTCCAAGCGAGGAATATAGAAGGCTTCCGCTGATTACCTGTTTAGTATCAATTCTGCCGTAACCGGCAAGGTATGCGATGTTTATATCAGGAACAAGAGTCCTCAGCCATGGGGAATAAGATATTCCGACTCCACCATTACCATCGATAAAGGCAAATTTAGCAGGATTCCAGTGCATGCTGTAACAGTCAGGAGAAGTAGCTACACCGGCATCTCCCATAGCTCCTCCCCGTGAGTCAGGTGCAATTGTAAGAAATGGGACAACTGTCTGAATAGCATTAAGTTCACCTGAATTTCCCTGTGAAAATACTTTAACGGAGGTAGTTGCGGTCAGAATAAACAGTAGAATCCCTATAGTCTTGTTCTTCATTTTCTTTATTTTCTCTTATGTGGTGGATTATGCAAATATAAAACAATTTTTCCCCTGATTTATTGTGTTGTATTTATAAAATGATCATTCTTCCGTAAGCCCTGGCAATTTCACCATTTTCGGTGGAAACTGTAACTTTATATGGATAAATACCCCTGGCGACTTTTCTTCCTCCATCTTCGTTTCCATCCCAGGTAACTGGTGGTAGTTTATATCCGGCATCATTCGCTGACGTTTCAATTATCTTGATTAATTTACCACTCATATTATAAATATCAATTCTGATCGTGAGGTTTTTATCAGGCCTGTTATGTTCAGCAGTTATACTTGTTCCGTCTGAAAAGGGATTCGGATAATTCAGCAAATTATTCAGAATGAATCCTTTATCGGTTCTGACAATAAAATGGACTGATGCTTCTGATGAATTATTGAAATTATCCCAAGCCTTAAGAGTAAGAGAATGTGAACCTTCCTGCATTTCGCCAAGGGGATAAACTATTCTTCCTTTCATATAATTGTCAAGATCATTTTCGAAATAATCATTAAGGACAAAGGATTTATTTCTGTCATTATCCACAAATGCAGACAGATCGTGCCCGATACCATTTCCAGTAGTATTTATGCCACCGTTGTCTTCGATAATGGCAAGCATAACTGGGTTTTTGTCGCTGATTCCGCCGTCTTTGAAAAGTGTGTCATTTAGATATAGCCTTATTCTGGGTCCGGCCGTATCCAAAACGCCTGACTTGCTAAATCCACCTACGATAATATTTGTAAATGATCCTGACATATCATCATTTCCCTCGTTTGCATAGTAGCTTATTTTGCCCTTGCCAAATGAATAATTAATATCCTTAGGAACAATGAATGTAAAAGTGAATCTCCCTTTGGAAGCCATAGTTTTACCGCTGAAAAGAATATTGTTCCTTAGATTAAAATCCATAGTTGAACCACCATCATTTGCTAGTGTCCTGATACTGCTCAACTTATCATAAACCAGCGGAAAGACAATTCCAGAAAAACCACTCATTGAGTGCCCACTGTCATCCTCGATATGCCCCGAAACTGTTATAATTGAAAGCGCTTTAAGACTATCAATTGCCTGATTTACAGAAATTTTGTTCACAGAATCAGTAACAACATTCCCATGCCATGGATATGCCAATCGGACAGCCGGATCACCCAAAAGCAGAAAATTTCTTTTATTCTGTCCGCTCCCTGAATTAAGCTTTGCAAGTTTTATAATATCTCCAAGAGCAAGTGCATTTCCATCTTTATCCTTTGTGAAGGCATATTTATAGATATTACTGTTAAGAGTATAATTAGGTGCGGAATAAACTACGCGCGTGGTCGTCATAAGAGCAATTCCTCCTCCATCAGGATTCAGCAGCACCATCTCGCCGGCTGAAGTTTTTCCGGAATAATCTCCTGTCAATGAATTATATTCAACATCATCGAATCGGCTGAATTCGCATGTAGCCGTAATAAACAGAGCCAACTTGGAACTGTTTTTCCAGGAATTAATATCTTCAGTTTTAACAACTCGTTCCTGTGCCAGCCCTAGCTCATTACCGTGGCCTATATAGTTGAAAATGAGACATCCTGAATTGATACGGTTATTTATAGCATTGGTGACATCGGGATATGACTGACCATTTGCGGATGTAATCTGCCGGAACGCATCAAGATAAATTTTATCGATATTGAACGTGGGATTATCACTGTCGAGTGAAGAAGCCAGCCCTTCGGCATCAAGCATATGAGTGTTCCCATCCTCATCGTCGGCAGTAAGGCAGATTATATTTCGCCACGCGCCCGTACTCCCTGAATCAAGGTACTTTGCAACTTTTGATACCATTATACCAGCCTGAACTGTATCGTCCACAGGTAATCGTCCGATACCTACATCTTCAGTTCCATCAGCTTCACCTTCACCATCATCAAGTAAACCGTAGAAATCATCTGATGTAAATGATGAAACAATTACAGTTGAATTCTGTGACTGATATGTAGGTATAAAATTCGGATTATGGGGGGGAAGAATCTTATTCTCATAGGAGCCATCTCCGAAAAGCAAAAGATATCTCAAAGGATGGCTGCTTCCTGCCTGATTAAGATACTTCATCCTTAAGAAATTCCTTATGGCTACTATATCAGGTACTCCACCTGAAAATTCATTATAAATCTCCTCCGGGGTCACAATCAGGGAAATCAATCCACTATTACTGGAATGAATCGCGGCAAGTTTTTTTGCATATGAATAAAAGAGCGGATGTGTAACAATCACCATATCAGCCGTTTCAGATCCATGAAGGTTCTGATTAGGTACAGGAACGGGATTTATTAAAGGAGTGATAGCCTTATCATTTGTAAAAGCTATATATGTCCGTAGACTATCAGTATGAGCTTTGAACTTGATATTGTCACCAGTTTTCGTGAAAACAATGTTTCCAATTGTAAAAGGGTCGGTGACATCCCAAACAATTATATCTGTTGAAGTACTTCTAACGGTAAACTCAGTTATCCTGCCCGGTCGAATTGACTTCGCGTCTGAAAACTTTAAGGTTTTTCCTGAAAAACTTGTTAGCGCTCTTCCCCGGAATCTTACATAATCGACCCATCCAAGGGCATCCGATTCTCCATTATTAAAGAATTTCATTGCATATATGGGAGAAGAAGAAGCTGAAAACGATGAATCGGTCATTTCGGTAATATTCGCGTAAGTACCTGTTGATGAAAGCAGATAAACTTCAGGAACAGATATTTCATCCAATATGTTCGACCCCTCATAAAACCTGAATGTAGTTGGTATTGAAGCTCTTCCGACTACCCTGATATCATATTTCATTTTTTCGGTTTGAATGATATCACTGAATCCTGGATTTATGGATAAACCGTTTATCGTTGAGATCGGCTGGTACCATTCTCTTCCGGATTGGATAAGATTCTCAGTCTCAACTTCATGATTATATAAAGCATCATATTCTGAAGAACTGTAGCTGGCTGTATTTGAAATATCCTGTGCATCAACAATCATTTTTCCAGGTACTGTGGATGTGGTCAAAAAATAATATGCAGTATCAGAATAATTATGTCTCACAAAATCATACTCATCGGATGTTGCATTATATTTCCATCTGTGGGTTCCTGTTCCAAAAAATAAAAGGTAATCACCATCATTGAATATACCATCGCTACCTTTAACGAGAAGGATTGATATTTCTTTGAGATCATCAGGTTTCGGATCATTGTTATAATATGATAACTGCCCGTAATTATTCCCAAAAATCCTTGGATTTGACGGGTTTAAACACCCGAGTTGCTTCAGTTTTGAATAATCGATCCTATAAATCCCGTCCTCAGCCACTGCAATCTTAAACCATTGTCCATCAGAAAGAACGGAGCGAGATGAATAGTTGCTCTTTCCGGTTTGAGCATTAACTTGCTGTACCAAAATAATAATGACGAAATTCATCAATATTAAAAAAAATCTCTTCATATTAACTGACAAAGATAGAAATGTGCTTTTTGATTGCTAACTTATTTTGTTTTTTTGTACCAGATTGAGATTGAAATAATAACGTTTACTTCACGTTGATATTGCAGAATAAAACAATATGCCGGCACGGGTAATCATAATATTTCTGGCTGTTCTTCTTACGACTATTAAAGTCAGAGGGCAGGAGACGAGTTATGGACCTGGTTATCAGACAGTTTTGATAAATAATCCGGCTTTTACAGGAAGCGAAGGTGATGGTACTTTAAGATTGTCGTACCTTGACTTTTACCCCGGAAATAATTTTAACCTGAATTCAGTTTATGTTTCTTATGATTCTTTTGTACCTGCAATACACGGAGGAGCCGGTTTTTTTCTGGCAGACGATTATCTTGGAGGAATAATCAACGATATGCGCGGTGGTGTTTCATATGCATATCATTTTCAGGCAGATAAGAATGTTTTCATTAATGCAGGCCTTACTGCTTCATGTTATTACAGGGGATACAATAATGGAAGAATAATTCTACCGGATCAGATCGACCCGCTAAATGGTAATTCTTTACCTTCAGGAGAATCAATATCAGCGATGGGTCGGGCAGTATTTGACATCAGCACAGGAGTAATGATCTTCAGCGAAAAGATTTTTGCTGCGCTTGCCATTAATCATTTAGCTACGCCCGATCTGGCGGGCTCTGGCTTGCAGACCGACAAGCTTGAAAGAAAACTGGTAATGAATCTGGCTGGAAAATTTAATCTGAATGAAACACATCAAATTTTCGTGCGACCGGTCATAAATGCTGAATTGCAAAAAAACGGAAGTATTCTGGGAGTTGGCGGTTCATTTGAAAACAATTCATTCTCGTTAAGCCTTATATTGCTCGCGAACAGTGCTAAAGATATTGATTTACAGACAGGATGCTCGATTAAAAAAGGAAAGTTTCTTTTCTTTTATAACTACAGGTTTAATATTGTTTCCAGTAATCAGATTCTGCCACTATCTCTTATGCATCAGGCAGGATTGGCTTTAAGTTTAAACTATGTTGATAAAAGAAAAATAATTAAAACAATAAATTTTCCTAAATTGTAGTTATATTTGATGATGAAAATAATGTTTTTGTTATTTTTGTATATTTGAATATTGTTAATAGCTATAAAACAAACAGAATTATGTATAGATTCAGAGCTTTACCAGTTATTTTAGTTGCAGCATTATTGCTCTCGTCCTGCAGTTTGTTTCATAAGAAGAAAGGTGATTCTGAAGTATCCTCAACCACTGGATGGCGTTATAATGATCCGGATAACGGCGGTTTTGAAGTTGCTGTTGGTGCAGATCAAAAAACAGGTCCTGGACTAGTTCTGATAGAAGGTGGCGTTTTCCGGATGGGACGGGTGCAGCAGGACGTAATGTTTGACTGGAACAATACTCCAAGAACTGTAACTGTTTCTTCGTTTTATATGGATGAAACAGAAGTAAAAAATGTTGATTACCGCGAATACCTTTACTGGTTAAGAAGGGTTTATCAGGGTAGTCCGGAAGTTTACAGGAATCATCTGCCGGATACATTGGTTTGGAGAAGCCCGACAGGTTTCAATGATTCATATGTTGAGTATTATTTCCGCCACCCATCTTATAATAATTATCCTGTTGTAGGTGTTAGCTGGGTGAAAGCCAGTGACTATTGTCTCTGGAGGACTGACAGGGTAAATGAACAAATACTTATTGATGAAGGTGAATTGAATTTCGATCCGAACCAACTGAATGAAAATAATTTCAATACTGAGGCCTATCTTGCCAGACAGTATGACGGTGCTGTAAATGATAAAGGGCTTCGTCCCGATTTAAGCGGTGCCAATACAACCAGAAAAACCAACTTTGAAGATGGTGTTCTTCTTCCACGTTATCGGCTGCCAACGGAGGCAGAATGGGAATTTGCAGCTTATGCTCTGAGAGGAAATACGTTCGAAGAAAGAATTTATGAAAGAAGAATATATCCATGGGATGGTCATAATGTCAGAAATTCATCACAAAAATATCGTGGCGAGATGATGGCTAACTTTGTACGTGCAAGAGGTGACTATATGGGAGTTGCTGGTAATCTAAACGACAATGGAAGTATTACTGTTGATGTAAAATCATATTGGCCGAACGACTATGGACTTTATTGCATGGCCGGAAACGTAAATGAATGGGTGCTTGATGTTTATCGTCCTCTTTCCTTCGAAGATGTGGATGAATTTAACCCATTCAGAGGAAACGTCTATACCGATCTAAGAAGAGATGCAAATGGCAATGTTGTGCAGAAAGACAAACTTGGTCGTTTAATTGTGGATACCGTTAAACCTAAGGATGTGGCTCAAAGATATAATTACCGAAAAGGTGACTACCGAAACTACAAAGACGGTGATAAAAAATCAGGCCTCGAGACAGCGGACTGGACTGCATCAGAAGATAATGTAGAGAATTCACAGCGGATGTATGCACAAACAGATAATGACTTTGTCACACTCATTAATGATAATGCCAGGGTCTACAAAGGTGGTTCCTGGAAAGACAGGGCTTATTGGCTGAATCCTTCAACAAGAAGGTTCCTCGATCAGAATGAATCACGCGACGATCTTGGTTTCAGATGTGCTATGATCAGAGTAGGTAGCCCTTCAGGCATATAAAAAAACTTTTTTGACAATGATAAGCCTCATTATGGTTTCATAATGAGGCATTTTTTTACAATCATGAAAACTGCCCAGCTGTATAATCTGTTTAAAGAGTCCAAAGGTGTATCAACCGATACAAGGACAATCAAAAATGGCGAGATGTTTTTTGCTCTCTGGGGCAGTAAATATAATGGTAATCTCTATGCTGCTGAAGCACTTGAAAGAGGTGCTTCAGTTGCAGTAGTTGATGATCCTTTATATGAGACTGACAAAACTATTCTTGTAGATGATTGTCTCTTTGAACTGCAGGCACTTGCAGCTCATCATCGTAAAGAACTTAAGGCCACGGTCCTTGCCATTACCGGTACAAATGGCAAAACAACTACAAAAGAACTGATTGCGGCCATTATGGCCAGGAAACTAAAAGTCCATTATACAAAAGGTAACCTGAACAACCATATCGGCGTTCCTCTTACAATACTTTCAGCCCCCCTGGACACAGAAATGATGATAGTCGAAATGGGTGCGAATCATATTGGCGAAATCAGAACCCTGTGCCTGATAGCCAAACCAGACTATGGAATTATAACTAATATTGGAATTGCTCATATAGAAGGATTTGGATCTTTTGACGGAGTGATTAAAGCTAAAACTGAACTATATGAGTATCTGAAGAAAGTAAACGGAATAGCTATCTATAATGATAAAAACCAGCTTCTTACTGAAAAGATATTCAGATTTGTCAACAGGGCTGTACCTTATTCTGATCCAACCGGAACCGATCTCATTATTGAACAGCTTCCATCAGAGATACTTCTTAAATTAACTGCAGAGTATCAGCATAAAACTTATAATATAAGCACAAATCTTTTTGGCAGATATAATATCGAGAATATCAGAGCCGCCATTGCAACAGGCCTATTCCTGGGGGTTGAGATGATTGATATTATCGATGCTGTTGAAAAATATATTCCAGGAAATAACAGGTCGCAGATCAAGTTCACTTCAAATAATACCGTTATATGCGATTCTTATAATGCAAACCCGAAAAGTATGCAGAAAGCCCTCGAATCTTTTCATGAACTTAAGGCGGAAAATAAACTTATCATCCTTGGTGATATGCTCGAACTGGGTGAAAAAGCTTCGGAGGAACATCTTAATATCCTGAACTCTTTGAAACTTCAGGGATTTAAAGATGTATTTCTTGTGGGATCCGTTTTTTCTTCTCATGCCAAAGAATTTGGATATAATTCTTTTCCTGAGGTAGGAAGTTTAAAAGAGTTCATAAAATCCAGGCCAGTAAAAGGGAGCTATATCCTTGTTAAAGGTTCCCGCGGAATCGGGCTGGAAAAAATATACGATCTTCTTTAGTTGCCAGTCTGATTGGTTTTATCTGAAAAGGTGATATTGATCTCCAGAACTTCCGCCCTGCTTCCAGACCTTACCCGTGGTCCCCATAGTCCAAAACCAGATGAAACTATAAATTGCGTATTGCCTATTTTCCTATATCCATAGCTAATCTCATATATCATCTTGGTAATATAGTTTATCGGCCATAACTGACCATTGTGGGTATGTCCCGATAGTTGTAGATCGACACCGGCTTTTACCGTTTCACCCAGCCTGAGAGGTTGATGATCAAGTAGAATGACTGGCTTCGTTGTATCGACCTGTTTCATTAGTTCACTTAGGGGAGCACGTTCCTTCCTGTTAAACCTTGAGCCATCCCTGTCAAGCCTTCCAATCAGCTGGATTCCACCTTCTAATGTAATCACTTCATCTTTTAATATCCTGGTCCCATGTTTTTCAATGTAAGGTATAGTTGTGGCTGCACCACCAATGTATTCATGATTTCCTGTTATCGCATAAAGACCATCCCTGCATTTTGGACATGTAAAATAGCTTAGCAGGTCGTCCCGGAGAACAGGGCCTATTTCACCATCTACGATATCACCCAGGAGCAGAACGATATCAGGATTAATCTCTTTAAGCATACCTGAAAGCTTCTTAATGCTTCTTTTCCTGATTATGCTTCCGAGGTGAATGTCCGAAACAGCTGCAATCCTGAAAGTTTTAATCTCTCCGGCAGGCTTATTTATTACAATATTATACTTTTTCACAACAGGAGATATAGCATTTATAAATCCAAATGTTATCAGTCCGGCTGAAAGAACCAACGTAACTAAAAATGACCATTTCCTGAAATCCGGAAGATTATGTCCGGAAAGGAATCCTGTAAGTCGAAGTATAGGAGAGAGAATGTCAGAAATAAGCAATGACAAAAAGGCATATAGCATAAAAGCCATCCAGAACCCGCCAATAATATTCAGTATATCTGTAAATACAGAAGAGTGATTTCTTTCCAGAATTTTACCGGCAATAAAGGTTGAAGCCAGTACTATATATATAATGGTATAGATTAATCTGAAATTACCCAAGACGGATATTGTCCTGTAGCCTTTAAAAAATATATAAAAGTTGGCAAGAAAATAAATTAAGAAGACAATTATAAAGAAAATTAACATGCTGCGTCTGTTCATTTTTAATCAGATATTCATTTCAAGCTTATCAAAGATTTTATTCCTTTTAATATAAAACTCAAAAACCACACTCTTGTTCAAAATAGTCTTTGAAACCTTTTTATCAGAAATGTTTTTTAAAGATTCTCTTTTTATCTTAAGTTCACGAATGCTTTTATAATAATCCATATGAGCTTTCCAGACCGCCCGGACATGCTCAAATTTTCCGGTGATGACAAATGAAATAAGAGCTAAGCCGTCGATCAGCTTTCTGGTAAATAATATTATGCGAAATGAGCGTGCGGGAAGGTTTTTGTATAAGAGGAAAAGATTGTTCCTGAAATTCAGGTAGGTTTTGAAAGGTGAATTATAGGGAAGTGCTCCGCCTCCAACATGATATACGACTGAATCAGGAATTACCCAGACTGTATATCCGGTTTTATGAAAACGCCAGCAGAGGTCAATTTCTTCCATATGTGCAAAGAAGTCCCCATCGAAACCCAAACATTTATTCCATGCTTCGGCTCTCACAATCATGCATGCACCGCTCGACCAGAAAACCTCTTTAACCGAATTGTACTGACCAGAATCTTTTTCTATATGGTTAAAGATTCTTCCTCTGCAGAATGGGAACCCGTACTTATCAATATAACCCCCGGCTGCTCCTGCATACTCAAAATAATCCTTATTATGCCATGATAGAATTTTAGGTTGGCATGAAGCTGCTTCAGGATTGTTCTCCATAAAGGAAATAAGTGATCCGGTCCATCCGGGTGTTACTTCAATATCTGAATTAAGAAGGATAAAGTACTCAGCATTAATTCGTTGAAGTGCACAGTTGTATCCATCCGCAAATCCATAATTCCTATCAAGCCTGATTAATTTCACTAATGGGAAATTTTTCTCCACCCAATCAGCTGACCCATCCGTGGAACAATTGTCAGCCACATAGATTTCCGTTCCTAAGGATGATGAATTGTCTATAACAATTCCGAGGAATTGTTTAAGGTAACCGATTCCGTTCCAGTTAAGTATAACAATTGCTACTTTAATCATTATGTTGTCCCCTTTTGTACTTCCAACGGCGATGACTCCATAGCCAATACTCTGGTTTTTCGTTAATTAATTCTTCAAGTTTTCGGACATGAGCCTCAGTTACAGTATATTCAGGCAATCCACTTGTATGTTCAAAAAGAAGGTCCAGTGTCAAATGATAATATCCTCTTTTTATCTTCTGATTTTTAAAATAGATAACAGCCATATCATATTTTGAAGCAATCTTTTCAGCACCAAGATAAACAGGTGTTTCCTGATTTAGGAATTGAGTCCAGTATTTAATATCACGCTTTGCAGGAGTCTGGTCTGCAATGAATGCATAGAGTGTGCTTATTCCTTTCTTCCTGTTTTCAATAATATCCCTGACAATATTAGACATGGGTGTAAGTGTCATGCCGTATTTTACTCTCAGTTTATTAAAAAGTTTGTCGAATAGCTTGTCACTTAATGGCTTATAAATTGAGACGCAATTAATATCTGTAAAAAGCGGAAATGCACACATCCATTCCCAGTTGTTATAATGGCCACATATGGCAACGATATCCCTTCCTTCATCCTGAATTTTTTTTATAACCTCAGGGTTAGTTATTACAAATCGCTTTTTCATAGACCTTGCACTCATATGAATGAGCTTTAACGTCTCCATCATTATGTCGGCCAAGTGTTTATAAAAATATTTTTCAATTCTCCTGAGTTCTTCCGGACTCTTTCCAGGGAAAGCATTCTTCAGATTACTTGCCACATCCTTTCTTCTGTATGATGGGAAATAATACAGAATCACGAAAATCAGATCTGCAAACAGATAAAGAATGCGCATGGGAAGCAGCGTAATGATCCAGTTCAGACCGTAAAACAGATAAAATCCTATTGCTCCCATAAAATCTGATCTAACTTTTTGCCATAAAATTACTTACAATTTCAAGAAATTCATTATAAACCAGGCTATTTGAAGCCAGAATCTCTATCCCGGTGAGATTCTTCCGGTTACCAGAAAAATCACTTACGACACCACCAGCTTCCCTGACAAGAATAGTTCCCGCAGCGACATCCCATGGGTTCAATCCATATTCATAAAAAGCCTCAAACCTGCCGCATGCCACATAGGCGAGATCAATTGCTGCCGAGCCCATCCTGCGGACTCCCTGGGTGTTCCTTAAGAAATGTTCGAAACATTTAAGGTAACTTTTCAGCCGGTCGAAATCTTTATAGGGAAATCCTGTGGCAATCAGGCTGTTGGAAAGATCAGGAGATGTAGATACGCTTATACTTTTCCCATTAAGCCAGGCTCCACCATTTTTCCAGGCAGTAAATGTTTCATTGCCTCCTGCTTCAAAAACCACTCCCGCAACGATTTCATCATGCTCACTTAAAGCTATGCTTATTGAGAATGGATGCAGTTTATGCAGAAAATTTGTCGTACCATCAAGTGGGTCTATGATCCAGCAGTATTTCGATCCGCTTCTTGAGGATGTACCCTCTTCAGCAATAATGCCAGCTTCCGGCAGGAGTTTTTCCAGTTTTTCAACCAGGATCTTTTCTGCACCAATATCGACATAGCTTACAAAATCATGAAGACCTTTTGTTTTTTTCAGGTTCTTGTCAAAATGTTCAGATTCCTTCATAATGAAAGAAGCGGCCTCTTTGGCAACAGCTTCAACCTGGATGCAAATATCTTTCAGATCCATATTCTATTTTATTAAATCAGCAGACAATCTGCCTGATTCTTTAATACCCGTCAATTTTACCTTCACGATGGCCCCAGCCAGTTTTGACTGCCAGGGATATTCAACTCTCAGGTAATTTTCAGTGAAACCAGTAATCATACCTTCATTCTTTATTGTTTCAAAGAGTACCTCTGCCGGTTGGCCAATGTTTATCTTACAGAAATTCAGATGTTTGAGATTGGAAAGATCTATCAGGGTCTTACTTCTTTTCTCTTTCACAGCATGAGAAACAATGTCTGGTAATGTCTCTGCTACCGTGCCCGGGCGGGAAGAATAGGTGAATACGTGAAGGTAGGAGAGAGGTTGATCTTCCAGGAATTTATGGGTTGCCTCAAAATCGATATCGGACTCCCCGGGAAAACCTACAATTATATCTGCACCAATGCCTGCAAGAGGTATCTGGTTTTTGATTTTTTCGACTATTTTTGCAAATTGTTCGATTTTGTACCGGCGCCTCATAAGGCCAAGAATTTTGTTATTTCCACTTTGCAAGGGGATATGAAAATGAGGCAGAAGCTTTTTGTTTTCTGCAACCATTTCGATTAGTTCATTACCTATCAGATTCGGTTCAATAGAAGATAACCTGATCCTTTCAATTCCTTCGGTTTTCAGGATCGCCCTGAGAAGACCGACAAATGATTCACCTGTTGATTTTCCGAAATCCCCGATATTAACCCCGGTTAACACTATCTCCTTTATTCCTTTTTCTGCAATTTTTCTAGCATCATCAGCGATTGAATTTATACCTGGGTTTCTGCTTCTTCCTCTTGCCATTGGTATTGTGCAATAAGCACAACCGTAGTCACATCCATCCTGTATTTTCAGAAAAGAGCGGGTCCTGTCACCAATAGAATAAGAGGGAGCGAATATTACTGATGTTTTGAGATCAGCTGAGTGGATTTCAGCACTCTTATTTTTTTTATAACTGGCAATATAACCCGGCAGATCGAATTTTTCAAACGTACCAAGCACAAGATCAACACCCGGAATTGAAGATATTTCCTGTGGTTTGAGCTGGGCATAACAACCTACAACCGCAATGAAAGCCTCGGGAGATCTGGTTATAAATTTTTTAACAGCCTGCCTGCATTTTTTATCAGCAACATCAGTTACTGAGCATGTGTTAATTACATAAATATCAGCTTTTTCAGTAACCGATACTCTCTCAAACATCTCTTCCGGAAATGATCTGGATATAGTTGATGTCTCGGCAAAATTCAGTTTGCAGCCAAGCGTGTGAAATACAATTTTTTTTCTGATTTCTGACATTCAGGGAGTTATCTCAAGAGGCTTCTTGCTTCTAAAAGTAATTGGTTTCTGTTCGTCAATCTGGTACCAGTGTTCCATTTCATATTCAAGAATTGAAACCTGTGTATTGTCCATACTGAAAGATTTTCCTGAAGAGAGTCCACGGTTAAGATCAGAGATGCCAGGATTATGTGCGACAATCAATACACATCTGACGGTTTCCTGCAGGCTATAAATCTGATCGAGAATCGTTTTTGCGGAGCTGTAATAAAGTGATCTTGTTGGTAAAGTCTTATTTTTGTTAGTTTTAAAGACCTCTGCAAAAATCATAGCTGTTTCAAAAGCCCTTGTGGCAGAGCTTGTAATAATGAAGTCAGGTGCAATTCCGGCATTATGAAGAAAATTAGCCATTTTCATTGTATCAGCTTTCCCTTCAGGTGTCAAAGCCCGGTTAAAATCATTAATTGAAATGTCCCTGTTTTCAGCTTTGCCATGTCTGACCAAAATCAGCGTCTTGGACATAATACCTCTTTTATAATAGTTTACTGGCCAGTTCGGCAAGAAAGCTTCTTTCACCTTTTACAAGGTTGACATGTGCAAAAATGTCCTGCCCCCTCATCTTGTCGGACAGATAGCTAAGCCCGTTAGAAGCAGTATCGAGGTAGGGCGAATCGATCTGCTCGATATCTCCGGTAAAAACCATTTTTGTGCCTTCACCTGCCCTTGTGATAATTGTCTTTATTTCGTGAGGTGTCAGATTCTGAGCTTCATCGACAATGAAAAAGATGCTTGAAAGACTTCTTCCCCTTATGTAAGCCAGAGGTGTGATAACCAGTTTTTCCTCCTTCATCATATCGTTAATACGCAGAAACTCAGGACTCTGGTGGCTGAATTTGTGTTTTATTACAGTAAGATTGTCAAAGAGCGGCTGCATATAAGGATCCATCTTATCCTTGACATCACCTGGAAGAAAACCAAGGTCGCGGTTAGCAAGAGGGACTATAGGTCTTGCAAGAAATATCTGTTTATATCTTTTATGTTGCTGAAGCGCGGCTGCGAGTGCGAGCAAAGTTTTCCCGGTACCGGCCTTACCTGTCAGAGAAACGAGTTGGACATCCGGGTTTGAGAGCGCCTCCAGGGCAAATGTCTGCTCGGCATTCCTGGGGTCAATTCCATAGGTGGTCTGCTTCATCACCCTGTTTATCAATTTATTAACAGGATTGTAATGTGCTAATGCACTGGCTCCATTATTCTTCAGGATATAAAATTTATGACCAGTCAGTTCGGCATCCAGCGTAAATTCACTGGCATTTACTCCCTCAGGCAGCTCATAAAGTTTATTGATAAGGTTCTGATCGACACCTTCAAGTGTTTTAATACCCTTATAGAGATCATCAATATTTGCAACCTTATCATTCTCATAGTCCTGTGCGATAATACCCAACGATTTAGCCTTCATCCTGAGATTGATATCCTTCGTGATAAGCACTACTGTTTTGCCTTTATTTGATGTGCTGACATAATCTGCAATTGCCAGAATCCGGTGGTCTGGACTTTTTTCGGGGAAAGACTGGTTGACTTTTTCAGAAAATTCCCTTCCTGTTTCAATATGAAGATTTCCAAGGTTTTCACCAAGCGGGATATTGGCAGTCAAAAGCATATCACCAGATAATTTATCGAGTTCCCTGGTGAATTCGCGTGCGTGAAAATTTATAAGATCATTTCCTCTTTTGAATTTATCAAGTTCCTCAAGCACAACAATAGGGATGATCACATCATTTTCTTCAAAATTGTATATGCACTTATAATCGTGAAGCAAAACGTTGGTATCTATGATAAATAGTTTTTTGTTATGTTTTCTTATCATTATTAAGTGATTTATAATCAATTTATTACGCTTCGAACATTTCCACTTTTCTCAGGTAGTAAAATTAACCAAAATTAAAGATATATTTTTATATAATTTTAAAGTATGTTATTTTGCATAAAAACTAAAGACAATGGAACTTTACGATGGATTGCTGTCACGTCGCAGCATCAGGAAATATACGGGTGAGAAGATTGATGACACATTAATCAGTTCAATAATAAAAGCCGGCATGTACGCTCCGTCGGCAAATAACAGACGTCCCTGGCATTTCATAGTCGTGGATGAGAGGGAAACAATGAATGAAATAATGAAGGTTCATCCATATTCATCTATGCTGTCTGAAGCGAGCCATGCAATATTGGTATGCGGTGATGAAAAATTGCAAAACGGACCAGGATATTATGTTATCGATTGTTCCGCAGCAACACAGAATATTCTTCTTGCAGCTCATTCACTTGGTTTTGGAGCTGTATGGCTTGGTGTTGAACCCAGAAGCGAAAGAAAGAATGCCATTAAGCAGATATTCGGACTTCCGGAGCATATTCATCCTGTTTCAATAGTTTCTATCGGAGTACCATTGAAGATACCTGAAAAAATTCCGTCCAGGTTTGAACCTGAGAAGATAAGGAAGAACAGATGGGAAATCAAAGACAAAAGACAAAAGTAAAAAGACAAAAGTTGAAGATCCACCTTCTCCGCCGTTTAGCGGATCCGGTGGATAAAAGTTGAAAAGTTGAAAGGGTGAAAGTGTGAACTGGTAAATGAGAAAAAGGAAAAATATCACACCTCACACCTCACGCCTCACACCTCACACCTCAC
>Ga0182027_10006778_pt1 | contig 17056 bp, 13 predicted proteins | sample 712E1DmetaG_FD_121300 | JGI IMG/M metagenome (GOLD analysis project Ga0182027, IMG submission 121300) | Permafrost microbial communities from Stordalen Mire, Sweden - 712E1D metaG (Illumina Assembly) | ecosystem: Environmental > Terrestrial > Soil > Wetlands > Permafrost | place: Sweden... | reverse complement strand
GAGTGGAAGTTCACCCGCGTCCAGTTGCGGGAATTGGTCGCAAAACTCAATGCACAACCCTCCTGCGCCTTGGCTGCCTGACCCGGGAAATACGTCACCGCAATTACGACCCAGAGCACTTAGGTTTTCAAACAGGCTCTTCGGGTTTTTCCCCGCCTTTGCCCGCGAGCGCCTCCTCCTGCAACTTCACCAGCGCGCGGCGGACCATCTGCCCCTGGAAGGTGTAGCCGGGGGCGACGGTCTCGGCGATCAGCGCGCCGCCTTCCGGGGCGGGGGCGTCGTTCGTGAGTTGATGGCGCTTGGGATCCAACGGTTCGCCGGCCGCAGCCGTCACCGCAACCAGCCCGACGCGGCGCGGGATGTCGCGGCAGGCGTTCTGGAAAAGACCGATTTGCCCGGCCAGAGCCGGCTGGCCGGATTGCTGCGCCGCTTGGAACAAGGCATGCACCAGGTCCAATATGCGGATGACGATCTGCAGCCACTCGGTTTCGGCCCGGCGCAGTTTGTCCACTTCCAGGCGCAAATGGACGCGCTCCATGTCATTGGCTTTTTGCAGAAACTCGGCGAAAGCTTTGGCTTCCGCCGCCATGCTTTGCGCCAGGTCGGTCGCCGTCTGCGCGGTCTTGGCGGCGGAGTCCTGCACGATCTGCCATTGGGCGGTGGAATTGCTGATTTGATTGGCCAGTTCCTCCAGTTTTTGAATCTTCTCGGCGGCGTCGGCCAGTTTTTGGGCCTGGACAAGAGCCTGATTGTTGGCGCTGCGGCGCAGGAACGGCGTGATGAACGCGGCCGCTCCGGCGCCGGCGCACAGCATCAAACACCCGGCCTCCCAACCGAGCAGCGGACGGTGGGCCTGTTGATATAGGAAAACGGCCACGCCAACGAACAAGACGTCCACGACGAGGAAGGGCCAGAGCGGCGGGTTCTTTGCATCAATTGTCATCGAAGGTGAGGGTAGTTTGAAAATCAAAAGTGCAAAGCGCAATTTTGCGAATCATGGGCCTTTGCTTTCCGGCCACCATCCTCCCTCCCTGTTCCGGACCCGGCGCGGGCGGGCTGGGCGCTGATTTTGGATGGTTCTGGGAGCGGTGTGTCCCGTTCGTGAGCACCAGCGCCAAGCGGCGGCGCAGCCAAGCCACGACGCCGCCAGGTCGGAATTGACATGGCAGGGGATTTGCTGTATTAAAATCAGTCGAACAGCGTCTTTCTTTTGCGAGATGCTTGATTGTGCGTTCGATTCATGAAGATTTTTCCAACAGCGCGGTGTCGGAAATTGGCGGGGCGCCGGGCCTTTACGCTCATGGAGGTGGTGATGAGCATGGGCATTGCCGTCTTGGTTTGCGCGGCCATTATGAAAACCTATACCATGGCTTCGCGGCGGGCGTTTTTTGCTTCCTGCTCGCTCGCCGCCAACGCGCAGGCGATGAGTCATCTGGAAAAAGCGATCTACGCCCCTTGGAAGCCGGCTATCGGTTTGAACAATCTTCTGTCCATGAGCTCTACCAACCCGTCGAATTTGGAGATGCCGGTGCAGGACATCAATGTGTACTCCTGCACCAACATTACGACCGTGACCTTGGTCTCGGCCACTCCTCCTTACTACGCCATGGTCCGGGTGGATTGTGTGTGGAATTTCATGGGCCTGGGCAATTTTACCAATACCGTCGCGGTTTTGCGCGGTCCGGATTTTTAATATGAGGCTGACATTTAGCAAAGACAGGGGGAGGGGGCGCGGCCGGGGCTTTACCATGATCGAGGCGGTGACGGCCACCACGATTTTGATGCTGGTGGTCGGGGCGGTGGTTTCCTTTAATCTTTGGGGTCTGGCCATGGCCGCCCGCAGCCAGATCTGGCTCGCGGCCGGCGAGGACGCCCGCAACAGCTTGCGCATGCTGCATGGAGATATTCGCGCGGCCGTCAGCATCCAAGTCGGCTCGGGTAATTCGTTCGGTTTCACCAATGTGGGCACGACCAACCTCCAGGTGGGCAATGCCCTCCAGATTTGGACCAACACCGATCCCAACAACTGGATTCGCTACTATTATCTCTCCAACACCCTCTACCGCACAAACTGCATTGATAGTAACACTCCGGGCGACCTCAAGATTGTCTCGGCCAATTCCATCACCAACGACAGCCCGAGCGGCTCCATTTTTGCGTTGCAGGACTATCTGGGGCAAACGCTCAGCAACGTCACCACCACCCCTTACCCCTTGGTCAATATCTATCTGTCATTCACCCAGATCAACCACCCGCAGATTGTCATCGCGCCCGGCAACCCGGTGGATTTTTATCAGATCAACACCGTCGTCGCTCCGCGCCAGAGGCCATGAAGATTCTCCTCCATCCCGCCACCTCCCGGCGCCGCGACGGCGGCTGGGCTTTGTTGGTCGTCTTGACCCTGACGGCCTGCGCCGCGATGATCATGGCCGGAGTGCTCAATTGGAGCAACACCAGTTCCTGGGTGATCGCGCGCAACAACGAGTATTACGCGACGACCTACGCCGCCGAAGCGGCGACCGAGAAGGCCTTGGCGAGAATCATCTCGGATTATGAAAACTTCGGCCAGGGCTTGGTCTATTCCCAGCTCTCGGCTTACGCCACCAACCTCCCGAGCGCGGCGGACGATCCCTACTGGACCAACTACGTTTTCAGCGCGGGCGCCGGCCAGACCAACAGCATCTCGATCACCATGATCAATCCGACCAACGTCGTGGTGCTGGGGCCGCCCTATCAAGGTTTGATCATGGACGCTTGGACCTACGAAATCATCGCCACCGCGGCGAACAATTCCAGCGCCGGATTCGCCATCCCCGCCGCCGTGGGACAGCAGGTGAACCTGGGGGTTGTCCCGATTTTCCAGTTCGCCATTTTTTATCAAAACACCCTGGAAATTGATCCCGGGGCCGACATGCACATCAACGGCATGGTGCATGGCAACAACAATATATACATAGACCCGCCTGGCACGCTGACCTTTTCCAACGGCGTCTCTTCGTCCGGCACCATGACCATGGGGGAGAATCCGCTGGATCCGTCCTCCCGCACCCCGCCCACCGGGGTGGTCTTCGCCACTTCCCCGTTGAGCGGGGTCAATCCGCTGATTCTGCCGGTGGGGACCAATTCTTCCGGGGCGGTCAGCAATATGAGCCAGAACGTGCAGGCCATCCTGCAAATCCCCCCGCCCGGGGTGTCGCCCACCTCGACCACCGGCTCCAACTACCTCTATAACCAGGCGGACGTGATCATCCTGATTTCCAACAATGGCGTGACCGTGACCAGCGGCGTGATCGTGGATAACCGGGCCACCATCATCTCCAATGCCGCCTGGAGTCTCTGGCTCATCACCAACTCCAGCGCCCAGTTTTATGACCAGCGCGACCAACTGACCAATCAATCCGTGGACATTGATGTGGGCAAATTAAAAGCCTGGAGCAACACCAATACGACCTTGCGCCCGGTGCTTCAGAGTTTAAGGGGGACCGGGGCGGCGGATGTCCAATCCATCTTTGTGGCCGATCTTCGTTCCACCAGCAACGCGATCGTCACCAGCTCCATTACCACCAATACCACCATCACGACCAATACCGTCGCCACCAACACGTCCCCCAGCACCACCTATCCGGGGGCGAACACCTACGTGCCGCCGGTCACGACCAACACGACCTTAACCACCAACTCCAGCGCCCCGGCCGCCGGCACCTACATTCCACCCTACAATCAAAGCTCCGGGAAGTACATTTATCAAAAGATCACCGGCTACAGTTACGCCAAGATCACCTCCATCCTCACCAACAACACTTATTTGACCAATTATTCCACCAACTGGAATGTCAACTTGCAACCCGGCATCGTGCTGACCAACGGCAGCACCATGCCCGGCCCTTTTGGCCTGTCGATCGTGACGCCCGACCCGGCGTATATTGTCGGCAATTACAACGTGTCCACCAACGGCGTCAACCTGTACACCGGCACCTCCGACACCTCCCACACCTACCCCGCCGCCATCTATGCCGACGCCATCTCCGTCTTGTCCAGCGCGTGGAACCCGGCCAACAGCAGCGCGGGCATCGGCAGCCGCACCGCCACCAGTGACACCGTCAACGCGGCTTTTCTGACGGGCATTGTGCCCTCCGACGGGAACACCTACAGCGGCGGCGTGGAGAATTTTCCGCGGCTCCTGGAAAATTGGAGCGGACAAACCTTGTACTACAACGGCTCGATGGTCGCCATGTTCAACAGCGTGGTCGCCACCGCCCCATGGCCGGGCACCGGCTCGGTCTATAACCCGCCGACGCGAACCTGGGCTTTTGACCTCAATTTCAACAACGCCGCCAAGCTGCCGCCGCTGACTCCCCACGTCATCTCGGTCAACCGGGCGAAGTGGGTCTTTCTCAACGCCAACACCACCAGTTTCTAAACCCATCCCGCCTCATGCGACTCGCCTGTTTGATTTTGGCCTCCGTTTCTTTCGCCTTCGCCAGCCACGCCCAGGACCAGTTCCGCGCCTTCGCCAGCACCGTGGACATGATTGAGGGCGGGAGGGTGGATACGATGGTGGTGGTGACGGGCACCGAGCGTTTGACCACCCGGATTCCGCGCGGTTACGCCGCCCGCGTGGATGTCTTCGAAAAGTCGGTGATCTTCACCGACAAAACCAATGGAGCCATCGCCATCACGCTGCAAGTGACCACCAACTCGCCCGGCGTCATGCCCGATGAGGACACCATGCGAGACAAGGCGCTGGCGGCAAACCCCGGCGGCAGTTTCCTGCAACTGGCCAGTTGTTCCACCGGCTATCAGCCGGCGCGGTTTGTGGACACCTTTCGCAGAATCGCCGAAGGCCTGTCCATCAAGACCCGCCACGCCTTTATCGCCTGCCCGGAAGGAACGGTCGAATTTGTCTTGCGCGCCAACGGCGAGGGCTTTGACCAAGGCCGCCAGGTGTTCAACCTTTTGATGTCCTCCTTCCGCATGGAGCAGGTGAAAAAACCAGAGCCGCCCCCGGCGCCTTGATCGTTGCGCCCCCCCCCGGCCGGCCCGCGCCGGCGGCCCAAACTCCCCGTCCAATCTGCCTTGCCTTCCGCCGCCCAATCATGTTAAGAACAACCCATGACCATTCCGCCCTTCCTGAGCAAAAGCAAAAAGCGCAACCAGATCCTGGCCATTGACTTGGGCAGCCGCGCCACCAAGGCGGTCTTGCTGGACCGAAGGCAGGATTCCTTCTCCCTCACCCGCTACACCATCACCGACGCCCCGATCTACGAAAAGGGAATTCCACAAGGCTTGTTGACCGAACACCTCCGCAGCGTCTTCGAAGCCATGAACCCCAAGACCCGCCAGGTCACCATCGCCGTCGGCGCGGAAGACTCCATTTTGCGCAGCACCGAGATGCCCTTGCTCCCGATCAACGACATGCGCCAGATGCTCAAATTCAACGCCAAAAATTATTTGCAGCAGGACCTGCGCGACTATGTCTTCGATTGCTACATCGTTCCCCCCTCCTCCAAGAACCAGCCGGAAGCGGGCAAGGCCGCCACCAAGTACAAAGTCTGGGTCGGCGGCGCGCGCCGCGAATGGCTCAGCAATCTGGAGGGCGCGATCAAGGCGGCCGGCCTGACCGCCGACCAGGTCACTCTCACCGTCCTTGGGCCAATCAACGCCCTGGAACTGGCCGAGCCGGAAGTCTTTGCCAAGGAAGTCGTCGCCCTGGTGGATCTGGGCTTCCGCACTTCCACCATCAGCATTCTCAACGCCGGCGACCTCTGCCTCAACCGCACCGTGGAAATTGGCGGAGACAAGCTCACCGCCGGGCTGTCCGAAGCCATGGGCATCAGCTACGCCGAAGCCGAGGGCATCAAAATCGGCATGCCCAAGGAGGTCGAGGGGCATCTCCAGCCCTTGATCTCCCCGCTCGGCCGGGAACTGCGCGCTTCGATTGATTTCTTCGAGCACCAGCGCGAGAAGACCGTCAACAATATCCTGGTTTCTGGCGGCGCCGCCCGCTCCGAGTTCATCCTGCAACTCTTGCAGTCCGAGCTGGGCGTGGCCTGCAAACCGTGGCTTCCCACCGCCGCCGTCCAGTTGGGCCTTTCGCCCGAGCAGATGACCGAGGTGGAACAGGTTTCCGGGCAGTTGGCCGTGGCCCTCGGCTCGGCCGTGATCTGCTTCTAATTGTTCCAGCCCCAGCTTTGAACCCGGCGACTCCCTGTCTTATTTTCAACCCGGCGGCGCGGGGCCATAAAGCCCGGCGCATTCAATCCCATCCAGACCTTCTGGGCGGCCAATGTGTCTTCCTGGCCACCTCCTCCCCTGGCCACGCCCGCGAACTCGCCGCCCAGGCCGCGCGCCACGGCTTCCAAACCATCGTCGCCGCCGGCGGCGACGGCACCGCCAACGAGGTCATCAACGGCATCGGCGATGTCCCCGGCGCCCTCTCCTCCGTCCGCCTGGGAATCCTCCCCCTCGGAACGGTCAACGTCTTCGCCCGCGAACTGGGCCTTCCCCTCAACACCCGCCGCGCCTGGCAAACCCTGCTCCGCGGCCGGGAAAGGACCATTGATTTGGGCCGCGCCGAATTCACCCTCGACGGCCGCCGCCAGCGCCGTTACTTCCTGCAACTGGCGGGCGCCGGCCTGGATTCCCGCGCCATTGAGCTGACCCAATGGAATGTCAAGACGAAAATAGGCCCCCTCGCTTATCTCCTCGCCGGTTTCAAGGCCCTGCGCGAATCCCGCCCCATCGTCACCGTCCAGGCCGGCGCCACCCTTTCCGGCCAATGGGTCGCCATCGGCAACGGCCGCTTTTACGCCGGCCCCTTTCCCGTCTTTCCCACCGCCCGCCTGGACGACGGCTTGCTCGACATCTTTGTCCTTCCAAACGCCAGTTTCCCACGGCTGGCGGCGGGGCTGGCCGGGCTTTGCGTGGGTCGGATGCGCCAGTTCTCCGCCGCCTCACAATGGTCCGCCGCCACTCTCTCCTTGACCAGTCCCGGCCGCGTCCTCCTGCAATTGGATGGCGAAAACGTCGGCGAACTGCCCGCGACCCTCTCCGTCGAGCCGCGGGCGTTGCGGATGATAGTCCCATGACTTCTAGCGTCAAAAGGACGCGACGGCTCCCCTCCTACGGCCCGGGAAATTTTTGCCAGGCCTTGCCTTTTTGCCCAAAGCTGAAGAGGGCGGGCTGCACTATCTCGGCCAGGATTTCCAACGAATCCACCAGGCGCGGGCCGGGCCGGTTGAAATAGGCGTTGCCGTCCGCCACAAAGACTTTTCCCGTCTTGACAGCGCGCAGGGTTTTCCATCCGGGTTTCTCTTCCAGGCTCGCGGCTTCGCGGCGGGTGCGTTCCAGGTCAAAGCCGCAAAGCATGAGGACGAGGATGTCGGGGTCGTACTGGCGCAAGGTTTCCCACTCCAGCCAGGCGGAGCGCTGGCCGGGTTGGCCAAAGAGATTCCTGCCTCCGGCGAATTCCGCCAGTTCCGGAACCCAGTTTCCGGCGGCCATCAGCGGATCGAGCCACTCAATGCAGGCGACGGATGGGCGCCGGGTCATCAGGCAGGTTTTTTGGATGATATCCACCACGCGGTTCTTGAGTTGCGAGAGCAATTCGCAGCCGCGCCCGGTCTCGCCCAGGGCCTCGGCGACGGTTTGAATGTCCTTCCAAAGATCGGCCAGCCGGGCGGGCGAAAGGGAAATGATTTTGGGCCGGAAGCCGGGGGATTGCGCCAGGGCGGTTTCCAGATCCGAAAGGCTGACGGCGCAAACTTCGCACCGGGCTTGGGTCAGGATCAGATCGGGGCGCAATTCCTGGAGCTGGTCCAGATTGATCTCGTAGATGGAAAGGGCGCGCCGCAGGAGGGATTTGACCTCCCGGTCAATTTCGCCGCTGCTCGCTTCGAGCTTGACGCGGGCCGCGGTGCAAACGGGCAGGGCGCGAATTTCCGGCGGATAATCGCACTCGTGGGAGCGGCCCTTGAGCTGCCCGGCGCAGCCAAGGGCGCAGACGATTTCAGTGCAGCTCGGCAGCAGGGAAACAACTCGGCTGGCTCTCATGGGAAGACAATGGATTTCAAGCCATGAGGTCGCCCGCCATTTTTGAGTTGCTTATGCGGCGGCTTTTTCTTCGGGGATGCGCATGCAATAGAACGACCGGTAAACGAAGACCAGCGCCACGATAAAGAAGAACACCCCGATGCCCGTCTTGGTGCTTTGCTCTTTCATCGTCACCGCGATTTCCGTCGCCAGCAGCCCGAAGAGGGTGGTGAATTTGATCACCGGGTTCATCGCCACGGACGAGGTGTCCTTGAAGGGATCGCCAACCGTATCGCCCACCACAGTGGCGGCATGAAGCTCGGTGCCCTTCTGGCGCAGATCCACTTCGACGATCTTCTTGGCGTTGTCCCAGGCCGCGCCCGCATTGGCCATGAAAATCGCCTGAAAAAGGCCGAAAAACGCAATGCCGATCAGGTAGCCAATGAAGAAATATGGATTGAAGAACGGCAACGCCAGGGCGAAGCAAAACACCACAATGAATATGTTCCACATCCCTTTCTGCGCATAAACCGTGCAGATGCGCACCACTTCCTTGCTGTCTTTGGCCGAGGCGGTGGTGGAGTCCAGTTTCAAATGTTCCTTGATATATACCACCGCGCTATAGGCCCCGGTCACCACCGCCTGGCAGGAAGCGCCGGTGAACCAGTATATCACCGCCCCGCCCATGATCAGGCCCAGGATGATTTCGGGCTGGACGATGCTCAACGCGTCAATGACCGGTTTGAACGGACCCGCCATTCCCGACGCCTGCTGGATCTCATACATCTTCTGCAACAACATGATGATGCCAAACACCATCGTCGTGGCCCCGACCACCGCCGTGCCGATCAGCACCGGTTTGGCCGTGGCTTTGAATGTGTTGCCCGCGCCGTCCCCTTTTTCGAGCTGGTACTTGGCGTTCTCAAAGTCCGCGTCGAAACCAAAGTCGCGCTTGATTTCTTCCTTGATTCCTTTGCGCGCTTCGATCTGGCTCAGTTCATAGACCGATTGGGCGTTGTCCGTCACCGGGCCGTAACTGTCCACCGCAATGGTCACGGGTCCCATGCCCAGGAAGCCGAAGGCGACGAGGCCAAAGGCAAAAATCGGCGCGGCAAACGCAAAATTTTTCGGCAAGAGGGAATCCAACGCCGGATTTTGCGAGAAGAAATAGGAAGCCGCCATCAGCACCATGATGCAAAGCCCCATCCAAAAAGCCGAGAAATTGCCCGCCACAAAGCCCGACAGGATGTTGAGCGACGCCCCGCCATGCTTGGAGCAATTGGTCACTTCGCGGACGTGGCGCGAGTTGGTGCTGACAAAAACCTTGGTGAATTCCGGGATCAACGCCCCCGCCACCGTGCCGCAACTGATGATGATGGACAACACCCACCACAAATCCGTTTGCGTCTGTCCGGCCCCGTCCTTGAAATCGCCCAGCAGAAATTTGCTGGCGATGAAAGTGACCGCGATGGACACGATCGAAGTCATCCAGACCAGATGGGTCAACGGCGCTTCAAAATTGAAGTCCTTCTTGTCGGCGAACATCGCCTTGCTCAGGCATTCGTTGGCAAAGTAAGAGAACAAAGATGTCACGATCATCAACGCACGCATCGAGAACAACCAAATAATCAGGGTCGCGCATACATTGGGGCTGGCCGCCAGCGCCAGCGCCATGAACGCGATTAACGCCACCCCGGTCACCCCGTAGGTTTCAAATCCGTCCGCCGTCGGGCCGACGCTGTCCCCCGCGTTGTCCCCCGTGCAGTCGGCGATCACCCCGGGATTCTTCGGATCATCTTCCGGCAGCTTGAAGACGATTTTCATCAGATCCGAGCCGATGTCCGCAATCTTCGTGAAAATACCGCCGCAAATGCGCAGGACCGATGCCCCCAGCGATTCGCCGATGGCGAACCCGATGAAACAGGGGCCGACCAGTTCGCGCGGCAGGAATACCAGGATGCAAATCATGAAGAACAATTCCACCGCCACCAGCAGCAACCCGACGCTCATGCCCGAACGCAGCGGGATGCCCAGCGTGGCGAACGGGTTGCCTTTCAGCGCCGAAAAGGCCGTGCGGGAATTGGCCACCGTGTTGATGCGGATGCCAAACCAGGCCACGCCGTAAGAGCCAAGGATGCCCAGGATGGAGGCCAGCAGAATCACCACCACGTTGCCGACGGCCTCATGTTGCAGCCCCAGGAAGTAATACACCATGCAAGAGGCGATCAGCAGCCAAAGGATCGCCAGGAACTTGCCCTGCGTGAACAGGTATGTTTTGCAGGTTTCCCAGATCGTTTCCGAAACATTGGCCATGCTCTCATGCACCGGCAGCGCCTTGGTCTGAAAGTACTGCACCAGGCCGAAGATCGCGCCGATGAAGCAGATGCCGATGCCCAGATACATCAGCGTCTCCCCGCTCACGCCTCCCAGCCCGTCAAACTTCACCCCGCTCAGATCGGGGATGTGGATATCCGCTTCACCAGCGAATACGCGCGACGGCAGCGAGAGAACCGCGGCTGAAACAGCCGCCCATAAGAATTGTTTCTTGTTTAGCATATATTATTGCGCGCAAACTAATGCCACGGATGACGAAGTTTGCCAACCCTTTTCTTGTTCTTTGGCCCACATTTCTTGCCGCCCCCGCCCGATGAAAATCAAGAATTCAGGACGCAAATGGAAAAACGGCGGCGCCTGAAAACCGCGAAGCGTCGTGGAGTGCGCCGGCCCTCCGGCGCTTTCAAACGACCCGCGATCCGGAAATGCGCCATTGCTTGAGACGCTTTGCATCATGGCTTTCTTCAAGTGCCACCCGGCTCGCGAAAGCGGCGGTGGACCGCCGCAGTCCAAAACGCTGGCGCGAATTCCGGCGGCGCCCGAAAAGCGCGAAGCGTCCTGGAGTGCGCCGGCCCTCTGGCGCTTTCAAATGGCCCGCGACCTGCAAATGCGCCATTGCTTGAGACGCTTTGCATCATGGCTTTCTTCAAGTGCCACCCGGCTCGCGAAGGGAAAGCTCGACAAAGCTTGGATGGCCCCGCGTCCCCGCTGGCCGCGAAATAATGCTGAATCTTCCGCCGCTCCAGCTAATATGCCCAAATGGCTGCTGAGCCTCAGTCCGCGCCCAAATGGCCGCCCACGCCCGTCAAGACTACGGACGCGCCGCGTCAACGCGGCCTGCTGACCATCTTCTTCGGCATGGCCCCGGCCGCGGGCAAAACCCGCGCCATGTTGCTTTCCGCCCACGCCGAAGAGCTATCCGGCCGCGATGTGGCCATCGCGTGCCTGGACACTCGGCGCTGGCCGGGGACGCTCGCTCTGGCGCGGGGATTGCCCCGCGTCGGACATCCTCAACCGCCGGACGCCCAGGCAGGCATTGCCGAAGAGGGCGGCCCGGCCCGCCTGGCGGAGTTGGACCTGGACGCCACGCTAGGCCGCCGGCCCCAATTGGCGCTGGTGGACGATTTGGCCCATGCCAATCTTCCAGGCTCGCGCCATCCCAGGCGTTATCAGGATGTGATCGAGCTGCTGGAAGCCGGCATTGACGTTTTCACCACCCTCAACGTCGCCCAAGTCGCCAGCCGCGCCAATGCGGTCTTGGAACTGACCGGCATTCCCGTCGGCGAGGTTGTCCCCGACAGCGTGCTGGACTTCGCCGAGGTCGAACTGCTGGATGTCTCGCCCAAGGAATTGCTCAAGCGCGTCGCCCAGGCGGAGGCGGGGGACGCCACAGGATCGAAAATCAAAGCGTCGGCCATTTTCCAGGAGAACATATTGCTGGTGCTGCGCGAGATGACCGCCCGCTTGTTTGCCGAACGGGTGGGCCGCCAGGTGCGCGCTTTCATGCAGGCCAGGCGCATTCAGGGACCTTTGAAGTCCAGCCGCCGGCTGCTGGCCGCGGTCGGTTCCGGCCCCAATTCCGAACAACTCGTCCGCTTCACCCGCAGATTGGCCGCCAGCATGAATGCTTCCTGGCTGGTCCTCCACGTCGAAACCTTGCGGACCCTCACCGAGCAGGAACAGTTGCGCCTCAACCAAAGCCTGGCCCTGGCCCAGGAATTGGGGGCCGAAGTCATCACCACCGCGGACGATGATCTGGTCCGCGGAATCCTCCGCGTGGCCGCGGAACAAAACGTCACTCAGATCGCCGTCGGCAAACCGCTCGGCGGACCTTGGTGGAAGGATTTCCAAGGCCAATGGATGCTGCGCCGCCTGATCCGGGACAGCGGCCAGATTGACGTCCAGGTGGTTCTGGCCAACAAGCAGCAACGCGACAAGGCGGCCCGGCCGGCCCGGAAAATGACCGCCTCCGCCTTCCTGCCTTATGTCCTGGTCCTGGGCGTGGTGACGGGTGTTACCTTGGCGGCCTTTCTCTTCAATCCCGTCCTCGGCTCCCACGCCACGGCGCTGGTGTACCTTCTGGCCGTGGTGGTGCTCGCCGTGTTTGTGCCGCGCGGTCCGGCCCTGTTTGCCGCCACCCTCAGCGCCCTGGCTTGGGAGTTCTTTTTTCTGCCTCCCCTCTTCGCCTTTCGCATTTCCAACGTGGGAGACGTCATGCTCTTTGCCATGTATTTTATCGTCGCCGCCGTTTTGGGGCAGTTGACCGCGCGCATTCGCGCCCAGCAGGAAGCCGAACGCCAGCGCGAAGCCCGCGCCACCGCCCTCTACCTTCTGGCGGCCGATTTGAACGCCTCCACCAGCCTGGATCCCATGATCAAGAACCTCGTCCGCCAGATGGAAATTGCCTTTGACGCCGCCATCGCCGTGCTCCTGCCCGATTCCCAGAACCTCCTCAAAACCCATCCCGCCAGCTCCTTTCAGGTCAGCCCCGCCGACGAACCGGTTCCCCCTTGGGTCCTCCAACATGGCCGCCCGGCCGGCCAATTCACCGACAATCTCCCTCAGGCCGGCGCTCTCTACGTCCCCCTGGCCACCAGCAGCGGGCTGATGGGCGTCATTGGCTTGCGCTTCCATCAACCTTCTCCCCCCTCCCCTCACCGCCGCACTCTTCTGGACGCTTTCTGCCAGCAGATCGCCATGGCCCTGGACCGCCACCGCTTGAATGAAGTTTCCGAAAAATCCCGGTTGATCGCCGAATCCGAGCGCCTGAGCAAGACCCTGCTCGACTCCGTCTCCCACGAAATGCGCACGCCCCTCGCCGCCATCCAGAGCGCCACCTCCAACCTCGCCGCTTTGGGCCAATCCGATTTCTCCCAACTCCAGCACGAAATGCTCGCCGCAATCCGCGAAGCCGCCGAACGCCTCGACCGCCTCGTCGGCAACATCCTCGAGGCCACCCGCCTGGAATCCGGCGCCGTCAAACCCAGACTCAACCAGTGCGACGTCCGCGACCTCGTTCATCTCACCGTCTCCGACACCGAAACCGAGATGGCCCGCCACAGCCTCACCGTCCGGCTCGACCCCGGTCTGCCCCTGGTTCCGATGGATTTCGTGTTGACTCAGCAGGCCCTCTCCAATCTCCTCTCCAACGCCGCCCGGCACACTCCGCCCGGAACTGCCGTCGAGGTCGCCGCCTCCGTCCAGGACGATTCTCTCGTGCTCGCTGTGGCTGATCACGGCCCCGGCGTTCCGCCCGCCCTTCTGCCCCGCCTCTTCGACAAATTTTACCGCGCCCCCAACGCCGCCACCGGCGGCACCGGACTCGGCTTGTCCCTCGTCAAAGGCTTCGTCGAAGCCCAGGGCGGGCGCGTCACCGCCGAAAACGGCGCGGGCGGCGGCATGGTCTTCACCATTCGCCTGCCCCTGCGCAAAAACTCATCGCGCCCGGCCGAACTGGTTTCCGCGCCCGCAAACTCATGAACGAACCCGCCGCCAAAAAACCCATCGTGCTGGTCATAGACGACGAGATGCAAATCCGCCGTCTTCTGCGCGTCTGTCTGGAAATGAACGGCTACGAAGTCGTGGAAGTTGCCTCGGGCGAGGCGGGCATCCAGGAGGCCGTCCGCCGCCAGCCGGATTTGATTCTTCTTGACATGGGCCTGCCCGACATCCCGGGCCTGGCCGTGCTCAAGCGCCTGCGCGAGTGGAGCCAGGCCCCCGTTTTGGTCGTGTCCGTCCGCTACCGGGAGGACGACAAAATCGCCGCGCTGGACAACGGCGCCAACGATTACATCACCAAGCCCTTTGGCACCGGCGAACTTCTCGCCCGTCTGCGCGTCCTCCTCCGTTCCGCCCAACCGCCGCCCAAACCCGAGGTTTTCCGTTCCGGCCCTCTCTCCGTGGATTTGACCACCCGCACCGTCAAAGTCAAAGGCCAGACCGTCAAGCTCACCGCCACCGAATACTCGCTTCTTCTTATGTTCGTGCGGCACGCGGGCAAGGTCCTCACCCATGGACAGCTTCTGCGCGAGATTTGGGGCATGCAGGAATCGGAAAACACCGGCCCTTTGCGCGTCTATGTCGGCTACCTGCGCGAAAAACTGGAAGCCAACCCGGCCAAACCCGAACTCCTCATCACCGAAGCCGGCGTCGGCTACCGCTTGGTGCTCCGGGATTAAGCCGCCGCCAAAGCGCGCGATCGGGCATCCAATTCTTATATAATCCTTACAGCAAATTGCCCCTCCCGATCTCCCGGCAGCCCGGCCTTGTTCCGCCGCCAAATTCCGCGTTTCCAGGTTCCGCATCGGAGAACGCAGGGTGCATAAAAAAAACCACGCTGTTCAAATCCATTCAAGAATCGGATGCGCTGGCGGCGGCTGGAAAATATATTCACTTCTGTAACTGGTTCTTACATCTGTTGTTAGAAAATTGTAAGAATTCTGTTCAACCTCTTGGCATTTCGCCTGCTACACGCTACCAATGCGCGATTTACAATCTGGGTTGGATTGGCTGGCGGCTGGCTTTGGGTCGGTCCAAGCAGAGTGATTCTGCCGTCGCCCCGCCCAAAATCCGCCCTCAACATAATCGTCAAAGAACACGCAGCAAAACATGAAAAAAATTGAAGCCATCATCAAACCGTATCGAATCGAAGAGGTCAAAGACGCCCTCGGCAAAATTGGCATCGAGGGCATGACCGTCATCGAGGCCAAGGGCTGCGGCCGCCAGAAGGGCCACACCGAAATTTACCGCGGCAGCGAATACACCGTGGATCTCCTCCCCAAAATCAAAATCGAAGTCATCGTCACCGATCAACGCGCCGAGGAGGTGGCGCGGGCCATCGTCAGCGCCGCCAAGACCGGCAAAATTGGCGATGGCAAGGTTTTCATTTCCCACGTCGAGGAGGTCATCCGCATCCGCACGGAAGAGAGAGGAGAAAAAGCCGTTTAACCCGCGTGAACCCACCCAAACCCCAATGAACCAAACTATGAAAAAAACAATTCTCTGCTTGACTCTGCTCGCCGCCCTCTGCGCCAGTCCCTCGGCCGCCCGCGCCGCCGACGCCCCTCCGGCCAAACTGGCCGACCCCAGCGTCGAACAGCGCCTGGAAGACCTCGAAGCCTACATCAACAACACCGGCAGACAGGCCGACACCGCCACCAACCACGTCAGCTCCAAACTGGGAAGCCTGGATGACAAAGGCGTCACCTTCACCCCCAATCCCGGCCCCGGTCACAACGCCTGGCAGATGACCTCGGCCGCGTTGGTCTTGTTCATGACCCTGCCCGGACTGGCCCTTTTCTACGGCGGCCTGGTGCGGCGCAAAAACATCCTCTCCGTCATGGCCCAGTGCTTCTTCATTACCGGCATGGTCACCATTCTGTGGTGGGCTTGCGGCTACAGCCTGGTGTTCCACGACGGCGGATCGTTTTACGGCGGTTTGGGTTTCTCCTTTCTCAACGGCGTGGATTCCAGTCCGAACACCGCTTATTCCGCCTGGGTTTCCCACAACGTCTTCGCCATGTATCAACTCATGTTCGCCATCATCACCCCGGCTTTGATCCTCGGCGCCGTCGCCGAGCGCATAAAATTCTCGGCCGTCTGCCTGTTCATGACGCTCTGGATGTTTGTGGTTTACTTCCCCCAAGCCCACATGATCTGGGGCATTGACGGAATGATGAACGGCGTCTCCAACGCCGCCGCCAAAATTCATGCCATTGATTTCGCCGGCGGCACCGTCGTCCACATGACTTCCGGCTGGTCGGCCCTCATCCTCTGCCTCATTCTCGGCAAGCGGCTTGGCTTCGGCAAAACCAACTTTGCTCCGCATAGCATGGTCCTCTGCATGGTCGGCACCGGCATGCTCTGGGTCGGCTGGTACGGATTCAACGCCGGCAGCGCCGTCGCCGCCGACGTCATCGCCGCCAACGCCTTTACCACCACCACCCTGGCCACCGCCGTCGCCTCCTTCGTCTGGCCGATGATGGAATGGATCGTCCGGGGCAAACCCAGCGTCCTCGGTTTCTGCTCGGGCGCCGTCGCCGGACTGGTCGTCATTACTCCCGCTTGCGGTTTCGTCACCGCCAGCGGCGCCGTCCTGATCGGCATCGCCGCCGGTTTGATCCCCTGGTTCTTCTGCTTCAAAGTCAAAGGCTGGTTCGGCTATGACGACGCCCTGGACACCTTCGGCGTCCACGCCATTGGCGGAACCCTCGGCGCGCTGATGACCGGCATGTTGGCCAGAAACTCCGCCAATGCCAACCTCGCCACGAACCTGAAGACCTACGTGACAGATTCCTTCTTCCAGCCTCTTGTTCTCGAGCAACTCAAAGCCATCGGCGTGACCCTCCTCCTGGCCATTGTGGGCACCACCGTCATCGCCTACCTCGTCAAATTCACCCTCGGCCTCCGCCCAACTGAGGAAGAGGAAACCCTGGGCTTGGACCTCTTCGATCACGACGAAGAAGGCTACACCGCTAATTAAAACACTGTCTCGCCGGCCAAGGCTTCTGACACCCAAGTCACCCTTGGCCGGCAACACCCAACAAATAACAAATAAAATATGAACACCCCCAAAAGCGTATTAGAACTGGCGCGCAAACAGGGCGCCAAGATGGTTGATATCAAGTTTGTGGACACCTTCGGAACCTGGCAGCATTTCACCGTGCCGATTTGCGAGTTGACCGAGGAAGTT
>Ga0182027_10006776_pt1 | contig 17059 bp, 14 predicted proteins | sample 712E1DmetaG_FD_121300 | JGI IMG/M metagenome (GOLD analysis project Ga0182027, IMG submission 121300) | Permafrost microbial communities from Stordalen Mire, Sweden - 712E1D metaG (Illumina Assembly) | ecosystem: Environmental > Terrestrial > Soil > Wetlands > Permafrost | place: Sweden... | reverse complement strand
TGGGAACCCAGATCTCCTGCTATGGCAGCTGGCATAACTGATCATATCTGGACAATTGGCGAGATTATGATGATGTTAGCGGTTCCTGAGAGAAACAACGCGTAATGGGGGGACTACCTGGTTCTTGGACAGGGGCAAACCATCTGTGCTGAAGGACAAAGTGCTCTTCATCGATGCCAGGCAAATCTACACCCAAGTTGACCGCGCCCATCGGGACTTCACTCCCCAGCAGATCGAGTTCATTGCTAACATAGTGAGGCTCTATCGGGGCGAACCATTGGAGACAGCCAACAACAGCCTGATGAGTGAGAAATTCCCGGACGGAAAATATACTGATGTGGCAGGTCTATGCAAGGTTGCCTCTGTAAAGGAGATCGAAGCACAGGGCTGGAGCCTGAATCCCGGTCGATATGTAGGAGTAACCGAAAGGGCTGCTGATGATTTCGATTTTGCAGAAAGGCTTACAGAGTTGAACGAGGAACTGGAAAGTCTGAATGCCGAGGCGAGAGTGCTGGAGGAGAGGGTCAGTGAGAATGTGGCGAAGGTATTGGGGACTTCATCTTGACATCATCAGCGTTAATGAATGATTGGAGTTACAGGAAACTAGATGAATTAGGCTCAGTAGGCAGAGGAAGATCGAGGCACCGCCCTCGAAATGATCCGTCTCTTTACGGAGGAAAATATCCTTTTGTGCAAACAGGAGATGTAAAGGCAGCGGAATTCTATATTAAAAGCTATGCCCAGACCTATAATGAAAAAGATTTATCACAAAGCAAATTATGGAATCCAGGAACGCTCTGTATAACAATCGCAGCAAATATAGCAGAGACTGCAATTTTGGGTATACCAGCTTGTTTTCCAGATAGCATAGTTGGTTTTGTAGCACAGCCTGATAAATCAGATGTTCGTTTTGTAAAATATTATATAGAGACTATAAAATTAAATATGCAAAATATATCTAAAGGAACTACACAAGACAATCTGAGCCTCGATAAACTATTAACCTTTGAGATCCTCACTCCACCACTCCACACACAGCGCAAGATCGCAGCCATCCTCTCCGCTTATGACGACTTGATCGAGAACAACACCAGGCGCATCAAGATCCTGGAGGAGATGGCTCAGGCACTCTACCGCGAATGGTTCGTAAACTTCCGGTTTCCTGGGCATGAGAAGGTGCCGATGGTGGATTCTCTGTTGGGAGAGATTCCAGGGGGGTGGGGTGTCAGCAATTTAGATTCTGTTTGCATGAGAATTACCGACGGATCACATTGGAGTCCACAATCTGTTTTAGAAGGGGTTCCAATGGCATCGGTTAAGGACATGCATGATTGGGGATTTGATATCGAAAATTGCAGAAAGATATTAGAAGATGATTATTTAGAATTAATTAGAAATGATTGCAAACCTCTGAAGCACGATGTTCTGATTGCAAAGGATGGTAGTTACCTTAAACATATTTTTGTAGTGGATAAAGAACTTGACCTAGTGATCTTATCGTCGATTGCAATTCTCAGGACAAACGATCTGATGAATCCCTATTTTTTGGCTATGTATCTGAAGGAACCCTCAATTATGGCACGAATGAAAGGATATGTATCTGGTGTCGCAGTACCAAGAATTGTTTTGAAAGATTTCCGAAAATTTGAAATATTGATTCCGCCCGAAACTTTGCAGGAAATGTGGTGGAAAATCGCAGAACCATTTATTAGTCAATGCTTGCGTCTGATAGATAAAATCGCAAATCTCCGCAGCACCCGCGACCTGCTGCTGCCAAAGCTGATCTCTGGCGAGTTAGATGTTGATGCCCTGGATATCAAGATCGAGGGGATGAAACCATGAACGACTACTCCGAGGATGCCCTAATCGAGCAGCCCGCCATCGCTATTTTCTCTGATCTCGGCTGGCAGACCAAGAACTGCTTCCGGGAGACATTTGGTAATAGCGGCACACTCGGTCGTGAGACATCCTCCGAAGTAGTATTGGTTAACCAGCTTCGTTCTGCCCTACTGCGACTAAATCCCGAACTTTCCAGAGAGGCTCTGAACCTAGCCATTGACGAACTCACCCAAGACCGCAGCATGATGAGTCCAGCCAAAGCGAACCAGGAGGTTTACCACCTATTGAAGGACGGCGTGAAAGTCTCCACTCGCATTGATGACACTGAACACGTGGAAACTGTGCGCATAATTGACTGGACCAATCCCAAAAACAACGAGTACTTCCTGGCGCAGCAACTCTGGATCTCCGGCGAGATCTACAACCGCCGTGCTGATCTGGTTGGCTTCGTAAACGGCTTGCCTCTGGTATTCGTGGAGTTGAAAGCATCCCACAAGAGACTCGAAAACGCTTTTGATAATAATCTTCGAGATTATAAGAATTCCATTCCTCAGCTATTCTGGTACAATGCCATTGTCATCCTCTCAAACGGCTCCAAAAGCAGGATCGGCAGCATAACCTCCGAGTGGGAACACTTCTCTGAATGGAAGAAGATAAACAAAGAAGGCGAGGAAGGCATCGTCTCCCTGGAAACCATGATTCGTGGAACCTGTGAACCTTCCCGGCTTCTAGACATAGTGGAGAACTTCATGCTTTTCCAGGAAGCTACAGGTGGCTTAAACAAGATCTATGCCAAGAATCACCAGTACCTCGGCGTGAACAACGCTCTCCAAGCCGTCCAAAAGGTAAACGAGAACCAGGGTCGCCTGGGTGTTTTCTGGCACACGCAAGGCTCTGGCAAAAGCTTCTCCATGATCTTCTTTACCCAGAAAGTGCTGCGCAAGATGCCCGGAAACTATACCTTCCTTATAGTCACAGACCGGGATGAATTAGACGACCAAATCTACAAGAATTTCGCCCGCACAGGAGCCGTAACTGAGCCTGAGCACTTGATCCGAGCCGAGAGTGGCGAACACCTCAAGAGGCTCCTCCAGGAGGACCATCGCTATGTGTTCACTCTTATCCAGAAGTTCCATACTGAGCGAGGTGCGATCTATCCAAAACTCTCCGACCGATCCGATATAATAGTACTAACCGATGAAGCGCATCGCAGCCAATACGATGTCTTTGCCCAGAATATGAGAAATGCCCTTCCCCAGGCTGCTTTCATAGGCTTTACTGGCACACCCTTAATGGTTGGTGAGGAAAAGACTCGGCGGGTTTTCGGTGACTATGTTAGTGTCTACAACTTCAAGCAAGCTATCGATGATGGGGCAACTGTCCCTTTCTATTATGAGAACCGCATCCCTGAGTTGCAGCTAGTCAACCCTTACCTAAACGATGACTTGCAGCGGATCATAGACGATGCAGAATTGGATGAAGGTCAGGAGAAGAAGCTGGAAAGAGAACTTGGGTGCGAGTACCACCTCATAACGAGGGACGACCGTTTGGAAAAGGTCGCAGAGGACATTGTAACTCACTTCACAGGTCGGGGATTCCAGGGCAAGGCTATGGTCATATCCATCGACAAAGCGACCGCTGTGAGGATGTACGACAAAGTCCAGAAGCACTGGGCAGTACATCTGGAGAAGCTTCGCTCTGAGTCAACGAGAAACCCAGGTAACTCTGAATTGGTGGAGAAGATCCGCTTCATGGAAGAGACTGGTATGGCAGTTGTAGTCTCCCAGTCTCAAAACGAGATAGAGGATTTCCGAGAAAAAGGATTGGAGATTCTGCCCCACCGCAAGAGGATGGTCAAAGAGAACCTCGATGAGATGTTTAAAGACCCAGGCAATCCTTTCCGTATGGTCTTCGTATGTGCTATGTGGATCACTGGCTTCGATGTTCCTTCTTGCTCCACTATCTACCTCGACAAACCTATGAAGAACCATTCCCTAATGCAGACTATTGCGAGAGCCAACCGTGTCTTCCCTCAGAAGCTTAATGGTTTGATTGTGGATTATGTTGGTGTGTTTCGAGATCTGCAAAAGGCTCTTGCCATCTATGGCTCATCCACAGACGGGAACATTGGAGAAGGTGAAACTCCAATCAAGGACAAGGATGCACTGATCAATGAACTGAGAAATGCCATCACAGAGACTACAGAATTTTGCAGGCAGCGAGGAATTGATCTCGCACGAATTCAGTTGGCACCGCCCCTGGAAAAGGTCAAACTGATTGATGATGCAGTAGAATCCATCTTGATCAACGATGAGTCGAAGAAGAAGTTTATGGCTTTGGCTGTGACGGTGAACAAGCTTTACAAGTCCATTCTTCCCGATGAGAAAGCGGATGAGTTCATTTCAGCGAGAACATTGTTCCTGGTGCTCTTCGAGACTATCAGGTCTTTGACCCCGGCTGTGGAAATCACCGAGATCATGGAGGATATCGAGAAGTTACTGGACAGATCTATTGCAGCAGAAGGATATGTTATAGATGCTCGGAAGCCAATTGACCTGGGCCAGATCGATTTTGATAAACTCAGAAAGCTATTCGAGAAAAACCGCAAGCGAATTACGACGGAGCAACTCAAAGGATCTATTGAAAACAAACTGAACCAAATGATTGCCATCAATAGGACTCGCGTAGATTTCCAGGAAAAGTTCCAGAAGATGATCGAAGAGTACAACTCAGGAGCATATAACATCGAAGTATTCTTCGAAAAGCTTATTAAATTTGCAAGAGACCTTGGAGACGAAGACCAGCGAGCAATCAGAGAGAATCTCTCCGAGGAAGTGCTTGCAGTATTCGATCTCTTGACCAAACCGGAATTGGATCTTAACAAGAAAGAGATCGAAGAAGTGAAAAAGGTGGCGAAAGACCTTCTGGATACTCTGAAAAATGAGAAGCTGGTCCTAGATTGGCGCAAGCGGCAACAATCCAGAGCATCCGTCAGGCTAACTATCGAGACTGTTCTTGATAAACTGCCAAGAACATATTCGAAGGAACTTTATCAGCAGAAGTGCGATGCAATTTACCAGCATGTCTATGATTCATACTTTGGCCAGCATTCAAGTATTTTTGCACATGCATGATGAGTTGCAGCAGAGAAGTGAAGCCGCTCCTACACAGGCTCCCGCGAGATCGATCGTTAAGGGATCATGAAAGAGCAAAGATGATGATAAAGGCTGCAAAAGAAAATCAATAACTTGATACACAGGGTCTGCAACAATGCTCAAAAAATCCAAAAGCACGTTATATATTATAGACGTGGTTTTGGATAAAAAAGGAATTGGTATTTTACCTTGTTATGTCAGGTAGGCTATTGCACATATCCAGAAAGCATTTTTGCACATGCATGATTGAGTTGCCTAGAGGAGGGAAGCCAACTTCTTCATTACCCAGCCCTCAGCCAGTCCCCTGATCCTTCCCGGCTTCGACCACAGGCGTGTAGAATATCAAGAAAACTGGCAGTACGCCTTCATCAATCAATTATGCGACTGTGCCGTTGTGATCCATCCCTTTCTGAGATTATGGTGCAATGGTGTGGTCTTACTTCCTGCACGCTTTCCTTTGAGAATCCGTATCCCCTCTCTAGAGTCCCTACATGAGATGTACGAGAATAGGAAAGAGCCGGGCTTTAAATCCAAAATGGAGACTTAACCTCTTTTAAGTATTTTCAAATTATTGCTTAATCGTTCCTTTCTTAAAATTATATAATTATCTGTAGATAATTTACATATTACCAAATCAATGAATTTTTGGTTGGTAATTCCTAACTCTTTTGCCATGAATCCAATCTCATCGGACCTGATGTCAAAATTGTCGCCTTGCCCCACATAGGTACTTGCTTCTTTCTTTCCATCCACATACAATGTCAAATAGCGATGGTCGTTGTGGCTTCGTTTAAACCCCTTCCGTTTCAATCCATTTTCGACCTCATTTCGCTTTAAGTTCATCCCGTCACCTTAAACATCTCTTGAAGAATTGTTCTAAGCATTTTGCCTGTTTCTCCCAATTCTTCTTCTGGACATAGCACGTATTCATTCCACAAAAATTGAACATGTTCTTTTAACATTTTCTCTGCTTCATAATAATCTTTAGAACGCCCCGACGCATCTATAAACGGCAAACTGAGCGTCCAAAAAGTTTCGCCATAGTCAACTTGTGCTTCAATAGGTATATTCGGAGCGAACTTTAAACCATTCATCTCAAATTCTAACAGAGGGTATTTATCAAACGATTCTATATTCATTATTTCGAATTTTCTAATTTTTGCTTGCCCAGAAATGCGCTCCGCGCGACCAAATACCCGAACAGGGAGCCCCAGGAGTTCTCTTGCTTTAAATTCAAGGTCTGGTGGATATTCTGCTGTAAAATCCTCGCCAACTTTTTCGATTCTTAATTGCTTGCCATTTTCCACTCGCAAGTCAGCCAAAATACCTATTCTGACTTCCTCTTCTTTATCTTTCGATCTTGCAGAAACAAATCGTTCTAGTTTGCCTCTATTTGAATCGCTTAGGTCAAAGCATCTACCACCTTGTCCTTGGAAATTTAGCGTATACCCTATCTTCTTTGGCCAAAGGTCGGATGTATCCGAAAGAAGACGAGATTTATAGGAACTGTCACTAATGATATCATCCAGATTTCTATCTTCTTCATTGCAAATTGCTTCAAGAAAATCCGTGACTTTGGTTACCGCCCTATTTACTGCTAATGGCTGGAGTCTTACAGATCCTTCTTCGAATCTTGTCTGGGTTAATGTTTCTTGTGGCCCGACTTCTAATACGATACTTCCAGATAATAGGGACTTGATGACGAGCCCATAGTCTTCAATTATCTGTTTTTTAAGTCGTCCGCGTTGACTATACTGCAATCCTTCAATATAGTTCCCCATGTGCCAAACCATATTTTGAAGAGCAATTAATAAATTACCCGCATCCTCTAACCCGATCTTTTCTCCTTCTGGAGAGCAAAGTCTTAATGCAATTAAAGGATCTTGGGTAGCCATTATTATATGCACGCTCTTTAGGTATTTCAATTTTACTTTTACAAGAGGCATTATTATATTTCAATGATAAATATTTTGGGCAATTGCGTTTGCAACTGATGTCTGGTGTGCGCAACAAAGTCTCCCCTCAAAAACGACTTTAGATATGCAAAACCGCTATCGAAGTAGTATTAAGAACTTGCTCTTATTGGTTCTTGCAATCATAATCTTTGTCGCCCTCCGGAGAACCGTTTGGTTCCTGGCGGTATTGGCGATATTCATATTTGTGATCTATATCTTTCACCTGTTGCTAAGAGGCAACCACAAATTCATCTGCCTTAATTCTCGATCCTTTCATCTCCCGTAGAGAGTCGACTATCAATTTTTATTTTATTCAAATACTCACAACAGGCGCATGGTAAACCAAATAAGAATCGCCTATCTTGTACCCTCTGAATATTGAAAACAACAGCAATAGTCTGCGGGATTTATATGATCATTGTAGTGCATCTGCGAAAAAAGACTGAAATTTACTTTCGCCCTGCAGCAAAGATATAAATATTCATAGATGTAGTATAAAATATTGCACGGAGGTGCAAAACTGGAGTTAACGGGTTCGATAATAAAAGAACAAGGCGTAACTTTCGCAGTTGTTGTGGTAAAAGAACATGTTGTCAATAATAGGTCCGAGGCCGAAGAAGCCATAAGGTCTTTTCAAGCCCAGATATTCCGAGGTCTTCCTGTGGTCCTAATGTCCCAAGATGCCAGAGGAATCCCTAGATATTTTGGACGAAGCGATCTTTCAAAATTCCTAGCGAATGTAGATCCGCGAAGGATTCCCTGGAAGAAGTACACAATTCATTGAAATCAATTTCAAATTTTTTATATAATTTGAGATAATGAGGGCGCATTAATGGCAGATCTAATTCAAAGTTCAGAAATTAAAATTTTTTATGTGTGGGTTAATCCGAACGATTTCATGGCAAATAATAATTCTAAAGCAAACCTATCTTTTTTTTCGGTGCCACGAGGCAACGATAATCTTATGTTTATCCCAAATCCTAATTTTAAAGGAGGATTCATTAGTCCATTCCAAATGAATCTTCTTGGGAATTATATGGCAGAGTACAATTTAGAGATACATAGAAACATGTATTTCAACTCACACCCTTCTCGATCAAATGCTGTATTTTTGTTTGAAAACAAAGATGATGCCAGCAATTATAGAGAAAGAAATCTTTATCATGTTGGTAATAGGATCTTAAAATCTGCCAAAACGGTTGACAATTACGTGTACTCAAAACATGATTCCAGTTGGATTGATTTTCTTAGACTTCCTGGGTGGAAAGATGAAGGAACGATTTTCAACACCTGCAACGCCTACTGGGAAGGGAAACGGGTAATTGACTGCGGATTGGAGCATTTTGGGAAAAAATGGACTCAAGATCCGATTTGGGAGATATTATTTAATGGAAGAATCTCATTTAATTAAACTTAAGAAGTTAAAAAGATCGTCCTTAGGATAATATAGATTGAAGGGGAAATATGGAAATTCGGGATGCTCAAGAGGGCAAAGAACACCGCTATGCAGATGATGGTGAGGAAATAGTATGCCCAGTCTGTGGAGCAGTATGGTTGCAGGAAGTTGAAGGCGAGTATACTTTTGGAACCTGCGAGCACTTGCGATTCGGCCTGCACTCAGAATGCGGGGATGACTTTGAATTCTTCAATGATTGGGATTCAGCAGGCATTCTTGAATTGGTGGAAAAGGCTCGCTTTAGGGATGAAGAGGTGGATATTCTCCATATCCTCAAAGAAATTCAGCATCCTGATGTTGAAAAGGCGATAATATATGTTTGGCAGGAAGACCCTTTGAATCACCCTTGGATGATCTGGGGATATAAAAAAGAGGCAATATGATATAATTAAACGATGAATATTAATAAATCATATATGTTATCCGAAGTTCATGTGCGTTTTTTCTCCAAATCCACGTTATATATAATAAACGTGTTTATGGGGATTTTAGGTTCAATCTTTTCCTGTGCAAAATATCGCATCTTGTCTCACTAGATAAGATTCTTGAGATCGTCCAGTGTACTTCCATTTCTCCCTTCACAGCTTTCTCCCCTCGTATTCCCTATCGTCTTCCACGAATAAGGTGATCATTTTGATCACCCTGTTATCGGCAGACATACTATTTGCTCCCCAACTATTGAGCATTCTTAGATAACTTTTCCGGTGGCTGTAGATCTGCTTAAAATATTGGATCATTTATAATATCAGATTTTTTTACCTCTTTGTTCAAATCATATTTGCCCACAATCGATTTTATTATATCCATGAACCAATCCTCGGAGGTAGGCGAAACATAAATCTTTTCTATCAAGATATTCAGATCTACTTTTAACTTCATAATTTTATTATCTAATGGCTTCTTAATATCGAAATCTTTGCCGATATCGTCATCAAAATCACATAAATTTATAAATCCGCCCTCTGCCATTGGTATCTTTGTAAATGCTGCTCTCAGTTCATTTTCATACTCGAAAGATTTTCTCTTATAAAAAAACGCAAGTAACGGATTGGACAAATCCATATTTTCATTAGTGTAATCGATATAATTTACATTACCTAAAACTACGTTCATATTATTTGGTTCATTAAACGATTTATTCAATCTATTATAAGTGCTTTGAATGGCGATTCCTTCACTGCTACTTAAATACAAACGCCACATGGCCTCTGATTCATATTCACTTATATGCCAGCAATTTATAAAGGTAAATGCTCTAAGTCTTTTGTAAATATTAGATAAGTCTTTTTTCTTTTCATGAGGGATATCAGAATAAATATTATCACGTGCATCTAGAGATGGCTTTGAATAAGAACCTTCGAAAGAATCATTAAGTACATCCACTCTAGTAAACGTCAATGCTTCTTCACTTATCAATGATATGAATTTACTTAGATCAAGATATCTCCATATTTTTGCGTTCTTCTTAGGGGTTTTAAATCGTCTTGTCATGCTATCAAATAGTTTCATCTATCAAATATATGAAGAATCTGGGACAATAGCCAGTACATATCTATAAAGAAGAAGATGGTTCACGACATCATTATTAGTCGAATCAATGCCATTTTTCTCCAAAACCACGTTATATATTATAAACGTGAATATGGAGAAATAAGTGATTGGTATTTTACCTTGTTATGTCAGGCATTCTATTGCACACATCCAGAAAGCATTTTTGCACATGCCTGATTGAGTTACATGGAGTTGGGAAGCCACTCCGCCATCCCCTAGCCACCTGATCCACTCCGATATCCATCATGGACTCGATCAACTTGAACCCGGCATGGATGGCGCAGAATACTCAAACCGAGTTCAAATAATCTTGTGGCACGTCCTCAAACCCAACCCACTCATACCATTTAGACAGGCCCAGGAACTCTGCCCACTTATCGATCATCGAGATGTCGCCCTCATAGGTGTTCACGTAGTCCTTCTCGGTCAGTTTTATTAGCTGCTTGCCCTTCTTTGCGAAAGGCGTGTTGCGATAAGGCTTTGCCAGATCAACTTTCATGTGATTATCCAATATATTAAAAAACGCATAATTCATTATGTTAGACGAATTATAGATCTTAGCAGGGGTGACAATCTGGACGTTTCTCGATATGCCCTTCAGAGCCTGCTTGTTCTGCCTTTCGAGTGACTGGAGTTGGTAAGGTCTTAACTCAGGATAATCATCATAAATCCATTTCTCGATCATGATATCAGAGGGATAGCTGGTAAGCTGCATGATCAAACCATTTCTCCAGGTGCCCACTACCTGAACAAGTTCCCTCATAGGTATCATTTTGGAGATCCTCTTGAGATCTCCTTCGATCTCCTGGAGCACTATTCTGTCATCCCTTGACTTGGCTGGGATCAACCTTTTTTCTTCAGGCACACCAAACATCCTCAGGATATGTCCGCATTCGTGTGCCACTAGATGGTTGATTATCACGTCATGCTGCCTTCTGTAAAAGATGATGTGTGCAGGCATGGATCGTCGGGCGATCTTCACGGCAGCAAAGGAATCCATATCGTCCTTCTCGATGAACTTCAATGGCTTGCCAGTCGCTGCCTCTACATCACTCAAAATGGATTTTACAGGCTCGATGAGGTCTAATGTCAACGCGAAGCCTCCATCTCTAATGCGAGATCATATTCATCTGAGAAATCCATGCCGATATCCAGACTGGGCTCAAACTGCCTGAATCCGACATACATCATACTGACAAGCTGCAGGGCGGTGAACTCACCTGGAAGTGTCCTGAGAGTATATTTCCTCGCGGGATCATTTATCTCGAACCCCTGCCTACCGAGCAGTCCGATCTCGAAGGAGATGTCTTTGACCTGTTGGGTGGATTTGTCCCTGAAGATCTCCAGAGCACTCAAAATGTAGAAGACCACATCCATTCTGGGTCCGTGAGACTTCAGCATTTTAAACGCGATCTCTCCCAAACCCTCTCGCGCCAATTCTTTTAGCGTTTCTGGAGCCCGCATATCCAAAAGGGCTTTAAAGTGTTTCTCTGCATTTTCAAAGTCATTCAGGGACATATAGGAGAAAGCAAGCCCATATACAGTCTGGGGATCATGAGGATTGATGTTATAGGATTTTTGAAGGTAATAGAACGCATTCAGGTAATCATTCTCTTTTCCGAAGATGCCACCTAAATTCCGGTGGGCAATGGGATCATTGGGGACGATTTTCAGGGCCTCTAAGGTGAATTCCTTGGCACTCTTGAGATCGCTACTGCTCATATAAGCAAATCCCAAGGCTATATGTGCATTGGCATGACCGGGAGAGATCTCAATGCACTTCTGCAATAATGGTATCGCCATCATGGGCTTGCCAAGATCGGTGTAAAGCATGCCCAGGTTGTAGAGCAGATCCACATCCTCTTGGTTCTGCTTTAGCAACTCCTCCAGGTAAATGCGAGCCTCGTCCAACCGCCCGGCCTGGATGAAATTCAAAGCCTGGTCAAAGTGGTCCATCACTGAGGTAGATGAACGGCCAATATTAAAATGATTGTCTCAAAGACTGGTGCTGGTAGTAGAGAGCCCGCAGGCTGTCACCCTGCTTGCCGAAGATGGTGCCCAGATTCATGAAGGCCACGGGGTTCTGGGATCAGCCGCCAGAATCCAGATCTTACCTTCTGGTCAGCACTATCCGGTCCCCAGCGACTACGCTCTTGAATATCTCCAGCCCAGTTGTTACCTTTCCGATGTGGTTTACTGCAGAGTAGGGCTGGGTCTTGCCGAAGAAGATGCAAAAAGCCGAGCCCAAAAATGACCAGGAGCGGTTATTAAAGAAACATACAACAGGGATGAAAATGCTCACGGAGAGACCATAAAATTGGCAGTCACTACTACGAGTAGTGTCAAAACTACCACCGGAGTGAAAATGCCCCCATTGATACTGTTTTCCCTCTTTGAACTGGTAGTCCGGTAGTAATCTCACATGCACTTGCTTATCAAGTTCTTACCATGTTCTGGTAATTGGGCTGAGTCCACTCCATCTCTGAACTACCTGTTGATGTCATAGAAGCACTATCTATTGGCACAGAAACCAGGCAGGTAGTTCAAAAATGAACTACCAGTCAACTACCTGCTTCTCCGTCGATCTTCTTCAACTGCCACAATTTTTTATTACCACTTTTGTCTTCGCCCTTGACTAACATGAATCCATTCCTGTATCGGACCTTGTTCTTTTTCTTTAGTGCCAACCCAACTCTGATGACTACACCTGCCTTTTTCCCGTTCATTGCCTTGGATATTTCTTCCGGTGCTTCAATTGAGAAATCACTGTCAGGCTTTTTCAGTTCCGCAACAACTTCTTTAGCCGTAACAACTCTATCACCGAAGATCGAGTTCCAAATCTCGAAGAACCTTTGCCATTGTTCATTTCCTTCATCTCCATCCTGGTATAATTCCTCCAGGTTGTCGAGGAAGCCGCTCACTCCAGCATGGTTCAGTATTCCGCCAAGTGTCTCGACCCACTCTGTGAAGCCTCCGATGACCTTACCAGTGCCAATAGGGCGACCCGATTCTACCCATGCTCTTGCCATCGTGAGCAATGCCGCCAGTAGTTTACCTCTATTCTCTTCAACCCATCCTCGGATATCGTAATGTGTAAAATGGCTTGGATCACGTTTCCAAGGTTCGGCCAGTTTTGCATCCATTCTAACAAGATAACAACGTCTTGGAAGATCTCCACTTAATGCAAGCCGATTCCCGTTTGCGTACCAGCAAGCCCTTTGTGGAAGCGACAACAATTCACTCTTGCCAAGTAGGCGGTCAGACCATTGAGACGAAGTCAATGCCCTTGCCAAAGATGGTGATTTAAGGCGTGCAACGATATTATCTATCAATATTAATGCAGCCCCCTCTCTTAGTGCGCTGGTAATCATCTTACGCCATTCGTCTTCTCCGCCAGATGGGCTTTTCATTTCAGCCACACGACCTATTGCGATTATCGATATGACTTCAAGTATCAAAGATGCCCCGGTGCCAGCTGAAGGCTTGTCTATGAGCATCATGGGAACGCGTCCTTTTATCATGGATCTTACAATGGGTGATAGCAAACCTGCCAGGGCATTGGCTCTGGATGCCTCATCCTCGAAGGGAAAGTCTGCAAAGACATTGTCCATGATTAATTCGCAGGCCCGGATTGCATCATCTTTGGTCGGATGATCTGGAATTTCAGGAATATCAAGCCCCTTTGATGGATTATAGTATAAGCCGGATGCCTTATCGTAACCGGGATTGGAGAGGAGGCTACCATCCTCTCTCAATACCGGACAGGATACAATTCCAGTTAGATGCGGAAATGGCCACCGCTCTTGTGATAGGATATCCTTTACGATAAAATCGGGCGGTGGAATGATCTTATCCATTGATGTTTTCCTATAAACGGCACATCTTGACATTATACTCCGGAGAATTGGAACATTGATATTCTCCACCCCCAATTTTCCGGGTTCTTTATCCTTTAATCGGCACACCGAGCCATTACGCTGGAATATATTATCAAATATCTTAAGGCTATCCAGTGCTTCCGATGTGATCTCATCAAGCCGTCTGTCCTCTGTAACTATAGTTTTTATGTACTCAATATCTCCTGGGATTGATCCGGACATATCCATATCCGTATCCATATCCGTATCCATATCCGTATCCATATCCGTATCCATATCCGTATCACAACTTGTGTCGTCTGTCATTTCATAACACCTCTTTGTTTTATCTTCGCGGTTTCCTAGCCGAATTCATCTTAACATGCAATTTAGTTACATTCCGCAATTTTTTCATGGCTCCCGCTAATATCGATTAATTTCAGATTCTCAGTTTTAACGGAACGCTGATTTTATCGTTATCAGCAGAAGCCTTCGAATTTTGCCGAAAGTGTTTACAGCCTCATAAGATCCTGTGGCCATATCCTCTTACTTCGAATGGCAAATCATAGCCCCCTTGGGAGGATAACTCTACATAGCGCAGTTCTTTTTTGGGGCTTACGATGGAGAATTCTCCTACCCTATTCATTGCCAATATATTTCCCACGATGGGTTGAGTGTATTTGGAATGCCCCAAACCCCAAGAATATGTTCGCCACAGATACGTCTTAAGTATCTCTACTTCCTTCATGGTAAAGCAATCTGCCATATCCTTTTGACAGAAATTTCCTATTCTATAACTTTCGAGCATCTGTTCATCCGGTCCAATCGGTTCCTTTCTCTCATTGCAAGACCAATCTATTCTAAATCTACCCATATTTTCAATTAAGACTACTGAGAATGATCGATAGATCGTTCCTTTCTTTACAGTACAAGCCACTGCGTGGCACTCTTTAACATCTCTTTGACATTTCATCATACATATTCACCTTTTTGAATACTCTTTGTTGGATATATCTGTCCTCAGGCACTCGCCTTTTCCCGTTGTTCTTTTGACTTGGTCAAACCGACCACATCAGCCTCATCATTTGCCAAAGCCTTCTTCTCTGGGATACTCGTCACAAGGTATTCCTCTCCTGGAATATCGGTGCGCAGGATTCCAATGCATGTTCCCATAAGAGGAGCCAATATGCATTCCATCTCAGGCGGAAGGACAAGGCTTACCTCGCTCATCCTGGCATTCAGGAATCCTTGTTCGATAGTTAGTCCAGATAGTGTGCCAATGGCTTCTTCATAGAAACCGAGGCAATTCATTCCTGGTTGGTGTCTTATCATATCTCTTCACCAACTCCCCCCTATGCGCTCGTTATTTATATATTCTATTTATTATTCTAATGATCGAAGAATAATCGTTTATACTGTTGCCTGACAAGAGAATAACCATTTATTCTCCAATATGATCATGCATAAACGGTTCTGGATAGCGAAATCTATTTAATAGGTCGACATGACTGAGAGTCTAATGCTAACCGAAACTCAATTTAAAGTCCTTATGATTTTATTTGACGATAGGGGGCATGCAGGTTGGCAACTTGCAGAAACTCTCGACATGGAGGAAAGCAATCTAAATCCTCTATTAAAAAAATTGGAAAAAAAGAATTTTATATTTCAAGGGCCGCCGAGAAAATCAAATCGACCCAAAAAATCAAAAAACATAGAAAAGAGAGATGGCGATTATAAAGAATTTCCATACTATATAAAAAAGGATCTTAAAATTCTTGGATCTATTATAAAAGAATTGGTTGTAACAAATAAGTCGTATGACTTAGGCTTTCCGTATCGGATTATTAGAGCAAGTCGCTATATGATTTGGATGAGAGAGACATTCGGAGAGGAGTTTAATAGGTTTCTGAGTAATTTATCCAATGATTTAAACATTAGTAAAATAAATTATTGTAAAATGTGGAGGCCGTTAATAATAATTAAATATGATCAACAGAAAATTAAACAATTGCACTTTCTGAATTCAAACGAAGAGGTCTCACCAATTAAGGAAAGACGAATCTCAAAGGAATTGTTAGAAGAACTTGAAATATGGTGGATTAGATATGAGATAGGCACATGTTTCAGCAAAGATCAAATAGATTTTTTAGGATTAAGAGAACTAAATTGGGATATTCCTCCTAATTATATCGTAGGAGATGATATCAAAGAAGCAATATTCGCCACAATCAACAAGATGTCGGAACATCAAAGGAAAGAATTTTCCGAATATGAGACAAGGGTTTTTGGTAAGAGATATATATGTATAATTTCTGAATATTATTTTTATAAATTAGGGAAATTATTGGGGCCGTCTCTTGAATCCATCTCGAATTTTGCAGAAATAATGCAATTCGGCTTTTAGCCGAAGACGCATGCAATAAAGAGATATTATTATGTTACATATTCTTTCAAATCCCCAATCGCGGTATATGCGCAAGGTAGCTTTCCCTAAGAGCCTCCTTGTCTATGTGGTTGTAGATGTCAATTGCTTCATGCCTAACATCGCCTCGGAGTTCCTTCACGAAATCCCTTGGCATGCCTCTCCTGATAAGATGCGTTGTGAACCAATGTCGACAACAGTGTGGTGTGAAGTGATCCTCAAGGCATTTTGATTCCGGATTATGTAGTCCGACCCTAGTTGCATGCTTTTCTACGAGTATGCCAATTGATTCCGAACCTATCCTAACTCCTTCGCGACTCAAAAACAATGCTGTCGTTCCCTTTCTGTTCTTAGCGTTTCTGAATTGCAGCCATGCCCTGAGCACATATTTTGTTTCTTTATCGAAGTACAGTATTCGGTTAGATCTTTTTGGTGTGGATTTCAACTTTATATACATATTCTCAAAGTCAATGTCGGTCACATCGAGACTGCATAACTCACCTCGACGCATTCCTGTCTTGAATAGAAGAACGAGAATTGCCTTGTCACGACTATTCAGGGTCGAATTGACCAGATGAGATGCCTGCTCAACACTGATAATCTGCCTTGCATCAGAGACATTTTCTTCTTTGTATTTCCAGAGATACCTCCTCTTGAATGAAGTTACAGGGTTACTTGATATCATATCCTCATCAACCATGTATGTGTAAAGGCTAGAAATACATGTGAAAGCCTTTTCTATTGATGCCTGTTTTAATCCCCGCTGTCGCAGGCTGGAGAGAAAATCCTTTAGATCGCTTTTATCTGCGCTATTTGCGTTCTTT
>Ga0182027_10006775_pt1 | contig 17059 bp, 12 predicted proteins | sample 712E1DmetaG_FD_121300 | JGI IMG/M metagenome (GOLD analysis project Ga0182027, IMG submission 121300) | Permafrost microbial communities from Stordalen Mire, Sweden - 712E1D metaG (Illumina Assembly) | ecosystem: Environmental > Terrestrial > Soil > Wetlands > Permafrost | place: Sweden... | reverse complement strand
CTGCCCGAGCTCGATGGGAGTATCGGGCAGCGCAGTAGGATTCGGTGTGCCCTTCAACGGGCCTTTGGCCTTTTTCTTTTGAAGCGCTTTCTTGTCGTTCCACTGGACCCTTACGAGCGTGGCCAAGATCTGGACCGTGGGCCGGCGGATGACAAGGTTGTTCAGTTCGCCGGGTAACTCGACGCTGTCATGGGACTTGCTGACAACCGATTTCAGCGGCTCGACGATATCGCGGCCGACGATGCGACCGTGCACGCGCACCAGCCGGCCAACCTTGACCCGCCGCGGATCGAAATCCAGGGCTGAGTCGATCAGGATGGTGATGTAGTCCGAGGATGTCTGCCCATCATCATTTGGGCGATGGTTGGCCAGACGCATATAACGCTGCTCCCGGTATTCCCAGGCACGGGTGAGATAGCCTTCGAAGTCAACCTGGTTGATCATGGTACTTCTCCTTCTGTGGATTGATTATTAACGCAAAACGCCACATTGTCCGGTAGGAATGCTGGAAACGAATGTGGCGTCTGGTAAACGAATGGAATATTCAGTTGTGGCCGGTTGGCCGGCAAGGTAAAGATAGCACAATTGTTCTGGTTTGTCAAGCTAATTTCAATTCATCGACCTTTTCCCTGGACAACATCTTACTCCCGTGGTATCCTGGAACCAAGGAGACCATCCCATGCAAAAAATAAAAGTCAGTATCGACGGAAAGACCGATGAAGATACAGATGTTTATGTGGCCTATACGGATAATTCTCTTCCCATACCTGATATTGCTTTGACAAAAGAAGAAGCAATAAAATTCCTCGACACATCTCCTTATGATTATCGCTTTATAGAGAAGGGGGGAATTTCTTTTTTGAGGGTTTACAGAGGAGAACGTTTTGAAGACATTCCGTCAACTCCCATCCCCACTGATGAGGGAGACATTTTCGAAGGTTATTTTCTGGAAGGATTTGACCTGGCCGAAATCGAATGAATATCCTTCCGGGTTTCTTTCCAGAGGGCTGTTCTTACTTTTCAAATTTGCATTGATATGAAACCGGGGGCACTTCAAACAGTCTGTTTTGCTCTCACGAAATCAATAAATTGATTGACTGTCCAGATCTCCCCGCGTTGACCAGGTGTGTAGGAACTATGGAATGACTCGGGCAAAACCAGTGTAACATGTTGTGTTCTCATTTCATCTGTCTGATCAACCGAAATGGCCTGCTCGAGAGTACAGAGGTGTTTATTCCCTATTCTGTCGGCTTCAGTTAATATCTGCCTCCATCGCTCTTTACAGCTGGATTTGGCACCGAGCATAACCAGCAGGTTTGTTGCAAATGCTTGATCCAGATATTCTGCTCGGCCTGGAAAGAGGAAATCCGGTGTATTCTTTCCTTCGGTTCTCTTCTGAGTTTCATATCGCAGATTACGGGCCGTGAACAGCCTTGCAAGATGATTCTGAAGCGCAATACCCATTCGGGCCTTTCGTCTGTTCTGAATGGAAAGCGAATAACTGATGAACTCGTCCACCGATTCGAAACCTTCATCCAGCTTTCTTTGCACAAGGATTCTTTCAATGGCCCGGAATATTTGTTCCTCCCTGGTGAGCCACCTGATTAAAGTCTCATCGCCATTGTTAATATCAACCTGGATAAGCGATTGTGCCAGACTTGCCATCCTCTGCGTGGAGGGAAAATTTCGGCCTTCATCTCTGGCTCTCTCGAGCTCTGCATTTGCCAGTTCTTCATCCTGTGCACTCGTCGGAACCTTGAATTCTATCCCGAGTTCTTCCAGTATCTGCTGCCTGAAGAATTCCAGCTCCTGTTCGTTAAGAATGGCTTCGGGCATCAGTTGCAGCCGCGGTTGAATGGCTTCCATTCCGAATAGAGTTCTGGCAGCCCGTAGCCAGGCGGAATTGTTTTGGAAAACAAGGCCGAAAATATTTTCATCTTCTGTTCTTGCCAGAATCAGAACATCTCCGGGGTTGGCATGATTTAGAAATTCACTTTCGTAGTACATTCGCCATTCGCTTCTTCCAGTGCGGGCAAATGTTTTGGCTCGCGCATCATAGAAAGTGTATTTTCCTCCCCCGCTGACCGGATCGGCGTTATCTGCGAAGAAATGCCATTGAATATTTCCAGACATTCCCTGTGCGCCTCCGAAGAATTCCCTGAGAGCTGCTACACCATCGAGTTCATGCTGGTGAGACACTCTGGCCGGAAGATCAACCGGTGCCAGTTCTTTATAGACGACAGAAGAAAATATGGAACGAAGATTCATGGATTACTCCCTGCTATGAGTTCTGAATCTGGTGAAGACCGTAAATACATAATTCGGCACCAATCGGGCACTCCCCACACTTCGCCTTTTTCGAGCAGATTTGCATTGTGAAATCCAGGATGGCATAGTTGAACGCTTTACAGTTTCTCGCCGGGGTCAGGATATCTGCCATTTGGATCAACCATTTTTTCCGTCTGGTCTCTCCATCCATCCGGCTTCCGGTCAGCCGGCAGATGAATCTCACCACATTGGCATCCACGATCACGCTTCGTTTGCCGCCATGGAACCCCAGCCAGGCCGCCGCTGCATACGGTCCCACTCCGGGCAGTTTCAGCAGTTCGTCCTGGTTGGAGGGTACCTGTCCTCCCCGCCCTGCCAGTTGTTTACCCAGTTGTTTGAGCAGGGCCGCCCGCCACCGCAGCCCCAGTGGGAAAATGACCTTTTCGATCTTCTGCACCCGAGCCCTGCCCAGCGTCTCCAGGTCAGGGAATTGCCTCAGGAATTCCTCATACACCGGCACCACGGATTCTGCTCTGGTCCTCTGCAGCAGAATTTCAGCGATAAGCCCGTGCCAGAGATCTCCCGGCGCGCGCCAGGGATAGGCCCTGTAATTCTTCTTTCCCCACCGTAGGAGAACCCTTCTTATTCTTTGAACAGATTCTGGGGGGAGGGTTGGGTCTCTCGCGGCTTCGGATTGTTGAGACATTTAACCATCTCTTTTGCTACATACTCCATCACAGGCACGACCACCGAATTGCCGAATTGTTTATATGCTCTGGTATCGCTGCAAACGATCTTGAAGTCTTCTGGAAACCCCATCAACCTGGCGCATTCACGCGGGGTCAGCCGTCGTGGATTTTTTCCATTCTGCGGGATCAGAATTTCTGAACCGTCTTTGTAATAACGCGCGCTCAGTGTCCTGGCTACCCCGTCCAGGTCGGTCATACCGAATCCAAACCCGTTCCCTTTGGCTTTGTGTTTCGCCGCGTAATTCTGAAGGTAGGTCCACAGGCCATCGGTAAGCGTGTATTTGGGATCCACATTCTCTTCCAGGATATCACGGAATTTCGGCTTCAGGTCCGGCAGCTTCGGGTGTTCGAACGCGATCGGTTCCTTGAACCCGACGATATAGATCCTCTCCCGGTGCTGTGGCACCACCGTCCGGGCATCCAGTACTTTAGCATAAACGGTGTACCCCAGCTCTTTTTCCAGCGTCTGCATGATGACCTGAAAGGTTTTACCTTTATCGTGGTTCTTCAGATTCTTGACATTCTCAAGTAGAAAAGCCCGTGGACGTTTCTGGTCAATGATCCGCGCCACATCGAAGAATAGCGTCCCCTGGGTGGCATGCTGAAAACCATGTAGATTCCCCAGTGCATTATTCTTGCTTACCCCGGCAATACTGAAGGGCTGGCAGGGAAATCCACCTGTCAGAATATCATGGAACGGGATATCTTCAGCTTGGACTTTGGTAATGTCCCCTGCCGGTATTTCCCCGAAGTTTGCCTCATACGTCTTCTGTGCCATCTCATCCCATTCGGATGAATAGATACATTGACAGCCGGCTGCCTGGAAAGCCAGTCGGATCCCGCCTATCCCTGCGAACAGATCGATAAAAGTGTATTTTTTCTTTTTGGTCATAAAATGAATTCTATCCGCAAAACCGGTATGGGTTGATCCGGTGAAAGACCGAAATATCTGGAAAATTGTAACACAGGTTCTTTTAAAATCCGCATTAACGTTGTTGCCCTCCTTGTATTATATGCATGGATAAATTTCCACTTTGTCCCAAGTCTGGCTGAACTTGGGAAAGAGCAAGTGAAATTCACATTGGAATAATTATTGGATTATTTATTGGGTTACATTGTTAATTGACCACTGAAAATTATTTTATTTGGAACCTTTTTTACCGTGGTCCGCACCGTGGTTTCTAATTATCGAATTTAAAATTCAACATTAATTCAACGGATAATTGAAATCATAAATTCGAAATTGTTAGTCTTAAAATCATGCATGCAAGCATGGATATAACTCATTAGATATATTGCTGCTTAGAGGAAAAGGAAGTTCAATTAAGAATAGGCCGATGGGGAGAATGGGAATCCAGAGATGGCTATCCATGAAGTATTCAACTTGATCCAAGAGTTCTTGGAATGACCAAAATCGAGATAATATGGCATCTACGATGTTAATGAAAAATGCTCTTTATAGATTGAGCGATATTTGACATTAACATGGATTGCGTTGATTACTTTAACGGCATAAAGATAATCTGTTTTTGAATTGGGTTGGGCTTTAAGCATAAACATCTTATTATTTGTCCCTAGAACGAACATTTCGTTAACTGATAGAACGTCCAAAGGAATAGAGTCCAACTCCTCAGGAATTATTTTCAATGATTTTAATAATGGCATAACCTCAATGGTCCAAGTAAAAGAATTGGCGTTATAAGTATTATTTCCAATCTTTATTGATATTGATTCTATAATTGCCGGACCTGTTCCACCATTTTCGATAACAAGCGAAACACGCTCATCAGGGAAATTAAATCTTGATATAAATAATAAAGGTCTGACCGATAATTTATTGTGTTCTCTACTTAAAGAAGCACTCAAAACAGCTATTACTATAGCCAATACAGAAATTATAAGTTCTATGTTCATATAGCCTCCTGGTCAAGAAACATATCAATTATATATGTATGTGATGTATTTTCATTGTAGAATGCTAGAGATTTTTCTAAATCGATGAAATCAAAAGGTGCACGTAATTAGTGCGCCTTTTGAAAACTTGGAAAGCTCCTCGCCGAGGAATTGAACCTCGAACTTGGCGGTTATAGGCTCAATTCCTAATTGGAGTACAGTTTTATACCTTGCTTGATGGTGATGAGCAATCAAGCGGATTTGGGCTAAAATCCAGCAATGCATTCTAGCAAATACTTTACTTGCAAAAACACTTATTATATTGAGCTGAAATAAGGTGCAGAATAATTTGTTCTTCCGCTGCTGAGGCAAATTAATTATGACTAGATTCATGGTCGGGACAATACAAACCATAAATGAGAATGAAGAACCTTCTCGAAGGCATCTTAATTTTGAATTTGTGTCTGAGTTATCTCCAGAGGAATATAACAAGGTAACCGAAGCTCTGACGACCCTAAACAAATTTCTGGAAGATTCTCAACTTTTTATGATAGTTACTTGGAATTTTAATGAATTTATGGAGCTAATTGCCTATTATCTACATTCCTTACTTATCAAGGATGTTGATACCTTTATCCAAAAACCAATAAATATTAATATTAATAGAGTCTTTCTAAACTTGCTTTCTTCCATCAGATCTTACTTGGACTTTATGGAGAGATTATTGAAAAAACGTTTCGGAGAAGGATCTGTAATTTTTAATAATTTTAAACAAACTTGCGCTAAAGAATATGATAATAACATCTCCTACAGATTCCTCTATAATCTTCGCCATTATGCACAGCACAAAGGTTTTCCCATAAATAGTATTAGTATGGGACAAGAACGAAGTCCCGATCATTCTCGAGGGAGAAATTATTATCTACATATCTCAATTCCCAGAGATGAAATCTTGAAGGACTTTGATTGGAGGGGGCTAGAAGATGAAATCAAAAGTCTCCCGGAAAAGATTGATGTCATTCAAAATTCAGCAGCGTTTATGGAATCTTTGAACAGGATTCATATCCAAGTTATTAACGACTTATTTCGGACTCTTGCCGATTCCGCTCAACAAGTATTATTAATTAGCAAACGATTGGTTGGAAAAGATGGTGAACCCATGATTTTTGTATTTGAAGGTGATGTTAAGAATTTGCGCGATCTACACCATATATCATTACCTGTCAAATTAGCACGACATATCGTTGATGGCCAACTTTCAGATATCTTTCAACACTACGAAAATAACCAGTAAAATTCGAATTTGACGACTAATAACAAATGAAGTTATTTGTCGCGAACAATCGTAAATTTAACTAAAGGAAAATGAAGTAATTATGAATACTCCCCCTGACAAATCTAAGCAAATAACAGCATTTGCTTGGAACCGCTACACTACAAGGAATTTGGCTATTGTTCCTACCCTCCTAGGAAAGAAGCACACATTCACGTTCAGAGATCATGAGGTTCAAATAACCTTGCCAGAAGATGCGCTTGAAGTAATCGTCAATCAACCATTAATTACAGACGAACAAGAATCACAAATTCATTTAGATAGCTGGAGAGAAGAGTCGGGTATTAAAGTTCCTGTAAGTTTAGGTGTTGATAGTGTAGATCTCACAATCAAATTAACTAGAAAAATCAAGGTACATCAAGAAATGGTTATGCGTTCGCCTAATGCATATGACATACTCAATGATCAGGAGGTTTCTCAATTCAATTCGATCGTGACAAATTATAGGGCAATTGCCGACGAGGTTTTCGAATTTTGGCTAAATGTACTAAGATGGCAATCGCGTATGGGAGCGATTGGAAGGCCTCATATTAGAGATTATCACTCAGGTTGGTCGACATATTTAATAGATGATGAATCTAGGAATAGAATTTGGTCTGGTCCAAATATCTTAACGATAACAAAAATCGATCCAATTTCAGTTGATGTCTGGGATCGAACCGAAAAATCACTTTTGAGCGGGGAGCGATCTCCTCTCTATTTTGATTTCTATTTCGACGGAATTGAACATAGCAAAGTGGGGGAGTTTCAGCGATCTGTAGTAGATTTCGCTATCTCATGCGAGGTTCTCATTAGAGGGAAAGTCATGGGGAAACTCCCTGAGGGATTAATTCCTCCAATTGAAAAGTATGTTGACGAAGCAAACATAAGGAATGTATTAACGAAGTTCTTCCCCTGGCTTCTGTCAACTCAAGGAAAGGGTAAATTCGACCGAATTTCATCAAAATTACATCAGCTTTTTAATGCAAGAAATGACATTATGCATTCAGGTCATTCTGCAACCCTCACTAAGGTCCAGATTGAAGGATTTAGGGCTACTACAGAATCGCTTATGTCTCTAGACGACGATCCTACAAATTGGGTCTGATGGCGCCAAAAAAACTTGCTAGACAAGATTATATTTTTGCGGCTATAGCATCACTAAACTTAAATGATTATCTCAAATCCTCCTCACTAGACAAGGCATTACCAAACCTGGGACAAAGTGGAAATTTATCCATGCATATAATACAAGGGGTTAACGTTGTCGTTGTTGCCTTGTAGTATTTTGGATGCTATACTCTAGTTGGGATGGTTATATTCACTCATTAATTCCTGATCGGGAGCGGGAAAATGGGATATAACGAAGAATTTGAAAAGGCAATCTTTGAGCCGGACCACATCAACCTGGTATTGGCTGAAATAGAGTCTTCGTTTCCGAAATATTTCTCTCATTTTCTGAAAAGATCTCCGGTTGATATTTTTGACAGGGAAATCATGGCCCACGAAAAGGCGCTCCCTCTTTATAGAAGATATCTGGATCTGGAGTATTTGAGGAATTACACAGGGGACACACAAACCTTCAAGAATTTTACAAAGGATTATTGCCCGGTTATCTGGGCCTGCCTGAGGTCTCCGGACGATAAAATGAATAAATATAAGGCAAGTTTTTATGCAATGAAAGGTGACAGACTGCTGAATACGGTAAAAAATATAGCGGAATTTGGGGAAAATTATGTCCGTGCTTTTGACGGAGATGAACACGAATCTAGCAGTTCATACCAGGATCTGAATCTCAATGACCTGAATTCCGGAGAATATGGCTGCGGTGGTGTGATCGGGTATGGGGTTCAATCCGCTCTTCTCTATGGAAGATACCAGCAGGCCTTTGCACACCGCTCACAGAATGCGGTCTGGTCCCTGTATTTCCTCACAAAGGGACGGAAATTTGGATTGTATGATTGTTCAGAATTTATGAGGGTTCAACCGGATCAAAGCACCTGCGCCCAGAATTACTTTTATCCGGCCGAGCTGTTTGGTTTCTATGCTCTGCATCTTTATTTGTTACTCAAGCAGGCCTGTGCTGGATCGGGGATTCCTCTTGCTCCGCAATACAGGTATGTTTATCTGTCCGCATTTACAGATTATATTGCTCAGATCCATAATGAAGATATTGGGATATTTGAACATAATTCTGATGTCAGGGAATTTGACTGGCATTAACGATCCAGGGAGTGATCTCTCCTGTGTTCTCATCTAGGTCAAATGGGATTTTGTATTTTCAAAAGGATTGGCCAGATAACAATGCTTGAGCCTGCTATGTCTTTATCAGGATCCTGAGAACAGACTCTACCAGCTCCGCATAAGCTTCGTTTCTTTGCCACTTTTTATATTTCGCGATCGGTGTTCTGGAACTGACTAGGTCAGCTAACGGGGATCTGGCCGCGAGTAATACTTCCCCGGCGCTGATGCAGAATAAAATCACGTTCCCGGTTTCCTTTTCCTGAGTTTTCCCATCATCCTTCTCTGGAAGGATGACAAGCAATTTTTCTACAGGTCTTGCTTGATTGCAGGCCCTTCTGAGAATGGAGTTCCTGAGTTTGATGTCTTCAGGCAGGATCCAGGTTCTCACGCCTTTTTTTTGCAGGAAATTGGATAATTCCCTGGCAAGTACCCGATCCTGATTTTCATGGCTGATGAAGCAGGCCTGATACCGGGAGGAGTCCCCGGTTTCGTTCTGGTCAGATATTCCCCTCTCCCACTTTTCAGAGATCGGCCTCATATTGATGACATTCAGGATTTCCTGATCGGTTAACCCGCATCCTTGCAGGAACCCGATCGGGATTTTACCCCTGGATTTTTGAATTGTGGCATTATCGATCAGGGACGGCGCATTATGGATTACCCCGGCCAGTCTTTCAACTCCGCTCAGATCAGTCTCCCGGAAGGTTGTCCCGCCGATGATTGCACCTTCCAGATGGGCTCCATCCAGGTTGGTTCCGCGGAAACTGGCAAACCGCAGGATGGCTCCTCTGAGATTGGCGGCATGAAGATTGGTATTATTGAGCCTTCCTCTCGTGAGATCGGCTCCCTTCAGATCGGCATAACTGAGATCAGTTCCGGAGAGATTGGCGCCCCTGAGATTCACGGCATCCATTTCTGCGGTTCTGGGTGCAGTATCCCTGAAATCTGCTCCTGCAAGATTTGCTTGCCGGAAGTGGACTCTGTTCAATCTGGCTCCCCTGAATTTCGCTTTCCTGAAATCCGCCTCCCTTAGAAAGGATTCCCTGAGATCACACTTCTCAAAATTGGTTTTCCGGAGGTCGTATCCCGTGAAATGAGCTCTGAAAAGATCCTCTCCGCTCAGATCGATCTCAGCTTCCGGATTATCTCTTCGCCACTTGTTCCAGGCTTCATATCCTCTGGCCATTATTTTGTGCAGAGTCTTGTTTGCCATCTTTATGCCTTCTGCCCCTCGCCCAGAATCTCCTGCAGTTTCTTCAGATCCAGATCATTTAGTTTCTTCTTGAACTCATCAACCCTGTGAAGTTCCGTACGAACGGCGATAAACCCCTGCACCCGGAATTCCCGCCTTAAACTGGAAAATTCAACAATGTAATCCTTCCCATCCAGGTTGACTTTGGAGCGTACCAATTCATCCCATCCCATCTTCTTGCAGATTTCAATGGCTTTCAGGGTGTCAGAAGAATTTGCATCGCCCAGGTTCGCTGCAAGGAACTGTTTCCGCGTCTCCTCTGCCTGTACAGGGGTCATAATCACTGTGGGTTTTGCCTTCTCTGTCAATTCTTTTTCTTTCTTCATCCGCTCATAGATTTCTTTTGCCGGTTCTATTTTTGGTTTGGCCATTTTTACCGGTGCCCGTTGCAGCAGCAGGAGGTCTCCAGCCATCAAAGCTTCTGGTTTGCCTTTCAGCGCAGAGATGATCCCAAGCGTTTCCAGGTTTGCCGTCAAGGTTACACCTCCTGCAAGTTTGTTCTGCATCACGGCCAGCCATGGGTCCAGCCATTTCCGGAAGGAGTCGGATGGATGGAGTTCGGTCGGAATCAGCGTCCGCCCGTATAACGCCCCGGAGAGCATAAGCGCCATGCCCATCACCTGAATTGTGTTCATCGGATCTTCCACCCTTGCGGCATCCAGAATGTATCCCGGTTCTTTCCGCAGCAGGAATGTCAGCAGTGCCGCGGGCAATGGCCTTTCCGCGGCCGGGAACTTTTCTAAAAAATCATCCTTCGGCATATCACCGATCTTGACCCTGCCGATCTGTTTTACTATCTGGTTGAATTCAATTGCCGCATCTTTCCCGGAAGGGATGCTTTTATTCAGCAATTCATTGCCCAGGGCTTCCAGAAATTCATCCATCGAGAATTCGGCCGGCTCGATTCCGGTCATCATTTGGAGTGCCCGCGTGAACAGGGCTGCATCATCCCCCCTGCTCCCGTTGATATCTATGATCTTTTCCAGACTGAATCCGCCGGCTTCCCCGGGCAGGATCGCTGCCATCCCGGTCAGCCACCGGAACTCTTCCGGAAGCTCCTTCAGAGCTTTCCAGCCCGTATCCCGGTCAGGAAAGCTCTTCACGAATTCCATCATTGCCGTCAGCACGCTCAATGGCAGCCGTTCATCTTCCTTTGCCTGACATCCGGCGAGCAGCAGCATGCCTCCCATCGCCTGGATTCCCTGGATCACACCTTTATCCGTTGGCGGATATTGTCTTCCCGCCTGGCCCATCTTTTCGATCAACAGGTCGATGCTCTGGCTGTTCCCTTCAAAAAGCTCGGGCGTGACCATCGTTTCCGGCTTTTCAGCCGGCAGGTTCGCATATTTTCGGATTGAGAATTCCTTCAATTCTTCATCTTTTCGGAAGTGCACACTCCGGATCGCCCCTACGGGCAGCACACCTGGAACAATCAGCACAGTTCCTGTCCCCGCATACGGCAGCTGTACCTCCTGGAGATTCAGATTCAGGTCTATCAGGGTCCCTTTGCCTTTTATTCCATCCATGTTCACCTGGATCAGTACCGGATAGATGGTCACATCTTTCGACTCCACCTGGCGTATGAAATCCGCCGGCGGAGCTCCGAAAAAGAGCGGGATTGCTGTCGGGCAGTTCTTCCCGGGATCGCCATAATACTTCTTGTACTGCGACGAAGGCTTGATCTGCCCGGAGGAAAGGATGTCCACCAGGTTTCCCTGCCCGGTCAGAAGGTACATGTCGTTCTGAGTGCTGAACTGCTGTGAGAACAGATCGGTTTGTTCGGTTTTCCTTGTCATGTCAGCTCTCCTTCAGTTTCTCGGTTTTATACAGGCTTGTCTGGATATTCTCCAGCACAAATGGAACTTCGTTTCCTTCCGAAAGCATGTACAGCTCTTCTCTGGCTCTTGAAACCAGTACGTAGAATTTCATGCTCAGATCATCAATTTTTGAATCGGTCCGGATCTGTTCCAGCTGTGGCAGGAACACGGTGTCGAATTGCAACCCTTTCGCGCTTGCCCAGGTAATCACAAAAACACCTGGCTTTGTAAAATCGACATTCCGGAAATTTCGATCATCCGAATAATACATCTGAATGGATCCGCTGTACTGCCTGGAAATTTCATTGTACAGATGTGTCATCATGTTCTTGTAGGGAACCAACACTCCGACCGTTTTGGTCGGATTGTTGCTTGCATAATAGGCGATCATTTTCGACTGGGATTTCTTGCTGGCGTGGATCAGTTTTGGGAGGCTGCCTTTCCGTTCCGGCAGATCCGGGATTCCTGATGGACCACCGGTGTAGAATTTGCCTGCCAGTTCGGCAATAGGCCGGGTGTTACGGTAGTTCCTGGTTAGCATTTTCACCTGGTCGCGGGAAATGCCCATGTTTATCCGGATATCATCGATGGTCGAGTTGTTATCAAAGATCCGCTGGTTGTCATCTGCAAATATGCTGCTGTTCTCGGCCAGAATCTGCAAGGCTGAATACATCTCTCTCGGAAAATCCTGACCTTCATCGAGGATCAGGTTCGGGAATCGGGTGAAACTATCTTTCTTCATTCTCCCGATGTCGGTAAAAATTGCGATCCAGTCATATTTCCACCTTGCAAGCTCTGGAGGCAATTTACCGAAGGTGGCTCGATACCATTTCGGGAACCATGTATAGAATTTTTCTGAGTAACTCTCAAGCTCTTTTGCCTTTAATACGCTGTCCATGTACTGGTGCAGAACGCTACCATAGACCAGCAGAATGCAGTCGTTTTTTGTATCCTTCAGCATTTCCGCCCGGTAGACCGCGATCACCGTCTTTCCAGATCCTGGCGGGCCGATCACCAGATAATTGCCTTTGATCGGCAAATTGATGGCGGAATCCTGCTCCTCCGACAGTTCCTGGTATGTGGGCAAATTGAACATCTTAACCTCCCTTCTAATCAGTACTCATCGATGCCTGGATGTGGTCCAGCAGCGGCCCGAAGAATCCTGGCGTGCTTCCGTCCTGGCACCCGGTTAGCATCACCCGGTCCAGCAGCCGGTTGGAGATGATGCAACTCGTCTCCGGCAGCAGGCAGCAGGCATGGCAGGCCGCCAGGTTCAGCGCATGCAGCCCCTGCCCCTGGCTCTCCCGGCACAGCGGGTCAGACGAACACCAGGCTCCGCTCTGGATCGTCTTCAGCAGTGTCGCCATCATCCGGTCCGGTCGCCCCTGTCTCACCAGCCCGCCCAGGGTTCCTTCCGAGTCGCCCGCCGCGGTATAGATCAGGATTCCTGCCATCGGAAAATCCACCCCTTCCCCGGGATCCCGCACATACAGCCGCTCGCGCAGCGATGCCACCGAATATCCACAGTCAAAGCTCAACTGTCGGATCAGCAGGTGTGCCAGGGTGTGCAGCAACACCAGCCTGGGCGTCGGCTCCGGCAGGTAACTGGCTGCTTTTTCCCTTCTTGCCATCAGGGGCCTCACCCGCTTCCGAACGGTCGGCGTGGTCTCCCATTTCTGCAACCTCTCTTCATGGAGTGTAAAGAAGATCCCCTCGCCGAAGACTTCGATTGCCGGCAGCCAGCGGTCGTTCGCCGGCATTTTTCCCAGATCCGCCGGTACCAGCCGTGGACCGATTCGTTCATCTGAGCTGTACAGTGAGAACTTTCCAGACCCTTCCTCATCCGGGTTCTCCCGCGCAGTTTCGATCGGTCCCAGCCGGCTGAAACCCCGAAGCGCTCGCACCTCCCGCAGCCGCGTAACCTGCACCAGCTTTCCCATTCTCTCCAGAACTATCTTTACGGCTTTTGCATGCGCCGGATTGTCTCCTTCGGGTATTCCTTCCAGGCTAACCGTGCGTTTGATGAATCGCTCCTGCGGCAGGTAATTTTCAACCGGGCTATTTAGAGCATTGAATTCATCCTCCAGCAGTCCACGTTCCTTGTCCTCCGGAATGCCCCTGGTTTCTCCTACCACGAATCCTCCGGTCAATTCCTGCTCGACGATTGCCCGCACCTGTTCAACGTTCATTTCAACCTGGCTGGCCAGGATCGGTAGCAGTATATCCAGAAAAGGGGGGTTATCGGTAAAGGCCGTCTTTACCGCTGTGTACAGGCTGCTCGACGTGACTCTGGTGGTCTCATTGCTGTAGGCATCATGGCTGGAGTAAGGTGGGATTTCGATCGCCGACTCGATCTGGGCGAATGTCAGGTTGGTCGCGCCTCTCAGAAGCACCTGCGGGATAGCATCGCAGGTTTCTCCTTCCCCGTGAGTCTGCCAGGGCTGGGTTCCCTGACAGTGTGCTCCGATGCTTTTCATGCTGTCCCGGCTGGCAATTCCAGCCAACGATCGGCTCGAACCGCAATCCTCGCATTTGACTTCCAGAAATTCAAGCCCACTGCCCCCGGGTTTGGTCAGGAATTTTAGTTTCTGGCTCCGGCAGGCCCGATTTCCGCTTGTGGAATGCGCCCATTTCAACCAGTCCACATCCATCAGGTGCCCGCGTGGGCAGGCCAGCAGGAAGCGCATCGGCACCAGGATCGTCTGGCTGTGGCAGGATCCGCAGATCGGCGCCTCCGGTGCGAAGGGATGGTATGCCATCCTCCGACAGTTCTGACAGAAGAACCAGGCAGGGAACCGCACACAGGTCACCCCTGGGGTGCTGCTTTCCGCCTGCCAGTATTTCTCCGGCGCGGCCGGGGCCATCTTGAAATAACGGACCCCCAGGTAAGCCTCCAGGCGTGCCTCCCGGATCTCCTCCCCCTTGCCTTTCCACAGCGTGACATCGGTTGGGACGAAGGATTCGCCCTGCTGGTCGATCACCGCTCCCACACCAAAGGGGGAGAGCGATTGCGAACGTCTCAGAAGATGAATTTCATTTTTCATGGCTGCCTCGTGATCACCTGCAGGATTGCACTTTTATCAACGTTCCGCATCGATTGTTGTGTCTCCCAGCCTTCCTGGCGTTTGTTGCCTGCATTCTTGAGAAGGGTCCGTTTCTGCGCACTTTGATTATCATAAAAGAGGGTTCCACCTTTCAGGGCCATCACTTCCCATTCCGCCATCAGCCTTTTGAACTCCTCCACAGTGTCCTTTGCTTCCTCCGGATCGATTTTTTCCACCCGCTTACGCAGGAACTCCACCAGCCAGTCCATTCCTTTCATGTTCTGTCTGAATTCGCCCGCGCAGCCGTCTACATTCAGTCCCGCTCCGTGTCGCACCGCGATTACCAGCATTGCATGCAGGGCCCGTCCTCTTGCCGGCGGGGAGAAAGGCGTAACACTGCCCGGCTCCACGAAACGGTACAACGCCTGGTGGAAGCCAACGAACCGCTCGTAGTGCGACCGGTCCCTGGGTTTGGTCGGGGAAAGCAGCGTCACCACCAGACCGGGGTCCCGCCGTCCGATCCGGCTGGTGCACTGGATGTATTCCGAGGTTGATTTGGGCTGTCCGTTCACCAGCATCAACCCCAGCCGTTGCACATCCACGCCCACCGAGAACATGTTCGAGCATACCAGCAGGCTGATCGCATCCCCTTTGTCATTTGTTTTCTTCAGCCGCTCCAGGATCTTCAGCAGGTGCCCGGCCATCTTGTTGCTGGTCAGCTCCTCCACCAGGTGGCTGTCCAGATTCCGCTGATGGGCCTGATCCTTTGCAATCACCTTGATCCAGGCCGGGATATCATCCGCCGCGAACGTCAGCGTCTTTCCCACTTCCCGCAGACTGTTGTGATAGGCAATCATTGTAGAGAATGCGTCCAGCGCATCTCCTTTTAGCCCCAGTTCCACCGGGGCCTGCAGGATCGCCGCTGCCGTCCGGATCATGGATGTTGAACCCGTATGTCCCTGTCCCATCATTCCCACGTACAGCCTTCCGGGTTGTTTCCGGTCTTCCCGGGCGAAATATGAATCACTTGCCTCCAGCCCGGATGGCGGGAACAGCTCCAGACTGCGCCCGTACAATCCGCTGCATTGCTCATCCGCCCGCCGGATGGTCGCGGTCGACGCCAGGATCTTGGGCGGTCGCCCATCCCAGGAAGCCAGCGCGTCGATTGCGATCTCATACAGCCCTACGATCGTTCCCAGCGGGCCTGTGATCAGGTGCAGCTCATCCTGTATGATCAATTCCGGTGGTCTCCGGGTGTGTCCTCCGAACAGGGCCATGCTTTTTTCTTCCCAGGCCATCCTGGCGAATTTATCCACGGTTGCCAGCAGCAGAGTCGGTGGCCGGTCGTAGATCTGGTCATCCACCACCCGCACCGGCAGTTCCAGGTGGAACGGGCAGTCGTCCAGCGGGCAGAACAGTGCAAAATAGGTCGGGCTAACATTCACCCCGTACCGGTTCAGATCTTCGCTCCGTCCGGATGGCATCATCTCGGTCCCACACCAGGGACATTTATCGATCTGGAACGGGTTGTTCGGTTCCGCCTGGTCAAGGTACTCCTGAAATTTATCGTTCGCCTGTTGATAGGTGTTCGGAGTTGTAGCTTCCCCCACCCACAGACCTATCGCGATCTGCTCGCTCCCCAGCCGGGTTTCATCCTCCCGTCGGATCATCTCGCAAGCGCACAACAGCGTCGCCGCCCGCTGGAATTGCTGGGTTGTCAGCAGTCGCAGGGTGTAGCGCATCAGTACCACTGTGCCTTCCCCCTGCCTCCCATGCAGCATTCGACGGTGGAAGATCAGGAAAGCTGCCACCGCCAGATAGGCTTCGGTCTTTCCGCCACCGGTCGGGAACCAGATCAGATCCACCACCTCCCGGTCCGGGTCTTCCGGGAACGCCACCGACGAGATCGTCAGCAACTGGTATCCCAGCTGGAAGGGCCGCCAGATCCGGTCGCGGAAGGCATCCATGTCCGCTTCCTGGTATTTTCTGCCTTCCAGGGGATGGATCTTGCCCGAATAATCATCTCCTGCGTGGATGTACTGCATCAGCATCGCCCGGTTGGCCAGACAGAATGCGTGCAGTACCGTCTCATCGTTGCGAAGCAGGTTCACACCCCGTTCCATCCTGCGCACCGCATTGTCCAGCCTGTCCAGCAGCACCTCTTTTTCTTTTTTCAGGTCTTCCGGAATATCATCCGGTTTTTCGTGCAGACCTTTCACCCACTGCTTGTATCCCGCCACGAAGGTGTCCAGTCCTTTGATCAGTTCCTTCGGGTATTTCTCCCCGTTTGCCAGATAATGCTGGTTCAGGATCTGTTTGTAATCTCCATCAAGATCATAAGTGATTGGCGCCACCTGGTAGGATGGCAGGAATTCGCTGTGGATCTCCTCCACACATCCGTCAACCGGTTTGCTCCAGTCCACCGAACACCCGTGCCCGGTCCCGTAGGCCGCCTGGTGCCGGTAGAGCAGGTCCAGGAT
>Ga0182027_10006774_pt1 | contig 17060 bp, 15 predicted proteins | sample 712E1DmetaG_FD_121300 | JGI IMG/M metagenome (GOLD analysis project Ga0182027, IMG submission 121300) | Permafrost microbial communities from Stordalen Mire, Sweden - 712E1D metaG (Illumina Assembly) | ecosystem: Environmental > Terrestrial > Soil > Wetlands > Permafrost | place: Sweden... | reverse complement strand
TATGACGCATTTATGAATTATATGAATGTGCTTAGTGACTTTGAAATCAGGCTGCGAAAATTATTTCCTGATACCGCTGAACAGGATCAGATATTTAAACTTGGCACTCAGGTTATAGAAAAGGATATGCTCATAGAAAAGCAGTTTATGGAAATTCAAAAACTAACTAAGAAAATTGCGAAAATAAATCCTGATGTAAAGTCGACTGTAGAGAAATCATTAAAATCTTCAGCAATAGTGTCTGCAATGGATAAAATCTCCAAACCGAAGTCAAAGACAATAAAAAGGAGTGCCCCCATAAAGTCGGGTGGCAAAGTTAAACCAAAAAAAAGTAAGAATAACAGGCTAAAACAAATAATTTCTGAAGATGAAGGTTGAATTTATTTTTGAAACCAGTTGGGAAGTTTGCAACAAGGTTGGAGGCATACATACGGTAATCTCAACAAAAGCTCTTAAAATTGTAAATGAACTTAGAGACAATTACATACTTATCGGACCAGATGTATGGAGAGAAGATGTTAAAAATCCGGAATTCATTCCTGATGAATTGCTATTTGTTGAATGGAAAGCCAGAGCTGCATCTGAAGGATTAAGAGTCAAGACAGGGAGATGGAATATTGCCGGGGAACCTATTGTTATTCTTATTGATTTTACTCCATATTTCGGACAACAGAATGAAATATTTGCTGGATTCTGGGAAACATATAAACTTGACAGTATTACCGGGCAGTGGGATTATGTGGAGCCCGCACTCTTTGGTTATGCTGCAGGTAAACTGATTGAAAGTTTCTCAACATTCTATCACGAGTATCATAATATTATTGCTCAGTTCCATGAATGGATGACCGGGACAGGGATCCTCTACCTGAAAAAGTATGCTCCATGGATTGCCACTTCATTTACAACCCATGCAACCGTACTAGGCAGATGTATTGCAGGGAATAATCGTCCTCTTTATGGTAAAATGGAAGAATATAACCCTTCACAGATTGCGAGGGAGTTCAATGTTGTGGCAAAACAATCGCTCGAAAAAATTTCTGCTGCCGAGGCAGATGTTTTTACAACTGTAAGCGAAATTACATCGAGAGAATGTCATCACTTTCTTGGCAAGGAAGTTGATTTTGTAACACCTAATGGATTCGAAGATTCTTTCGTTCCTGCCAGTGATATTTTTGAAGAGAGAAGACAGATAGCAAGAGAAAAACTTCTTGGTGTAGCTGAAGCAGTCCTTGGTTATTCAGTTTCAGAAGATTGTGTTTTAATGGTAAACAGCGGAAGATATGAATTCCGGAATAAGGGTGTTGATATTTTTATTGACTCTCTCGGTGAATTGCAAAAGAAAGGGTCTATTGAAAAGGAGTGTATTGCTTTTTTCCTGATACCTGCCTATCATAAGGGACCTCGGCAGGATATAATAGACATTCTTTATAATAATGGTCCGGTAAACGGTGGCGACAAATACCTCACACATAGTCTGCATTACCCCTCTACAGATCCTGTTTTACAGAGAGTTGCGGCAAACAATCTTAATAATGATCAAAAATCAAAGGTTAAGATCATTTTTGTTCCCTGCTATCTGAATGGCAACGATGGTATATTTAATATGCCTTACTTCGATTTGCTAATCGGATTTGACCTTTCTGTATTTCCTTCCTACTACGAGCCATGGGGATATACACCATTAGAGAGTCTGATGTTTTCTATTCCAACCGTAACTACATCACTTTCAGGATTCGGGCTTTGGGTCAGAACCTATTTTGAAAATCCCGGTAATGGTATATCAGTAATTGAAAGAACAGATGATAACGAGAGTAAAGTCATTACTGAGATCTGGGACTTTATGGCAAAGTTTATCGGGTTGAATGATAAAGAACTTAAGACAGCAAGAGAAAAAGCTCATGAGATCTCTAGAATTGCACTGTGGGACAACCTGGTAAATCATTATTTCAGCGCCTATGAACTTGCTCTGGTAAATACCAGCGAGAGAAGAGAAGAACCAAGGGAATTTGTAAAGTTTGTTGAATCTCCGGGATTGCATGTTCGCAAACCACACCAGGTACCGATTTGGAAAGATATTTATGTTCAGAGCGATGTCCCCGAAAAACTGGACTCACTTAAAGACCTTGCAAATAATCTCTGGTGGTCGTGGAACACTGAAGCAGAATTACTATTTAAAAGAATGGATCCAAGTCTGTGGGAGGAGGTCCGGCACAATCCTAAACTGCTTCTTGAAAAGATTGATTATAAAAGACTCCTTGTACTTGAAGATGATGATGATTTTGTGGCAGATCTGAAAAAGGTAAATGAAATATTCAAAGCTTATAAAGATCGTCCGGCTGATCCAGAATTGCCTTCAATAGCTTACTTCAGTATGGAGTTTGGAATACACCCCTGCCTGAAAATTTATTCAGGCGGACTTGGAATCCTTGCCGGGGACTATCTGAAGGAAGCAAGCGATTCGAATTTAAATATTACCGGTGTTGGTCTGCTTTACAGGTACGGTTATTTCAAACAAAAGCTTGGACCAAGGGGTGAACAACAGGCAATTTATGAAGCTGAAGAGTTTTCACGTCTTCCTATAAACCCGGTTAAAGATTCAAAAGGCAACCATTTGTTTGTAAGCATGGTATGGCCCGGAAGAACCGTAAAAATCCGTGTTTGGGAAGCAATGGTGGGGAAAGTACGGCTTGTACTTCTTGATACGGATTTTGATGATAATCTGCCGGAAGACAGAACAGTTACTCATTATCTGTATGGCGGAGATAATGAAAACAGGTTAAGACAGGAACTCATACTTGGCATAGGGGGTATTAGAGCTCTTGTAGATATGGGTTTGAAACCTGATATCTATCACAGCAATGAAGGACATTCTGCTTTTATCAGCCTTGAAAGACTCAGAGGCCTGATAAATGATCAGCATCTTACATTTAATCAGGCACTGGAAGCAGTAAGATCATCGACCCTGTTTACTACACATACACCTGTACCTGCAGGGCATGATGCATTTGAAGAGGACCTTCTTCGAAAGTATATTTCTCATTACCATAGCCGGTTAACGATCGCATGGGGCGAACTTATGGCTCTGGGTCAATGTGAAGGAGATTCTGATAAAAAATTCAACATGAGTTATCTCGCTACACGAATGTCGCAGGAAGTAAATGGTGTAAGTAAACTGCATGGCGAGGTTAGCCAGGGTATGTTTAATAAACTCTGGCCCGGGTATCTTAAAGAGGAACTTTTCATAGGCTATGTAACTAACGGGGTTCATCATCCTACATGGACTGCTCCTGAATGGAGAGAGGTTTACAGGGAATTGACCGGAAATACAAATTTTGACCAGACCGACAGAAGCCTCTGGGAAAAACTATATAATCTGGAGGATAAAAAGATTTATGAAGTAAAAACGAGTCTTAAAAAAAGCTTGTTTTCAAATATCAGGAAAAGACTCCAGTCAGATATGATTGAGAAGCATGTCAGCCCCCGGACTCTGCTAAATATCAGCGGTCATCTCAATGAAAAAACGCTGACTATAGGATTTGCGAGACGGTTTGCCACTTATAAAAGGGCATCCCTGCTCTTCCGTGACCTTGACAGGCTTGCACGCATTGTAAATAATCCGGAGAAACCTGTCCAGTTTATTTATGCTGGGAAAGCACATCCCAATGATGGCGGGGGTAAGGATCTGATAAAAAGGGTCTTTGAAATATCACAGATGCCGGAGTTTACCGGGAAAGTAATATTTCTGGAGAATTATGATATTGAGCTGGCAAAATACCTTACAAGGGGTGTCGACATCTGGCTTAATACACCTACCAGGCGACTGGAAGCCTCAGGAACCAGCGGTGAAAAAGCGGTTATGAATGGTACGATTCATTTCAGTGTTCTTGATGGATGGTGGGTCGAAGGATACCGGGCGTTTGCAGGCTGGGCTCTGCCAAAGAAAAGAACTTACGAAAGTCAGGAACTCCAGGATGATATTGATGCTGAAACTATATATAATATGCTTGAATATGAAATAGTTCCGGCCTATTATTCTTTTAATGACCAGGGTATACCTGTTGAGTGGGTAAGCCTTATCAAAAACACGATGGTAAAAATTGCTCCTGAATTTACCATGAAGAGGATGATTGATGATTATTATGAAAAATATTATTCTAAACTTTTTAAAAGGAATAAATATCTCATAGAAAATAACTTTGAGAAGGCAAAAGAAATGGCCGCATGGAAAAAAACCATGAAAGATGAGTGGGATAATATTGAAGTTTTAAATTATAGTTTTGAAAGGGCAAGAGAAAATGTATATCGTTCAGGTCATGATTACAGGGCAGAAATTGCACTTGATGTAAAGAAAATTCCGAAAGACAACGTTGGTGTGGAATTTATTGTCACTCATATGAGTAAAAGTGGTGAACATGAATTCGTTGCCAGTGAAGAGTTTAAATTAATAAGTTTCAAAAGCGGCAAATGCTTATACAGGGCTAGTCTTGTACCTGAAAAAGCAGGATCTTTTTTCTATGGAATACGCATCTACCCGAAACACAAAGATCTTCCTCACAAGCAGGATTTCTACCTTCTTCGCTGGATTGATTAAATATCAGTTGCCCGTCGAACCGGTTCTTTTTTAAATACAAGGGCTGTTCTTGCAGGCAGATACAGGTAAAGGTATAAAGGAGCATTAATAATGTTCCTTTCTGCTTTTCTTATTGAGAGATATATTGTTTTCCTGTCTATCCTGTTGAACCCGCCAAACGACGGGTCATCGGTATCAAGTACAATCCTGAATTTTCCGATAACCGGTATACCGTAATCAGTAAATGAAGTAGTCGGATGAAAGTTAAAAACAAATAGTAATTCCCCTCTCATATAAGCGATAACTTTATCGGCATTATTCTCATATATCCTGTTAACGGTAAGATCATCAAGTATTTTGAAGTCAGTATGAAGCTTAACCATTTTCCTGTCGAATTTTAGCAGGTTGAAGTATTTAAGATCTTTGTTTTCTGCAAGTTGCCATTGACGTCTGGCATACTTAAAGCTCCAGTTATTTCCTTCCCGTGGAAAGTCTATCCATTCCGGATGACCAAATTCATTACCCATAAAGTTCAGGTACCCCCCTCCTGAAGTGCTGAAGGTGATAAGCCTGATCATTTTATGCAATGCTATACCGCGGTCCACTACGATACTGTGATAGGATTTATTCATGCCTGAATACATTTCAGCATCTATCATCCTGAAAATAAGTGTCTTATCTCCAACGAGGGCTTGATCATGCGATTCGCAGTATGATACGATCTTTTCTTCAGGACGATGTTGAGTCAGTTCATAGAACAACTTTCCCATATCCCAGTTTTCATCCAATGTCTCCTTTACCAGTTTTATCCAGAAATCAGGAACTCCCATAGACAGCCTGAAATCGAAACCATACCCCATTTTTTCTGTATCAGAGGCTAATCCTGGCATCCCACTCATCTCCTCTGCAATGGTGAGCGCTTCCGGCTTAAATTTATGGATCAGTTTATTGGCAAGGAACAGATAGACCAGTGCGTCTTCATCCTGATTACCGTCGAAGTATTCATTATATGATGTAAAATTTTTTTCAAGTCCATGATCATAGTAAATCATGCTAGTAATTCCATCGAACCTGAATCCGTCAAATTTGTACTCTTCTAGCCAGTAACGACAGTTAGATAACAGGAAATGAATAACATTGTCCTTCCCATAGTCGAAACATAATGAATCCCATGCTATATGATTTCTTCTTTGATTTGAATGGAAATACTGACCCAATGACCCATCGAACAGACCTAATCCTTCATTTACATTTTTAACTGAATGAGAATGAACCAGGTCCATTATGACCCTCAGACCTGCGAGATGGGCCTTATCAACCAGTTCCTTCAGATCTTCCGGTGTTCCGAATCTTGATGAGGCTGCAAAAAAACTGGAGACATGATACCCGAACGATCCATAAAAAGGATGTTCCTGGATTGCCATCAGTTGTATAGTATTGTATCCTGATTTACTTATGACAGGGAGAATGTTTTCCGTAAATTCACTGTAAGTTCCAATTTTCTCTTGTGACGTAGCCATTCCTATATGGGCTTCATAGATCACAGGAGCAGGATAGGGGGGCGTAAAATAATTACAACTCCATTTATAGTTTTCCTTTGGTTGCCATACCTGCGCATTGAATATTTTAGTCTTATCATCCTGAACAACCCGGTTAGCATACGATGGAATTCGCTCTCCGCTTCCTCCTTCCCAGTGAACTGAAAGTTTGTACAGGTCTCCATGTTTAAGTGTACCTGGTGGCAGAAATATCTCCCAGTCTCCCATCGGATTAATCCTTTTCATCATGAATTCCTTCTTCTCTTTCCAATCAGTAAATACTCCGATAACAAAAATATTTTTTGCATTCGGTGCCCATTCCCTGAAGATCAAGGAATCATTATTACGGTGAAGCCCGTAGTAATAATGCCCCATAGCGAAATCACAAAGTGTACCGTTCCCGACCAGCAGCTTTTCCTTTAAAAGGCATTTCGCAATGCGTCTGTCAATGACTTCCGTAAAGGGGTTCAGCCATGGATCGGACTTATAGAAACTGGGTGTATTCATGATGAATGGCAATCTTTCTATAAAAATACGAAAACTAAATCATTTATTTGTTTCATTTCAATGGGCTTTATTAATTTTGCACTCATAATTTTATGGTATGATAATTCATGAAGGTTATGAAAACCTTAGTCTGATTGCTCCTGTTTCAACTCTTGGAATTTTTGACGGAGTTCATCGCGGACATATGGCTCTCCTTAATTGCCTCGTTTCACGCGCCGGAGAGAGTAAGGGTGAATCTGTGGTTATTACGTTTTCTCCGCATCCGAGGCTGGTGCTGGAAGAAAACAATATTAATCTCTCATTCCTGACAACTATGGAAGAGAAGAAGGTACTGCTCGAGAATGCAAAAGTTGACCATCTCATTGTAATAGAATTTAATAACCAGTTCAGTAAGATTCCGGCCTGTGATTTTATAAAAGATATACTCGTTGAAAAAATTGGCACAAAGCATCTTCTTATTGGATATAATCATCACTTCGGGAGAAGGGGTGAAGGGGATTTTAATACAATTAAGCGATGTTCAGAAGAGCTTGAGTTCAGGGTTGAACAGGTACAGGGTTATAATTCGGAAGAAGGAGCTATAAGCTCATCCTCAATACGTGAAGCTTTATTAAAAGGGAAGCTCGATGAGGCGAACAGGTGGCTTGGATATTCTTATTCTGTCAGTGGAACTGTTATTGAAGGACGGAAGATCGGGCGCACTATTGGATTTCCAACAGCAAATATTACCCCCGATTCTAAATATAAATTAATTCCCGCCAACGGAGTATATGCGGTTGAAGTTCAGCTTGATGACAAAGTCTATCCGGGAATACTTAGCATCGGCTCCAATCCAACGGTGAATGCAGATATCAGATTCAGGAGTATTGAAGTTCATATTTTAAACTTTGATAAGGACATTTATGGACGAAAAATTTCTGTTATTTTCAGGAAAAGACTGAGGGATGAGAAAAAATTTGACAATTTAAAACAGTTGACAGAGCAAATGGCTAACGATAAACAAGATACACTGCGATTCTTAACCTGAAAAATAACAAATGTTTTTATTAACTTTGACCTCTCAAAAAAATCTGAATTATGAATGCAACTTTAAATACAATGCAATACCAGGTAAAAGATATTACGCTTGCTGACTTTGGCAGAAAAGAGATAGAAATTGCAGAGAAAGAGATGCCGGGATTACTGGCAATAAGAAAGAAATACTCTTCTGAGAAACCTTTAAAAGGTGCACGGATAACAGGTTCGTTGCATATGACAATTCAGACTGCTGTGCTTATTGAGACTCTAGCTGAACTTGGCGCTGAGGTAAGGTGGGCCAGCTGTAATATTTTCTCAACACAGGATCATGCAGCCTCTGCAATAGCTGCGAGAGGTATACCGGTTTTTGCCTGGAAAGGGGAAACACTGGAAGAATATTGGTGGTGTACCGCACAGGCACTTTCATTCCCCGGAGGAAAAGGTCCTAACCTTTTGGTAGATGACGGGGGTGATGCATCTCTGATGGTTCACCTTGGATATAAAGCTGAAAAGACACCTGAAATACTTAACAGGAAGCCTGAGAACAGGGAAGAAGCAATTATCCTCTCTACTCTTAAAGATATTCTTGCTAAAGAACCAGGAAGATGGCACCGTACCGTGAGTGAACTTAAGGGAATATCGGAAGAAACCACAACGGGTGTTCACCGGTTATACCAGATGATGGAAAATGGCGAATTGCTTGTACCGGCAATTAATGTTAATGATTCTGTCACAAAATCAAAATTCGATAATCTGTACGGATGTCGTGAGTCGCTTGCAGACGGCATAAAAAGAGCAACTGATGTTATGCTTGCAGGAAAAGTAGTGGTTATTTGCGGCTACGGTGATGTGGGAAAGGGTTGTGCCAGATCGATGAAATCTTACGGATCAAGGGTTATAGTTACAGAAATTGACCCGATTTGTGCTTTGCAGGCATCAATGGAAGGTTTTGAAGTTAAAACAGTTGATGACACGCTTAATGAGGGGAATATCTTTGTAACAGCTACAGGCAACAAAGATATTATTACACTTGATCATATGTTGAAAATGAAGGATCAGTCAATCGTTTGTAACATAGGGCATTTTGATAACGAAATACAGGTTGACAGTCTGAATGAACTCAAGGGAATTGTAAAAATTAATATTAAGCCACAGGTGGATAAATATCTTTTCCCCGACGGACATGCAATTTTTATTCTTGCTGAAGGTAGACTGGTCAATCTTGGTTGTGCAACTGGCCATCCTTCATTTGTTATGAGCAACTCTTTTAGTAATCAGACACTTGCACAGATCGACCTCTGGAAAAACAAATATGAAATAGGTGTTTACAGGCTTCCCAAATATCTCGATGAGGAAGTTGCACGATTGCACCTCGATCAGCTGGGAGTAAAACTCACAAAACTTACAAAGGAACAATCTGATTATATCGGAGTACCTGAGAAAGGGCCTTACAAACCTAATCATTACAGGTATTAAGGTTTTTTCAGTTCCATACAGTAACATAGTTACCCTGAATCCTCGTTTTGTAGTTTTTTAAAGGATATCTGCCTACACCGGAAGCAGGTGTGCCACCCACAGTGAGTCCATATTTAGTTCCGCATTTTGGACAGATAGCTATCGTGGAATTTGTTGGGTCAATGTTTACCTTTATACTAAGGCTATTAACAACGTAATCGTGAGGACATGTACGGTCGTAGGCGTAAAACTCCTCGTCTCCACTACATATAATAATACCATTGCCATCATATCCTGCAGCACCCAGCCCCCAGTTATTTGTGCTGGAACCAACTACAACTGAACCTCCAAATCCAATGAGGCTGACAAACTCAGGGTCATTCAGGTCGAGAGTAAAATTCACGTAAGTATTGGGGATTACGTCGTTCTTTTTATTACATGAACCTAAAGTGATGGCAATTGCCATTGTAATTAAAAAAAGTCTTATTTTTGAATCTGAAGCCATCAGGGAATAATTAATATTGCAAAATTACTATTACCACCGGAAATTTAACGGAATTGAGAATTATTTATTGTAATATCTGAGAATGAATAATATATCATTGAAAAAGTTTTTTCTTTTTATTTTTCTTTTATCATTGTTAATCGGATCGTGTAACGCTCAGATATTTCATAAGAATCCTGAGAAACAATTATTCAGTAAAACACTTGGAAAAAAGAAAGAGCCAAAAGTTAAAGAACCGAGGACTGTACTCAAAGCTAAGAGGAAACAGGAGTCAAATGATCGTAAGCTTAAAAAAGATTATGAGAAAACTGTGAGGCGATCCCAAAAAAGAACTATAGATATCCAAACGCCTGAAGTACAGTCACGTATGAAACAAAACGAAAAAGATTATACAAAACGGGATAAGGAAAAAAGGGAAAAAGTAAAGGCAAGTACGAAGAGAGCGGGGAAAAAATATAAAGAATGATTAAACCTGAAGATAAATACTTGTAAAACACCTGTTCACAAGATTATTATTTGTAATTAATTAAAAAAAATTATATATTTGTTGTTGAAGAGTTCCGGTGACCCCGGAATTCTTCTTATTTTTTTAATATAATAGAGAAAAATGTCAGAGGTTATATATGTGACTGTAGAAGGTCTTCAGAAACTGAAAGAGGAGCTCGACCAATTAAGGAATGTTGAGAGACCTTCAATATCCAGGCAGATAGCTGATGCAAGGGATAAGGGAGACCTTTCAGAAAATGCCGAGTATGCTGCTGCCAAAGAGGCACAGGGTATGCTTGAGTTAAGAATATCCAAACTCGAGGATATCGTTGCTCGTTCAAGAATTCTTGACGAATCAAAAATTGATATCTCATCTGTTAGATTACTTAACAGGGTAAAGATCAGGAATAAAACAAATAATTCGGTAATGGAATACCTGATTGTTCCTGAAAGTGAAGCAAATTTTAAAATGGGTAAGATTGCTGTCAGTTCTCCTATTGCCCAGGGTCTTATCGGGAAAAAAGTAGGTGATATAGTTCAGATAAAAGTACCTTCAGGAACTATTCCATTTGAAATAATTTCTATTTCGATTTAACAAATCATTTCATAAGCCACTATGGCCACAATTTTTACTAAAATCATTAAGGGGGAGATTCCTTGCTATAAGATCGCCGAGAATGACGATTATTTTGCATTTCTCGACATCAACCCTTTAAGAGCGGGACACACGCTGGTTGTTCCCAAAAGGGAGACAGATTATATTTTTGATCTGGAAGATGTTTATTTAGCAGGAATGATTATTTTTTCAAAGAAAATTGCTGTGGCAATTAAAAATGTGATTCCCTGCAACCGCATCGGGGTCGCCATCCTGGGTCTTGAAGTACCTCACGCCCATATACACCTGGTCCCAATGGATACAATGGAAGATTTTAACTTCAAAAATCCTAAGCTTAAGTTTACAGCTGAGGAATTTAAAGATATTGCCTTCAAGATAAGCCGGAAGGTCATTCTTTAAAGGTAGGATTGAACTCGCTGCATGAGTTACATATATGATTTATGGGACGATTTTATCAGTCTGCTCTTTCCCAGGCTGTGCTATGCCTGTGGTAGCCACCTTATGAGGAATGAAAGCCTTATATGTACAGAATGTTATGTAGTTATTCCGCGAACTAATTATCATTATGAAAAGGATAATCCTGTTGCGCAGCTCTTTTGGGGAAGATGTATGATTGAGAAGGCAGCAGCTTTTTCATATTATAATAAAGGCAGTCGTATCAGGAATCTGATTCATAATCTGAAGTACAAGGGAATCAGGGAGATAGGTTATGAACTGGGCAGAATATATGGTTTATCGCTTGAAGCATCAGGTTTTACGAAGGATATTGATCTGATAATACCGGTACCGCTTCATCCTGCGAAAAAACGGATTCGCGGTTTCAATCAGAGTGAAATTATTTCAATGGGAATTGCCGATGTGGCCCAATTGCCGGTTGATATAAAATCCCTTGCAAGAATAATAGTTTCAGCAACACAGACGAAACGGTCGCGGTACGAAAGATGGACAAATGTTGAGGGTATTTTCCAGGTTATTGATCCTCAAACAATAATGGGGAAGCATGTTTTACTTGTTGATGACGTCATCACTACAGGATCGACTATTGAATCGTGTACAAATGAACTTCTTAAGATTGAAGGGGTAAAAGTAAGTGTAGTGGCACTGGCATTTGCAGTAGTATAACCGGTTTATTCCCCCTTCTTTTTTACTCTTTTGGGATTTTTATTCATGAAATCTTTCCAGCTGTTGTAGGCTTTTTCCTGCGTTGGATTATTTGTCTGGTAAAAATGGCAAAGAGCAGCAGCAAGGCCATCGGTGGCATCCAGTTTTATTTCTGTCAGATTGAATTTCAGTATGTTCATCAACATTGCAGCTACCTGCTCCTTTGATGCTGCACCCTGACCGGTAATTGACATTTTGATCTTCCTGGGGGCATATTCAAATATTGGCAGTGAGCGGGTAAGTGCTGCCGCAATGGCAGCGCCCTGTGCTCTGCCAAGTTTTAGCATCGACTGAACATTTTTGCCATAGAAAGGAGCCTCTATCGCCAGTTCATCGGGATGATATTCATCGATAATACCGATAGTTCTCTCAAAAATGTGTTTCAATTTGAGGTAGGGATCATCGTACTTTGAAAGATCAATCGATCCGATAGTTATAAGCTCGGGGATTGTGCCGGAAGTTTTTATAACTCCATACCCGGTGATACTCGTACCAGGATCGATACCCAGAATTATCCTCTCCTTTGGTTTAACTTTCAATTTTTTTATCTGTTGATAATATCTTTTTTAATTATATATGCATTATTATTCTTTAAAGGCTTTTCAGAAAACATAACGCGTACTGAAGGTTGTTTAATCATTAATTCTTTTGATGAAACGTTGCCGTGCTCAAGATAATAAATCGATTCCTTAAGGCATCCTTCATTTCTGTCACTCCAGTCATGAGTAATATCATCTGGGACATATTTATCAGGTACAAAACCTTTATAAAAATCACCTTGACCTGCAGAGTTAACCAATGAGAAAGATATTGGCCAAAACACATAAGCAGTTTGAGTATTGGGATATGGAAATCCAACCATTCCAACGGGTTTTCCATTAGTTGTATCACCGATGGTTTTCAAATCAAAACTGGGCTTTAGTCCGTTGATAAAATCTTCACTTGCAGAGGCTGTTCCTCTCGTTGTGATGACAACTAATCTTGATATACTAAGTGGCGATGGTACTGAATTAAAATTAAAAGATTGGTTTGATGCAGAATTTTTGTCATTAAATGTCAGCGTAAGAAAGGTAGAATTAAATTTTGCGGCCCCTGCAACATAACTTGCCATATTTGTAAGTACACTTAGATCGCCGCCTCCATTATACCTTAAATCTACAATAAGATCTTTAATATTATTCTGACCAAAATATGTAAATGCATTTAACAATTCCTGGTTTGATGGAGGAATGAACTCGTCAAATACAAGATGCCCTGTAATTCCCGATTTCAGATGCAAAGTATCTGCAACAATAACGGTATTTAATGTAAAAGATGCCTTTGTTGAAGTAATTGTTGAATCTTTCCCTTGTGGAGTCTGAAAAAGAAAGGTATTGGTTACGCTTGCGGAAGAAGCACCAATCAGATTGTTATACGCGGTGGCATCATTTGCAATAAATATTGGAGCCAGATCAGTGCCATTAAGCTTTTTCACTATCCATCCCCTTCGGACTCCTTTAGCATACAATGGAGAATTATAGTAAATCTGTGCAATTCGTACCTGATTGGTCGGATCAAGACCCATGCTTATTCCATGACCGACGAAGGTGCCATTATTCTGGTCTACATACTGAGTATAGGTTTGCACAAAACTCCATCTGTCAAGAGTCTTATATTCCATTGCATCCAAAAGAGTATAAGGGTCTTTGTAATCTGTTTTAACGACAACTGGCATTAACTTATACCAGAAATAATATTGATTCATTATAGAATAAAGAGTATCCCTTGCCTGTTCATCCACTGTCGGAGTAGTTACTGTCGGAGCAACATCTTTTTTACAGGAATTCAATCCTAGAATTGCGAAAGAGAGTAGAATAATAAGCTTTTTCATATTTCTGATGATATAATATATTGGATATAACAATTAAACCATGATTTTTGATCGCCTGTTTTGAATAAAGATTCCTGAAATGATAAATACTAACCCCAAAGGTGTGGTATAATAAACGGGTTCATGAAGAATATAGTGTACAAAAATTAGAGAAAGAAAAGGAGCCAGGTAAACCAGGTTACTTACTTTAGCTGTGGTAGAAGACATTTGAAGCGCTTTCAACCAGAAAAAGAAGGTTATTCCCATCTCAAAGATACCAACATAGACTGATGCTGCTACTCCCTTTAATCCTGTTTCAAATTGCAATTTTCCAGTAACAATCATTGTAATTACCAGGTAGATTGAACCAAAAACAAAGTTAAGAAGAAGCTTAACTCCTTCATCCCTTTTATCTTTCACATTAAGGATAAAATAGAACGCCCAGAATACTGAACTTCCTGTAGCGAGAATTACACCTGTAAGATCTGAATGACCAGGTTTGAAAAGCCTGCCCTGGGAAGATATGACATAGACTCCTACAAAGCTTATTAGCAGAGCGATAAAACTTTTTATTTCAATTCTTTGTCCGAGTATGGGAACCGAAAGGAAGACAAGTATTATCGGCCATATCATATTAAGCGGCTGGGCTACCTGAGCAGGAAGCAATTGGTATGCTTTAAGAAGAATAAGATAATAGAGAAAGGGATTTATGAGCCCGAGAATCGCAGAGTGTAAAAGATCTTCCCGCGAAGTTATTCTGATAAGATGAGTTTTTTTCCTGGCTAAGACAATAATAAACAATACTATTGTTGAGGTAAGAGACGCAATTGTAAGCATCGGAAGAATGTCAAGTTCACCAAGGCTGATTTTAAATGCAGTCGGGACTGTTGACCAGAACAAAATAGCCAAGCCGGCATAAATGTAAGACTGACGAGTTTTTTCCATAATATTTTTGAAGTAAGAACAACGAACATTCGAATGCTGAATGCAGAAATTTTTACTTCTTAATTCACCTTTCGTTTGTTCTTCATTCTTCCTTCTGTTAAAGCATATTGGAGCCAACTAAAGAATGAAGAAGTCGCCATTTATTTTAATTAATCATCTCAAATCCCGTATAAGGGATCAGCACCTTAGGTATCTTAATACCTGATTCGGTCTGGTTATTTTCAAGTATTGCGGCAACGATTCTGGGCAGAGCCAGGGCACTGCCATTAAGTGTATGCACGAGGCGGGTTTGTTTATCTCCTTTTTCTTTAAACCTGCATTTTAACCTGTTAGCCTGAAATGATTCAAAATTCGATACGGAACTCACTTCAAGCCAGCGCTTCTGTGCGGCTGACCAGACTTCAAAATCGTATGTGAGAGCAGAGGTAAATGACATATCACCGCCACATAGCCTGAGTATACGATATGGAAGTCTCAGTTTGATAATTAATCCCTCAACATATTTTACCATCTCGTTAAGACATTTATATGAGTGATCTGGGTGTGCAATCTGAACTATTTCAACTTTATCAAACTGGTGTAAACGGTTTAGTCCTCTTACATCAGCTCCCCACGAACCGGCCTCCCTTCTGAAGCAGGGTGTATATGCAATATTTTTAATAGGGAGCTTATCTGCATTAAGTATAATATTCCTATAGATATTTGTAACCGGAACCTCAGCTGTTGGAATAAGGTAAAAATTATCAAGAGTAGCATGGTACATTTGTCCCTCTTTATCTGGTAACTGTCCAGTACCGAAACCGGACTCTTCATTAACCATTATGGGAGGCATCATTTCCGTATAACCTGCCTTCTCACCTTCATCAAGGAAGAATCTTATCAAGGCTCTTTGCAACTTTGCACCTTTCCCTTTATATACGGGAAATCCTGCTCCCGTAAGCTTAATACCAAGGTCAAAATCAATGATATCATATTTTTTAATAAGGTCCCAATGAGGAAGAGCTGATTCAGAAATATGAATCTTAACCTTGTGCTCTTTGACCTTTACATTGTTATTGGCTCCATAACCTTTTGGAACTGTCTCATGAGGCAGGTTTGGGAGCTTAATAATTTCAGTTCTTAGGTTATTTTCAATTGGGATAAGTTTATCTGAAAGGGATTTTATTTTTACTTTTAATGAAGATGTTTTTTTCTTAGCTTTTTCAGCCTCTTTTAGTTTGCCGTCTTTTAAAAGGATTCCGATTTCTTTTGAAACCCTGTTCATTTCCCCCTGCAACAACTCAGTTTTAGATTGTATTTTACGGAGCGAGGAGTCGAGTAGAAGAATTTTTTTGACTATTGATTTGGCTTCAAAGTTTTTAATTTTCAGCCTTTTAATAATAAATTCTTTCTGTTCGCGGATAAGGTTTATTGTTAACATATTCAGTTATGAATTAATAAAAAAAGCAGGCTAAGTCGCCTGCTGTAAAAATATCAAAAAACTCCCGATAATACTTTCCTGTAATAGAAAAGAATTTCGGGAGGCTGATTCTTTTAAGATAATAGCTTACTCTGTAACCGGTTTAACCGATACATAAGTCTTGTTATCTTTTTTCCTTTTGAACTCAACTTCTCCGTCGGTGAGTGCAAAAAGTGTGTGGTCTTTTCCGAGGCCAACATTGATGCCCGGATTATGCTTAGTCCCTCTCTGGCGAACAATAATGTTGCCTGCCTTGGCTACTTGGCCGCCGAAGAGCTTCACTCCCAATCGTTTACTCTCAGAATCGCGACCGTTACGTGAACTACCTGCTCCTTTCTTATGTGCCATAATTCTATATTTTTATTTGCTTAAACTTTCAATTAACTATTCTTTGCCTTTTTTGGTTTTCTTTGCAGCAGGCTTTTTCTCAGCTGGTTTTTTCTCTGCAACTTTTTTCGCAGCAGTTTTCTTTATAGGTGCTTCTTCTTTTTTTGCGGCCGGTTTTTTAGCAGCTTTCTTCTCCTTGTCAGTTTTTTCAGCAACGCTAACATCAGCTACTTTTGCTTCGGCTTTTTTCGGAGCTTCTTTTTTCGGTGAACCAATACCATTTATACTGATGATTTCAACCTGAGTAAAATTCTGACGGTGTCCGTTTTTAACCCTGTAACCCTTTTTCCTCTTCTTCTTGAATACAATTACCTTATCACCTCTCACCCCATTGTCGAGAATCTTTCCTCCGACAAGTGCGTCTTTAATTGTGGGTTCTCCGATGGTTATTTTACCTTCGTCCTCAATTAAAAGAACCTTGTCAAATTCAACTTCTTTTCCCTCTTCAAATTCGAGCCTGTGAACAAAAATCTTTTTGCCATTCTCAACTTTAAACTGCTGGCCTGCAATTTCTACGATTGCGTACATCTTATCTTTTTTTTACGTTACTCCGTGAGGCGTATAT
>Ga0182027_10006773_pt1 | contig 17061 bp, 13 predicted proteins | sample 712E1DmetaG_FD_121300 | JGI IMG/M metagenome (GOLD analysis project Ga0182027, IMG submission 121300) | Permafrost microbial communities from Stordalen Mire, Sweden - 712E1D metaG (Illumina Assembly) | ecosystem: Environmental > Terrestrial > Soil > Wetlands > Permafrost | place: Sweden... | reverse complement strand
GTCCAGTCTCCCGCCGGGAGCCGGTAATGAGTACGAATACGTGCTCAATGCCGATCTCTACGGTGCGAAGAAGACCGAGGAGGGATACGTCGACAACGCCGAGGTCTTCAGAAGGAACCTGCACGCGACGACCGTCCGTCCGAACGAGGATGGCGACGTGACGGCGGTTCCGGCTGTTGAACAGACCCAACGTGGTTCTCCGTAGCTAGCGCACCCGGGGTTTCCACCCCGCGGTTCGGCGAGTGTACCAGCACGGGTCAATCCGTGCGCCATGCCCCAGTCGAGGGGACCGCGGCGTGGCACGGGAGGTATCGACCGTGACTGGCGAGACTGGAGGGGACCCGGGCGGCGGGCGCGGCGAGGCGTATCCCGAAGGAAGAGCGGCCTGGCTGCCCGAGATGTCTCAGGATTTCGGTGCGACCGAAACGATTCGACCGTCAGGGCACGATGACCGAAGAGATTGCCGGACGGAGCCGATCCAGGAAGGCCCGCCACGGCGATTGGGTCAGATTGGGCCGAGATCGAGCATGTTCACGGTCGCCAAACGAGGACTCTCAGGAGAGTACCTGCCCCGGCCCCAGATTCCTTTCGGTGTCACCGAAGATCTGCATGGGTAGCAGGACGGACCAGGATCGCCATGCCCTCACGGGCGGGTAGCCTTGCCACGCCCCGAATCACGAAGTAGCACAGTTGTGCTACCGTCGCCACATGACCCAGGAAGTGAAGCTCCGACGCGCCGGCGGATCGATCGCCGCGACGCTGCCCAAGGACATGGCCGATCGGCTGAAGCTCGAGGCAGGCGACACCGTGATCGCGATCGAGACCGAGCGCGGGATCCTTCTCACGCCATATGACCCGGACACGGAAGAAGCACTGGCGATCGCTTCGCAAGTGGGTCGAACGTATCGGAACGCCCTGCGCGAACTGGCGAGATAGCAACCGTGGCCGCCCGCGCCGGCGAGCCTCAGTGGGTGTCCCGGCTCGTCGTGGACGCGATCCAGACCGACATGCTGCTCACCCACGGCGGGCTGCCGGGGCTGCGGGACGAGGACATGCTGGAGTCCGCCCTCGCACGCTCGCGACAACGGTTCGCCTACGACGCGACGACCGACCTCGCGGCGCTTGCCGCCGCCTACGGGTTCGGGCTGGCACGCAACCACCCCTACACCGACGGCAACAAGCGGGTCGCGTTTGTCACTTTGGCCGTGTTCTTAGGGCTCAACGGTCTCGAGTTCACGGCCGCCGATACCGATGTCGTAACGGCGATCGTCGCGCTGGCATCGGGCACGCTCGACGAGGCCGCGCTCGCCGACTGGATCCGGCTGAACTCGCGCAAGCGGCTCGCCGAGTCACGATAGCTCCTGGCGCCACCGGGGTCGCCGTCGGCGCCCGCCCACATACGCCCCCCGGTTGGCTGCTTCCCGGAGCACCTTCTGGACCGGCTATCCGCGCCCGGCCTTCGACTTGGACTTCGACTTGTGCCCTGGCTTGGCCTTTGGCTCCGCCTTCAGGGCCGCCTCCGGCTCCTTCGTCGGGCCGACGGTCGGAGTCGTCACCAGCGGCACCACCGGCACCACCGGCATAGCCGTCGCCCTCGGCCCCGCCTCCGCCCCGGCGATCTTCGCCAGCCGGGCCACCGTGTCCTCCAGCGGTTGCAGGGTGACGTCCGCGCTCGAACCGCTCTCGTAGTAGCCGAAGGGATTATCCAGATCCCGGATCAGCAGCAGCAGGAAGATCATCAGGTACGCGATGACGCCCGCGAAGAACAGGCCTTCGTAGAAGGGATCGACGCTGGTCAGTACGAGCCCGACGCAGAGAAGCACCGTGATCATGTCGGCCAGCAGGTAGCCGGTGGAGACGAAGTCCGTCTCGCGAATGATGTTGATGCGGATGAGCGTCCGTCGCAGGTTGCTCTGCTCCTGCTTCAGACGAGCGACGAACGTTCCTTGAGTGAACGGCTGCAGAGCCTCGAACTGGACGGTCAGGTCGTTCACGCCCTCAAGCAGATCCGCGATTTCGACCTTCTTGTAGAAGTAGCCGTGCATGTCGGTTGCCAGTTGGGACAGCCGGGCCAGGCATAGGCGGACGTTGGCTTCGGGCTTGGTGATGCCAATGCCGATGACTTCCTGAGCCATGTTCTCCAGGCACGCGCTCAGCTCGCCCGGTAGCCGCTCGCTCTCCTTGTAATCCGACAGCACGCCGCTGAGCAGGAACCCCATCAGGAAGACATTGGCGGCGATGATGCCGGTGAACAGCGCGTTGAGCGAGATCGGTTCCCAGTTGACGGCATGGACGAGAAGCTTGGCGACGACAACCACGGCTACGATGGCGCCGACTCTCAGCAGGAAGCGGATCTGGCTTGTGGGGAACTTCATCGATACTTTCCCGTCTAAAAATACCTGACTACTTGGGGCGACTCTCGCACCTGGGTCCCTGCGTCTGGTCGGTCCGTGAGGACGCGCTGCGGGCGACCGCGGGATCATAGCGGCCCGTGAGGAATGGATGCGGTACTGCGTCGTCTCGACCGGGATCTACGCTCCCCGCCTGTGGAACGGCCACCACGCCCATTCGCCGATGAAGGCCGTGATGGCGGGCACGAGCAGACTGCGGACTACGAAGGTGTCGATCAGGACTCCAAGAGCCACTGCCAGGCCCACCTGGAAGAGCAGCTGAAGCGGCGAGGACACGAGCGCCCCAAAGGTTCCGGCCAGAATCAAGCCGGCCGAGGTGATGACCGTGCCGGTTCGGGCGGACGCCACCCTGATCCCCGGCCGCAACTCGCGCGTGGAGCTCTCCTCGCGGACCCGGGACATCAGGAAGATGTTGTAGTCCGAGCCGAGGGCCACGAGTAACACGAAGACCATCAGCGGTATGAAGTAGTTCATCCCGGCCTGGCCGAAGAGATGCTGCAGGATGAAGGCCGAGACGCTCAAGCTCATCGCGTACGAAAGAAGGACGGTGACCACGAGGTAGACCGGGGCCACCAGGGCCCGGAGCAGCAGGATCAGCACGATCAGGATGCCGATGATCGTGATGGCGGCGACACGCAGGAAGTCGGCCGAAATAGTGTCCTGGACGTCGGCGAACTCGGCCGTGGCTCCGCCAACGTACGCCGCTGGGGCGACAGCGGCGCCACCGGCGGCGCCACTCCCCGCACCGAAGTGGCCCGGGTCCGTGGCCATCAGCGCACGCAGGTCGCGGACCGTCGTGAATGACTTCGTGTCGTACGGGTTCGTCGACGTCGTGACGTAGAGGCGGGTGACCGTGGCGTCGGCGGAAACGTAGGCCGCGCGCAGGTCCGGCGGCGCGTACAGGTCGTTCGGGCCGAAGTCGGCCGCCAGTTGGTCGAGCTCGCCCGGCAGTCGAGTCCGGGCGGCGACCATCGCCTGTTCGGTCGCCTGCATCTCGGCGCCGACCTGCATGGCGGTCGGGGAGAAGTAGAACGGCGTGGGCTGGGCCTTGAACCAGGTCGAGAGTTGCTGAATCGAACCCAGGAGTTGGGTGAAGTGGGCCAGGGCCATCGGGTCGGAGCCGGCAGCAAGCGCGGCGGCGGCGCTTTCGGCTCCCTGATAGGACGACAGCGACTTAACGGCCGGCTGAGCCACGCCCAGTTCATCTAAGTAGGACACGAGCGCGGCGAGTTGAGTTGCCGCAGACGGGGACGCCGGCGCCAGCGCCGCCGCTCGGAGTTGCGCCGCGATCAGGTCGAGCTGGTTCGGGACCAGCGTCACCTTGCGGGCCTCGACCATCCCGGACGCGAGTGTCGACAGGTCCGTCTTCACAGCCGACTGGTCGGCCGCCGGCAGGCTTGGGAAAGCGGCCGGGAGGCCGCCGACGTAGCTGGCCGTCGACTCCACCCCGGCCAGGCTGGCGTCGCCGAGCTGGACGTTCAGGTCCGCGCTGGGCGTCTTCCGGAACCCGGCCGCCGCCGCGGGAATCTGGATCGAAGGTCGAAGCAGATCCGATACCTTGCCCTCCCCCAACGGGTCGACCAGGCTGCGTACGGTCTGGACGTTCGGCAGCGCGGCGATCGACTTCTCGAGGGCGGCAATGTCGGCCAGCCCTTGCTCGGACGTGACCGCCGTGGCGGAATTGCCCGGCACCTTCACCAGCACGGTGAGCGGCATCAGCTGCCCTTCCGCCAGGTGCTGGCTCAGCGTCTCGAAGCCTTGCCGGGACTCCGCGCCGGACGGCAGTTCGTTCAGGACGTCGAAGTTCTCCTTGAGCATCGGCAGGCCGAGCGCCGGCACGATCAGGGCGACCAGTACGACGCCGGCGATCAAGCCGGGCCGGGCCGTGATGCGGCGAGCCAGGGCCGACCAGAATCCGTGTTCCTCATCCGTGGCGGTTCGGGTCCTTTCGTGGAGCGGCCAGAAGAGGCGCCGCCCGAAGATCGCCAGCAGAGACGGGGTTAGCGTCAGGCCCGCCAGCAAGGTGACGAAGATGACGATGGCCAGGGCCGGGCCCGTCGTCTGGATCATCCCGAATCGCGCCACAACCATGGAGGCCAAGCCAACGATCACGGTCGCGGCAGAGGCCGTGATGACCGCCCCGATCCGGCTGACCGTGACTCGCAGCGCGTCGTCGCGCTCGTTGCGGGCCAGTTCCTCGCGGAAGCGGGATATCAGGAAGATCGTGTAGTCGGTGCCCACGCCAAATACGAGAACGACGATGAACGAGTCCAGGACCGACGACAGCTGCCAGCCCGCTTGGGCCAGAAAGCCCAGGATGCCCCGCGCGACCATGAAGGCCGATCCGATCGTGATCAGTGGCGCAAGGGCCGCCAGCGGGGCGCGGTAGATGATCAGCAGCACCAGGACCACGAGCAGAATCGTGACCACGGTCGTCCGGCTGGTCCCGTCCTCAATGGCCTGGAGGTAGTCGCGGCCGATGCCCGCCTGGCCGGTCACCTGCGCCGTCATCCCGGCCGGCAGCACGCTCGAGCCGGCAAGATGCGCCCTGATCGCGTCGACCGCGGCGTTGGTTGCGGGCAGGAAGGAGGGGGTGCTCATGTCAACCTGTGCAAGCTCCACCACTCCGTCCGCGCTGCGGAACATCGGTGCGAGCGAGGGCGTGGTTTCGGCGGTCACGTAGCGCAGTACCGCGCCCGGATGGCCGCTCCCCTCGAAGTAGCCGCGCAAACCTTCTATCGCAGCCCGGTCCGCGTCGGTCAGACCACTCGGCCGTGCGAAGACGATGAGCGCCACGGTCGGCGCCGAGTCTTTGGGGAACGCGGTGGCGATGATCTGACGGGCCGCGAGCGATTCGGCGTCGCGGGGCAGGAAGCTGGTCTCATCGGCGGATCCCGCCTGCGAGAGGGAGGGAGCCAGGGCACCGAAAACCGCGGCCGCAATCAGCCACGCGAGAACGAACACGAACCGGAACCGCAGCACCAGCGGACCGAGTCGATCGAACATCAGGGCTCCCGTGCAATGTTCCGGGCGGTTCCCGTGCCAGTCGACCCGCGGGAACCAATCGACGAGATTGTATCGAGGCGGTGGCCGAGGGTCGCCGAGCTAGGCGGAAGGCCCGGCGACGGCGGGCGGCGCGACCCCTAGCGGCGACGGCGAACCGCTCTCGGCGGCGGCGTGCGGCGAGGGCGGCTTGCGCCGCAGTCTTGGGATCGCCACCAGGATGGCCGGCGTCGTGATCCAGACGACGGGCATCGCCACTGCCGTGGCCACGGGCACGACCCAGCGGCGGTCCGTGCGAGCGCCCCAGACGACCAGCAGCGCGGCGGCCGCGAGCCGGAGCCACAGCGGCGGGAACAGGAACGCATACCAGTCATTCGAGCCGGCGCCGGTGTCCTGCGAGGTGGTCAGGAACTTCACCCAGTCGAACCACGCGCTCGGGGCGATGACAAAGGAGACGGCGGAGATGGCCGCGGTCGCGCCGAGAGCCCAGGCCAGCGCCCGCCACTCCCGCCGCACGACGAACCACAGCAGCGACACGCCCGGCGTGACTTTGGTGAGGATGCCGATGGACCAGAGCGCCGGATACTCGAATCCAAGGACGCAGACGGTCGCCAGGAGGATGTGGACGTTGCCGTGATACAGCTCCAGAGGCACCGGCAGGAAGACCAGCCAGACGAGCGCCATTCGCCGCGTCAGCCACACGAAGTTGACGATCAGGAAGCTGTCCCACAGAACGAAGAAGACGCCGAACGAAAGCAGGTGCGCGGGGCTCGCGATCAAGGCGACTACCGGCGAATAGGTGAACGAGCCGATCGTGCCGAGGGGCGCCTCGTACGGATGGAAGGCGTCGACGTTCCAGTAGGCGAACGAGTCGAAGCCGACCAGGCTCTTGAAGTGCGGCGCGCCAGGCACGATCAGCATCAGCCAGGCGAACAGGACGTAGCCGAAAATCGAGAGCCCGAGAATCGTCGGCTTGCGGTACAGCGGCAGGCGTGCCCGAATCCGCGAGAGCGACGTGGGGGCGGCCTGCGACGTCACGGCGGTCACGGCGCCGCTTCAGCAGCCGCGGGGCCGGTCGGCGCGGGGCTGCCCGACGCTCCGCCACTCGCCGCCGGCGCGTCGACAGCGCGGCCAGCGCCCGGCCAGCCGGCCGGCCGGAACCGCCACAGGCCAACGAGCGGCGCGAACCGGCTGATGGCCATGACCGGGCATGTAATCGACGCGGCGGCATAGGCCAGCCAGCCCCGCCCCCAGTACGCGGCCAGCACCGCAGCGACCGCCGCGAGAGCAAAGCGAGCCACGAAGTCGATCCCACCGGAGGATGGGACGATGGCGATAACGCCGCTTCCGGACATCAGCGAACTGCTTTCCCAGCCAAAGGTGGAAACGTAGCTGGACCAGAGCGACGGCCCGGCCAAATACGAGGCTGCACTCGCCGCGGCGAGCACGACCGTCCCCACGACCAGCGGCCGGCGTGATTCGGGCATGCGGAACCACAGATACGGGACGATGAGCGCCGGCCCGAACTTCAGCGCCACGGCCCAGGGCAGCAGGTAAGCGCCTCGGCGGTCACGAAGAGCGAAGACCAGCACGGCCCCGGTCTGGAGTGTGACGTTGCCAAGGCTCAGTTCGGTGAGGACGGGAACGAACGCGCATGCCACGATCGCGGCTTTCCACGAGCCCACCATGTAGCGCAGACAAAGGATCCCGGAGACCCGCCAGAGCCATGCCACCAACAACTCCGGAAGAAGCGCGGAAGGCACGAACAGCTGGGCGAAGATCGGCGGGTACTTGTAGGCGCCGAGGTCGGAGACCGAGGCCGGCGCGTACAGCGTCGTGCCGTCCAGAACGTGCCGGGCGGCGAGCCAGTAGGCCTTCGTGTCATACGCGAGTCCGCCGTCGCGACCGATCACGAGAGCCACGGCGGCCAGCACCAGCGATCCGCCCAGAACCAGGCCGGCGTCGGTCAGGATGTGGAGTAACAGCGCCCGGCGCCGGCCCGCGCGGGTCGGCGCCGAGGCGCCCGCCCCCGACGTGGCTCCGGCCGATCGCCCCATCGCCCTCACGCCTTTCGCCTCGACCTGCTCCGTAGCCACCAGACCGTGAGGACGACTCCGGCCGCCATCGGGACGATCCAGTATCGGCCGCCCATATCCTCAGGCCCAACGGCGATCCCGGTGGCCTTCATGCGGACCAGAGGCATTCCTTCGGTCTTGCGCTCCAACTCCTCCGGGCTGTCGCGCCACGGGTTGCCCATGCCGACCACGCCGGCAATGACGCCCATGCTGCGCAAGAGCGGTACCAGAGCCCGGCGCCGCTCATCCGGGTCGGTGACCTCCTCGGCCCGACCCGAGAAGGCGCGGCTCGGCAGGATCACTTCCACTTTGGGATCTGCCAGGACATTCTGGAACCAGTGAGTCGGCCGCCCAAAACCGGCGATGCAGTACACGCGGCCGCCGACGATCGTGTAGCCAGCGGGGCGTCGCGCATCTCGCCGCTCTTTCGGCCGCGGGTGCGCAGGATCATCAAGTAGCCGGTCGCCGGATTCGACATGTACCGGCCCAGCCCCATCTTGAGAGCGGGCACGCTGACGTATTTGTTCACGGCGGTGAAGACGTCATGGACCGCCGGCAGGAGTCGCGTCATCCATTCCGGATAAGACAGGCCTTCGCCCCAGGTCGCTGCTGTCGACTTCGCGCCGGCCGAACCGGCTGCCTGGCCCGTGTTCCTGTCGTCGCTGGACATACCTCTACCCTCTCGACCGCCGGCCCATGCCGGACACTCGCACAGGTTAGGCCAGCCGGCCATCGCAGGTGAGCCCTCCCAAACGTGGGGGCCTAAGTGCCCCTTAGCCCAGACTCGCGAGGAAGGCATCCGCTGCCTGGCCCGATCGGGCGCCCAGGGCGAGCGCCTTCGACACACCGCGGTCATGCGGATATACATGCGCGAGACTGGCATGGAACAGGCCCGGAAGACCGGTGTCGAGACGCAAGCCCGGCATGGGACCGCGTGCCTGAGGCACAGGCTGCGCGTAGGGATCGCGATTGACGTGCACACCTACGATCCAATCCCTCGCAAAGTCCGGATTGAGCGCAGTCATCGCGGGAATAACCGCCGCCACCAGTTCGTCCGGCGGCGCATTCCAGGCGGGACCGTCGACCTCCACATAGTGCGCGAGGTAGACGATGGTCCGGCCGCCATAGCGATCGGCAGGGACCAAGTTCGTATGCTCGATGATCCCCACGCAACCAAGGCCCAGCGGATCGGTGACGTTGACCCAGTAATAGCCGCTGAGCGGGCGCGACAACTCAAGGAGAACGCATACCACGCCCCGATATTGGATCGCGCGTATCGCCGACGCGTATCCGCTCGGGAGTTCGACGATCCGATCGAGGACGGGGCCGCTGACGCAAGCGATCACGACCGGCGCGGTCAGGCGCGCGTCGCCACCCGCCCCGTCGCCCTCCACTTCCCACCCGTCCGCGACCAGGCGTAGTCGGCCCGCCCGGGTTGAGGTCCGAAGGTCGATTCCCCGCGCGACCAAGTCCGCACCGAACGCTTCGGCGAGAACCCCCAGGCTGCCCCGCAAGTAGCCGAGCCGGTCACCCGTCGGCCCGCGCGATCCGCCCCGCTGACGGATCCGAGCTACCAGCCACGCCATGGCAATCGAGTCTGCATAGTCGCCGAATTTGGCATCGAGCAGCGGCCTCCACAGGGCGTCGTAACCGGCCCGTCCGAACCACCGCGGCCCATCGTCCGAGACCGACAGCCGATCGAGATGTGCCCGGTCTGGCCGAACAAGCTGGACGGCGGTGGCGGTGGCCATGCGGATGCGCGCCAGGGGGGAGAGTGGAGAGAATCGCAGGAGGTCCAGCGGAGTATCGAACGCAAAGGTTCGACCCTTGTGCATCACGGCCATGGGCCCCTTGCGCCATTCGAGCCGGTCGCCAAAGCCCAGACGGTCGATCAGGGCGCGGATCTCTCGGTCCTGCGGAAAGACGTGGTGGTAGTACGCCTCGATCGGCTCGCCGGCGACGCGGATGGACCGTGCCAAGCCTCCAACACCGGGAGCCGCCTCGACCACAGCCACCGAGCGGCCGCGGCGGCGGAGCTCGTCGGCTGCGCTCAGCCCGGCCATCCCTGCTCCAACGACGATGGCATCCAAAGTCCGGCCGGCCACGTCCCCTCTTACCTCGCGCTGCAAGCTCTGCCGAAAGTATGCGGCCTTGAATTGCTCCCGGTGAGGCGTCCACACCGCTGTCCGCTATGGCCCGGCAATGAGTATCGCAACGACACCGTCGTCCCCTGCGTGGACGACGCGGAACTTCGGGCTCGCCTCGATATCCAGCCGGAGCGCGTGCGAGTCGAGCGACTCGACCACATAGACATATGCCGGCCCGTTTGTGGCATGGGCCCTGGTCCACGAGACGACGCATTCGGCGTCGTAGTGCACGCACATCTGCAGGGCATCGTACGAGGCAAGGGCGTCGTCCCACGCGGCACGACTCCCCCACTCCCGACCCTGTATCGTGGCCACGCTGCGGCGGTCGGTAAGGGCCGGCAGCCACTCTCCGTAGACATCGTCAGGCCACGGCTGGCCACTTACCACTGCGAAGCTGGCATCGGAAGGGGTGTTCGCTTTGAGCCAGGCCATCGTGCTGACCCCGCTCGCCGACAGGCCGTCAAATGGTGGTTTGGCGTCAAAGAAGAGGGCGCAGACGTTGAAGGTCGACCACGCGAGAACGAGCAGCAGGACCCCTCGCACAGCGTTGCTCCGAAACACGTCGGGGCTCGGGATTCTCAGTATCCCCTGGCCGATGCCGTCGTAGAGTCCGACCGAGGCGGCCATAGCCAGAGGTACGCATGCAAACGTTGCCGCTCCTCGGACCGCCAAGCATACCTCTGCGAGCAGCCAGAGCACTATGAAGGGCGACCGACGCTGGGCCAGCGCGAGGAGACCAATAGAGCCAAGGGCTAGGATCCCCTGAGCGTACAGCTCGCCCGAGAAGCTCCACATGGCAATGGAAGTGATGGAGGCGAGCGGGCTGCCCCCGTGGCCCGCGACGTGGACGAGATCCAGGAGATGGCCCTGACTGGCCAAAAGCAGCGGCCATGGAAGCGCCACCAGGAAGACTCCCACCGCAACCCACACTGTTGAGATCAGCGCTCCCTTGTCTCTGACTCTAACCAGCGCCAGCAGGACGAAGGTGGCGGCCACGAACACGGCGGCCTCGGGGTGAGTCAGGACCGCCAGGCCCCCGAAGATGGCCGCGCCGGCCGCATATCTCGGCCTCCTCGTCCGATACATGCGCAGCATCATCCAGACGCCGACCAGGCCCAGTAGCAAGCCGGGAGCTCTTGTCACACCGCCGCCGGCAACCAGGAAGTCCCAGCTCCGTGGAACAACGGCGTAAAGGAGCGCGGATACGTAGGCGTACGGTCGGCCAGGCAGCAGTTCGAGTGCCAGCAGGTAGACCATCGGTACGGTCAGGACCGCGGCCAGCGGACCGGCAAATCGGACAATGGTCACCGGGTCGGCCGGCAGAAGAGCGGCCACCCAGAAGGCAAGCGGTGGGTAGTCGAACGGGATGCCGCCGCCGTTGTACGTCGTTGTGGCCGGAATCATCATCCCCGCGGCGCGGATGTCTCGGATCATGACGACGAACAGGCCACCGTCATGAAGAGGGAACGTGGACGTCAGCACAGAGCCCAGCCGCACCAGTGCTCCGGCAAAGGTCACTGCCAGCATGTCCAGCACGGCAGGCGCGAAAGAGATCCTGGGGCGCCGGGTCGCGGGTATGGTCAAGCGATCGATCGGCTCGGTTACGTCCATGTCCTCCCCTGCCCGCGGCTGAATCGCTCCGAGGTGACGGAAAACCGGGGGGACAAGCAGACCGTGTCGTGCCGTCTGCCCACGCAATTCGTCGAGGTGGACGTCACGCCCCAGCGGGTTCCCTCCGGTCGCCCGCAGAATAGCAGCCCGCTGGGCCGTGGGTGCGGCGCCCGGCGAGTCCTCCGGTCGAAGGGAAGGCCAGTCGCCTGCAAGGCGCTTCGGAGGACGGCGAGGCGCCAAGCCGACAGGCAAGTTCGGCGCTAGGATTTCGCGAAGCCCAGTTGTTCGCGGAAGGATGAGATGACGCAGCCTGCAGAACCCGCGCCCCAGATGCCCGTGCCGATCGAGCGCCTCGACGCGATGGTTCGTTCGCTCAGCATCGAGGAGAGGGCGGCACTGACCTCCGGCATCGATTCATGGCACGCGGGCGGTGTCGATTCGATCGGCCTGGGGCCTATGCTGACCCTGGACGGCCCCAACGGCGTCCGCGGCATGACCTTCCCAAACGGCTCAAGCGCGACCTGCACGCCCTGCGGCACGGGCCTCGGCGCGACCTGGGACGTGGGTCTGGTAGCCGAAGTGGCCGCCCGCATCGGAGCCGAGGCGAAACGCGCCGGTGTTCACTACATGCTCGGTCCCGTCCTGAACATCGTCCGTTCGCCGCTCGGCGGCCGAGTCTTCGAATGCTACTCGGAGGACCCGGTCCTGGCGTCGCAGATGGGCGCCGCGTACGTGGTGGGCATGCAGGCCATGGGCGTGGCCGCCTGCCCGAAGCATTTCGTGGCCAACGATTCCGAAGCTCACCGGACCACGGTCAACTGCGTGATCGACGAGAGGACGCTGCGCGAGGTTTACCTCCTGCCGTTTGAGGCAGTGGCCCGTGCTGGGGCCTGGTCGATGATGGCTGCCTACAACCTCGTCAACGGCGTCCACTGCTCGCAGAACGTGGCCCTGATCCGCGGCATTCTCCGTGGCGAGTGGCGCTGGGACGGCGTGCTGATGTCCGACTGGGAAGCCACTCACGACACCGTCGCCGACGTCAGCGCCGGGCTGGACCTGGAGATGCCCGGGCCGCCACACCACTTCGGGCCGCTGCTGGCCGCCGCGGTCCGGCGGGGCGAGGTTGACGAGGAGACCCTCAACTCGGCGGCTCTGCGAGTCCTCACGCTGGCGGCCCGGGTTGGTGCCCTGCCCGCCGACGTCGGCCCGGCTTCCACCGCAGGCGCGGGACCGAAGCCGAGCCCGCAGGCGGCCCCGGCGTCGTTCTCCGCTCAGCCCATCCTCCTCTCCGACGCCGATGCCGCGGCACTGGTCCGACGAGCGGCCGCGGATTCCTTCGTATTACTCGCCAACGACGGGATCCTGCCGCTGGCTTCCGCCGGTCTCAAACGTGTGGCGGTAGTCGGCCCCAACGCGGCCCGGCCGTGCACGCAGGGCGGCGGCGCCGCGCACATCGAGGCGCCGTATGCGGTCACTCCCCTCGAGGGCTTGCGGGCGGCGTTGCCGGCGGACGTCGAGATCGTCCATGAACCCGGCTGCGGCATCGATCTCTTTGCTCCTCCGCTCACCCGCATGGACATCGCAGACCTGGACGGCAACCTCGGGCTGACTGTCGAGCTCTACCGCGGCCAGAAACCGATGGGGCAGCCGGTCGCACGCTACACGGCCGAATCCAGCGAGCAGCATTTCTCCGGCGGACTCCCCGGGGTCCTGCCTCAGAACGACTTCGCGGTGCGGCTCTCGGCGTGGATGACGCCACGATTGAGCGGCCCGCACCACGTGGTGATGCGCGGCGTCGGCGGCCGCCGCCTCTTCGTCGACGGAGTGGCAGCCGCCGACGCCTGGAACGACTCAGTCGTCGATGCCCCAACCGCGATCTTCGCGGCGAAAGAACTAGGCGCGACCTTCCAGCTCGAAGCCGGCAAGCGCGTGCTCATCGTGGTCGAGGGTCACTCGAGTTCAGACGAGACCATCGTGCTATCCATTGGCTGCGCCGAACCGGAGGTAGGCGATGCGATGGCTTCGGCCGTTGCCGCCGCCGCTTCCGCCAATGTCGCGATCGTCGTCGTTGGCACCGACGAGACGTGGGAGAGCGAGGGCCGTGACCGCAAGACCGTCGCCCTTCCAGGTCGGCAGGATGAGCTCGTCCAACTCGTGGCAGCGGCCAACCGCAAGACCGTCGTCGTGGTCAATTCGGGCTGCCCGATGGATCTGCCCTGGGCCGACGAGGTTGCCGCCGTCATTTACACCTGGCTACCCGGCCAGGAGTTCGGCAATGCGCTGGCGGACGTCCTGCTCGGGCTTCGCGAGCCCGGCGGCCGCCTGCCGGTGACACTCGCTCGCCATGCCGCTGATTTCCCCGTCTACGACACGACCCCCGGACCGGACGAGGAGCTGGCCTACAGCGAGGGCGTCAACCTGGGCTACCGCGGCTTCGATGCCGCCGGGGCGGATCCGCGTTTCGCGTTCGGGCACGGCCTGGGATACACCACGTTCGAGTACGAGTCGCTGGAGCTGGCGGCAGACGGCCTGGCCGATGGCGAGCCACTCGAGCTTCGCATCAAGCTGCGCAATACAGGATTGCGACCCGGCAAGGAAGTCGTCCAGGTCTACGTCGCCGATCTGGAGTCAACGGTCCCCCGCCCTCCGCGCGAGCTGAAGGGCTTCGCCGTCGTCCGCCTTGCGCCCGGGGAGGCGATCGAACTGGGGCTCGCCCTCGAAGACCGCGACCTGGCCTACTGGGACGTCAACCACCACTCGTGGCGTATGGAACCCGGACGCTTCGAGGTTCAAGTCGGCCGGTCCTCGCGCGACATTCGCCTCCGCCAATCGTTCGAGCTAGCCTGAAGGCGCGCCAGCCGTCTGGATCCTCGGGCGGGCGCACCGATCCCGAACCAACGAACGTCCGCGGTGCCTCCATTTGCGCCCATCTGGTACATTCGAGCACCCCCGTCCACTGTGAGGCGGGGCAAGAGATCGCGAGTGGAACATGGCTGAGAAACCGCGCACCCTGGTGGAGAAGATTTGGGATAGCCACGTAGTGGCGTCCGAACCCGGAGCACCGGCAATCCTCGCGATCGACCTACACCTCGTCCACGAGGTGACCAGCCCGCAGGCATTCACCGGCCTGCGCGAGCGCGGGGCGAAGGTTCGCAAGCCGGGCCAGACGGTAGCCACGGCCGACCATTCGATCCCAACGCTGGATCCGTCGCTGCCGATCCTCGACGAGTTGGCTCGCAAGCAGCTGGCCCAGATCGAGGAGAACTGCCGCGAGTTCGGGATCCCGTTCTACGGCAAGGGCAGCCCGACGCGCGGCATCGTCCACGTGATCGGGCCGGAGCTCGGGCTGACGCAGCCGGGCATGACCATCGTCTGCGGCGACTCCCACACTGCCACGCACGGCGCCTTCGGGGCGCTGGCCTTTGGCATCGGGACGAGCGAGATCGAGATGGTCCTGGCCACGCAGACGCTGCTCCAGCGCAAGCCAAAGACCTTCAAGGTCGAGGTGACGGGCTCGCTCCAGCCGGGTGTCGGCGCCAAGGACATCATCCTGGCCCTGATCGCCCGCATCGGCGTCGGCGGCGGAACGGGCCACGTCTTCGAATACACCGGCGACGCCATCCGCGCGCTCTCGATGGAAGCGCGGATGACGCTGTGCAACATGTCGATCGAGGGCGGCGCTCGGGCCGGCCTTGTCGCCCCGGACGAAACCACGTTCGCGTACCTGAAGGGCCGCAAGTTCGCCCCGCAAGGCGCGGCCTGGGACGAGGCGGCCGCGCGGTGGCGCGAGCTGCCGACCGACGAAGGCGCGACCTACGACCAATCGATCGTGATCGATGGCGACAAGCTCGAACCGATGGTTACCTACGGCACCAACCCTGGGATGGGCGTGCCGGTGACCGGTCGGATCCCCTCGCCGGCCGACGTCGAACCGGGCAACCGCGACGAACTCGAGCGGGCGCTCGCCTACATGGGCCTCGAAGCCGGCAAGCCGATCGCCGGCCAGAAGCTCGACGTCGTCTTCATCGGCTCGTGCACCAACGGCCGGATCGAGGACATGCGCGTCGCGGCTTCGGTGCTTCATGGGCGGCACGTCGCCGACGGTCTGCGCGTGCTGGTAGTCCCGGGATCGCAGCAGGTCAAGGCTCAGGCCGAGAGCGAGGGCCTCGACAAGGTGTTCACCGCGGCCGGCGCCGAGTGGCGCGAGTCGGGCTGCTCGATGTGCATCGCCATGAACGGCGACCAGCTCGAGCCGGGGCAGTACGGCATCAGCACCTCGAACCGCAACTTCCAGGGGCGCCAGGGCAAGGGCGGGCGATCGTTCCTGGCCTCGCCGCTCACCGCCGCCGCAAGCGCCGTGACCGGCGTCATCACCGATCCGCGCACGCTCACGCCGACGGCGCCGCAGGCGATGTCGGTCGTCGCCGCCCAGCCATCGGCCGTGGCGGCCCACGCCTCGGAGGCGCACTGACATGCCAGAACCGTTCGTCAAGACGACGAGCCGCGTCATCCCGATCCCGCGCTCCAACATCGACACGGATCAGATCTGCCCGGCCCGATTCCTCAAGATCACCGACAAGGCGAACCTGGCCGACGCGCTCTTCTTCGACTGGCGCTTCACGCCGGACGGGGCGCGCCGGGTACCGCCCTCTTTCATCGATGAACCGCACAACGCCGGCCGTCAGATCCTGCTGGTCGGCGACAACTTCGGCTCCGGCTCCTCGCGCGAACACGCGCCCTGGGCGCTGCGGGCGTGGGGTATCCGGGCCATCGTCTCCACCAGCTTCGCCGACATCTTCAAAGGCAATGCCCTGAAGAACGCGCTGCTGCCGATCGTGGTTACTCCCGAGCGGCTCGCGGCGCTGCAGAAGCTCGTAGCCGCAAACCTGGACGGCGAGTGGACGGTGGACCTCGAGGCTCAGAAGGTCACGCTGCCCGGCGGCGACACCTTCGACTTCGAAATCGACCCGTTCGCCCGAACGATGATCCTGGCCGGGACCGATGAGATCGGCTACGTGCTCTCGAGGCTTCCGGCCATCGAGGCCTGGGAGGCCGCGCATCCCGCACGGATCGACACAACGCACGCCTAGAAGTGCCAGAGGCGCCGACGGCGTCGCGGGGCTCAGGGGGCGGCCGAATGTGGCCTCGAAGCCCTTCGGGTGTTTCGGCGGGCTTCTCGATGTCCAGGCTCTGCGAGGCGGACGGACTACCCACCCGGGCTCAGCGCGATCGCGTCCGATTGTGCCGGCTCGGCGCCGGCCCCGTTCCCCGCCGCCGGTCGCCGGATCGAGCCAATCGGCGTATGCGCGGAGCTCATGGTCGCCGGCGGACCGGTCAGAACGCCGACGACGCCGGCGAGCGCCGCAGAGATCGCGGTCAACGGTTGGAGGAGGACCAGTGCGTAGACCCGAGCCCACGGGCGGATGAGAGGTAGAGCCAGCAGTAGCGGCAGGGTGAGGTACGGCCCGCCATATGGCGAGGCCAGGATCGCGGCCGCCAGTGCCCAGACCAACGACCTGTTCTCGTCGGCACGGAGCACGAACAAGAGTGTCAACGCGGTGATGGCAACCATGATGGGGAGGGCCAGGCCCGGCAGATACGCGCTGACTCCAAAGTTGCCGACAAACGGCGAGATGAGTGAGGTTCCGGACACGAGATTCCGAACCCAATCGAAATAGGCCGTAGGCCCAGTCAGGACCAGAGCGATGAGCGAGACGGCCGCGCCCGTGGCAATGGCTCCCAGTGCCGATCTGGAGCGACGGAACAACAGCCAGATGAAGTACGGAGCGAGCAAGGGTTTGGGGGCTGCTGCCG
>Ga0182027_10006772_pt1 | contig 17064 bp, 12 predicted proteins | sample 712E1DmetaG_FD_121300 | JGI IMG/M metagenome (GOLD analysis project Ga0182027, IMG submission 121300) | Permafrost microbial communities from Stordalen Mire, Sweden - 712E1D metaG (Illumina Assembly) | ecosystem: Environmental > Terrestrial > Soil > Wetlands > Permafrost | place: Sweden... | reverse complement strand
CGTAGGTTTTACGTCAAGTAGAATTTCGGTAGAGATGGTAGGATAACGAGGTAAGGTGATTTCTCTTCTCCTCCTTTCAATGAGAGTCGCGGTCGGCGTCCGCGGCTCTCGCAATTTAAATGCAGGTCAGTGAAAGGTTGTAGAATATGCGTTCTACTATACTATAGGCCGTATCGAGCGGCCCAAGCAGTATAATCCTCACCACCCCGCTTTGAGAGGATACTATGAGCACACAAATAACCATTATCGGTCTCGGACAAATCGGCGCATCCATCGGCATGGCCTTGAAGGGCAATAAAAACATCAAAAGGGTCGGTTGTGACAAGGATGCGGCAGTTGCCAAAGCCGCTCAAAGCCTGGAAGTGGTGGATGAAATCAAGGATTTGCCGGCGGCGGTAAAAGAGGCGGCGATTGTAGTGTTGTGCCTGCCGCTCAGTGAGATCCGCGAAACATTGAGGCACATCGGGCCCTGGCTTGTAGATAACGCACTCGTGATGGATACCACGCCGATCAAGGGCGGAGTCATCCAATGGGCACAGGAAACCATCCCGGTTGGCCGCTTTTACATTGGGCTTGTACCGGGCATCCATTCCAATTACATCGCATCCCTGGAGTATGGCTTGAACGCCGCCGAACCCGATCTGTTCAAAAAAAGCATCTTCGCGGTGGATGTTCCGCCCAACACACCGGAGGAAATCGTCAATCGCGCCTTCGATTTTTGCCATTTGCTCGGCGCAAAACCGATGTTGACCGACCTGCTCGAATCCGATGGTTTAATGACCATCGCACATGTGCTTCCGCAACTGATCGCGGCGGCCCTGCTCAACGCCACGATCGGCCAACCCGGCTGGCAGGAAGCGCGCAAACTGGCAGGGCGTCCATTCGCAGGCGTAACCAGCGGCATGGCATATCACGATGATGCCAGTTCCTTAAGCGAGGCAGTATTGGCGAACCGAACCGGTACCGTGCATGCCCTGGACACCTTGATGGCGGCGCTCAAAGGATTGCGCGACGATATCGAACAGGGAAATGCAGAGGGCATCGCGGAACGACTCAACGATGCAGTGAAAGACCGCGAAGCATGGCTGGATGAACGCGAAGAGGCTCAGTGGCTGAAAGAGGGAGGCGACCAGGAAGAAATGCCCGGCTTTGGCCGGCGCGTGGGACAGACGATATTGGGCAGCATGGTCTTCGAGCGAAATGCAAAAGCAAAAAAGAAGAAATAGAACTCCGCGCCGAACTATCCGCATGAAGGCAGCACAGGATGCTGAGCTTCCCAAAGTACAGAAGCCTGAAGCGTGCTATTGTTACATCGTTCAATGTTCAGATGGAACGTTCTATACGGGCTGGACGACCGACCCTGAACGCCGACTTAAAACGCACAATGCCGGACGCGGCGCACGTTACACCCGCATGCGCCGCCCCGTAAAACTGGTATACGTCGAGACGCAACCGGATCGCGTCAGCGCCATGAAACGCGAACGCGCCATCAAAGCGATGACGCGTGAGAAAAAAAGAGAATTGATCCAGAACTTATAGGTGCGGCGCTTGCTGCCCTGTGCGATTCGTTCGAATTTCGGAATGCAGCGCGGCGCGCGTTGACAATAATCTTCATACGCCGCGCCGAATTTTTCCTCAAAGTACAACGCTCTTCATAAAGCCTGACAAATAACTTGCATTATCCTCTCTTCTTCAGCCAATCCAGCAGCTTCTTCGTTGACCAGCAATTGATCACATCCTCTTTTGTTAGCCAGGCGCGGCGGGCAATGGCAACGCCATAGAACAACATGTCGAGGTCGGCTTCAGAGTGGGAGTCAGTGTTGATGCTGATCGGGATGCCCATTTCTTTTGCGCGGCGGGCATAGGTATCGTCGAGATCGAGGCGAGCAGGATGCGCGTTGATCTCCAACGCCACGCCTGTTTCCGCCGCAGCTTTGAAGATTGCATCCATATCCAAATCCGCGCCTTCGCGGTCGGGGATCAATCGTCCCGTGGGATGACCGATGATGTCCACGTACGGATTGCGGATGGCGTTAAGCACACGCTGAGTAACTTTCTCGCGCGGCTGTCTCAATGATGTATGTAATGAGGCCAGCACCAGGTCAAGGCTTGCCAAAAACTTATCGGGATAATCCAGCGTGCCATCCGCTTTGATCTCAACTTCACTGGCATGCAAAATCAAAATGCTGTCGCCAAGTTTATCCTGCGTCTTCCTGATCTCCGCGGCCTGCTTCTTGTGAGCCTCCATGCTCAAACCGCCTGTGACACCCAGGCTAACTGAATGGTCGGTAAAAGCAATCACCTGGATGCCGCGCTTCGCAGCGGCCTTTGCCATTTCCAGCATGGTCAACTTGCCATCGCTCCAATTGGAGTGAACCTGCAAATCGGCTTTGATATCCTTGACTTCGATCAACCTGGGAAGTTTATTTTGCCTGGCAGCTTGCACCTCGCCGCGGTCCTCACGCAGCTCGGGTGGAATCCACGGCAAGCCAAGCGTCTGATAGACTTCTTCTTCGGTCGCGCACAGGATTTCGCCCTTCCCATTGGTTCTTTCAAACGAATGTTCCGAAAGCGACAGCCCTTTATCAAGCGCAAGTTGCCGCAATTGCACGTTGTGATCCTTCGAGCCGGTCGCATATTGCAAGGCTGTCCCAAACTTTTCCGGCGGATGCACCCAGACCTGGGCGCGTACGCCGTCGCCAAATTCAATGGAAGATTTCGTCTCGCCCTTGTCCAGCACGCGCACCACACCCGATAGATTTGTGAAGGCTTCCATGACCGGCTTGGAATCCCTGGCCGCAACGAGGATATCGAGATCGCCGATGGTCGAGCGCATCCTTCTCAAACTTCCAGCAGGTTCAGCGGTGACAACGCCCTTGACCTTTTTGAGTTGGGCGATAATTTCCTGTGCCAACGGATAGGCGCGTCCGAGCGGAATCCGCCCGGAGCGACGCGACAACGATTCGATTCCGGCGAGGATGGCCGATTCGGATTTTTCACCCATTCCGGGCAGGCCGCGCAACTTCCCCTTTTTGGCAGCCGCTTCCAACTGTGCGAGCGTTGTGATGTTCAGAGTCTTCCAAATGAGTCCCACCTTCTTGGGCCCGAGGCCGGGGACTTTCAGCCATTCCGCCAAACTCGGCGGCACTTCCTTCTTGAGCTTTTCCAGAAATTCGAGTTTGCCGGTGCGGAGCAGTTCATCAATCTTTTCAGCGATGGCTTTCCCCACGCCGGGGATTTCTTCGAGCTTGCCATCCTTCCAATATTCGTTGACATCGCGCCCCAAGCCCGCCAGGTTTTCAGAGGCCTTGCGATATGCCAGCGTTTTGTAAATGATCTCGCCTTTGATCCCGGATAAATCGGCAATAAGGGTGAAAACATCAGCCAGTTCGTGATTATTCATAACGATGATCCTTTCGCCAGGATTGCGATCATACGAGCAAATTTCAATTAACTTTTTGATCCCCAACAATTCGATATTCGAATAATGTTTATTCCCTGAATATCCTCACATGCCGGCGCGGCTCCTTACCGTACGAATGACTCACCAATTCGGCGCTGCGCGCCATTTCATGCTCCAAACGTCTTACTAATGATGGACCCGGAGGCAAGTCCACCCAACGCTCACCGTTCAATACGGCTTGAATGGCTTGTTGAGTCTGTTCCTTCACACCGTCAATATCGGATGAGGCAAACTGTTCGCCCTTCACATTGAACAAATCGCCCAGGAATTGTTCCATCTGTCCCACCGTGCTCGAACGTAAAACATAAATCGGCAGGCCGCGCTGTTCAGCGTCCAAGATCGCCTGCTGGCGGTCGCGGTAATAGCTGCGCAGAGTCACCAGTGTGTCAGCCTCGGTGGGTTCTTTCACCACGATCACCGGCACGCCGAGCCGCTTCGCGGCCTGCATCAGTCTATTGCGAGCCACGCCATACGGATAAATCTTAACCGTCTGCATCACGCCGCGGATCGGTTCGAAGCGCGGAGATGTGGGTATTGGGATCGCTTCCTCGATGGGGGTGACCGTTTGGCGTCCACGCCGAGGCGTTTTGGTTTCCTTCGCATCCAGCCTCGATCCTTCGATATGCTCAGGGTGATGCGTTGAGGGTGCAGCCTTCTCGACCTGGATCTTGCCTTCGGCGTCGCGCGTTCGAATCTCAGGCGTAAGTGGATAGCCGCGCAGGAGGGCATCCACCGAATTCATGATATCCACATGGACGGCAAAACGATCGCGGGTTTGAATCTCGATCAGCACATCAAACGTAGGCGGGGCACGCCTTTCAAGCACAGTCTTCTGTGTGCCGCGCCGCCGCGCTTCTTCATCCGATAACGTGACCGCTTCAATCCCGCCAACCAGATCGCTCAAGGTTGGATTGAGCAAAAGATTATCGAGGGTTCGCCCGTGCGCCGTGCCGATAAGCTGCACGCCGCGCTCGGCAATGGTGCGCGCGGCGGCGGCTTCCAACTCACGGCCGATCTCATCAATAACGATGACTTCGGGGTTATGATTTTCAACGGCCTCGATCATGACTTCATGCTGGAGCATCGGCTCACGCACCTGCATACGGCGCGCCTTGCCCACGGCAGGATGCGGCACATCGCCGTCGCCGCCAATTTCATTGGATGTATCCACGATCACGACGCGCCTTGATTCTGCCAGAATGCGCGCGGCTTCGCGCAAGAGCGTTGTTTTTCCGACCCCCGGGCGTCCAAGGATCAGCGTAGACTTGCCTGACTCGATAATATCCTGAATAATGTCCACCGTGCCATACACGGCGCGCCCCACGCGCAGAGTCAATCCGACGATATGCGTACGCCGGTTGCGAATGGCGGAGATCCGATGCAGTGTGCGCTCGATACCGGCACGGTTATCCGCATCGAACTCGCCGGTGCGTTCATCCACATAATCCAGTTCGGCACGCGTGACCTCGGACTCGCGCAGGACAAGCTCGCGATCCACGAAGCGCGCGGTGGGCACGCGTCCCAAATCCAAAATGATCTCGAGCAGATTCTCGCTATCGTCCGCCTTTTCCACCGCGCGGCGGATATCGGCAGGCAGTACACCGAGAAGAGCCTCGAGATCATCGGTAATTCTTAGTTGTGTCATGTAGTTGTTCCTAGTTATTCCATTTTCCAATAATTGTAACCAAATTCCAATAAATGGCGTGAGAATCTTTCAACAAAAACAGATCAACATTTCCATGTTTGGTTTTGTATATCACACGTACGTAATTTTTCTTTGCCCAGGCGTTCAAGTTCTGCCTTCCCCATACAAACCCCTCCACGTATGTTGGGCGCAATTCCTTTATTGAATAGTTTAAATCATATTTATTATGTCCAGGGACGCTGTCCATTCCAGCCCATAAAATAGCGCCTGATGTATCGGGAGGCAAGTTTGCGATATAAGGATCGGACTTTCCAAGAAAATCAATCGCATTTCTATCCGCATAATATGGCAATGTGCCAGCAGAAAATACCCCAAGAGTAGCAGCCTGTTTGGTCACGGCATTAATGGCAACAGCGTTATTTACTCTTCTCCAGTTGGATAGAACTTGAAACGGACGATCAATAAACAAAATCTCTCTGAAGAAATGAAAGTTAATGGATATTAAGCCGAAGACCAATGCAATTGCAACTAACGATGTAAAATAGGCCCGATTCGCAGGAAACCTTGGAACCCTAGCAATCAGTTCAACCAGCGCACAAACAAAAACCACCATTAATAACGGAACGGCGGGGGCCATGATACGCCAATAGATCCAAGGATCCCCCCCCACATAAATTTCATAAGCTATCGATGCAAACAGGAAGGAAATAAGATATAGTTTTTCCTTTCCAAAATCGAAAACAGTTGTTATGAGGGTAAACAATAAAACAGCACCAACTTCGAGCAAAAATAGTCTTGTAAACCCAAATCCATTTTTCAACCGTTCTAAAAATGGCATACCCACGAGTTTAAGTATATATGTATTGGGAACCAACTCTCCGTAGTAGAAATATCGAAAGATTTCCTGCCCAAAGACAAACAACAAGTAGGTTGCGATTCCCAAGAGCAAAAACACGATTTTTCCACGTCCCTGCTTCATAATCGCGAAGAAAATATAGGCGTACACAATGACGGCATAAATCAACGCGTCGTTCCTAGCCAAAAAAGCCAGTCCCAATGCCCCGGATAGCCAAAAGATATATTTAAAGTTCCGGTCTTTGACATAAACCAAGGAAAGATATACGCTAAGCGTTATTAAGAATGCCAAGAGGCCGGTTTCCATTCCCATCAGTGACCAATAGCAGAGCGGATAGTATGCTAATGCTGCTGCAAACGACAAAATTCCCGTGAGTTGTTGGTTATATTGGGAATTGTTTTCTGTCATGACCTCATCGGATATCTTTTTTATAAACCAAGCCGTACCGAGCATAAAAAGAATGCCAGTCACCTGGACAGCCAGTACAGCAGCAGGCTTATCAAAAATCGCCGTGGCCACAGCCATCAAAAGCACCATCAGCAGATTTGTGTACCCTTCTACCCTCACTCCCTTATTCCATACCAAGCCAAGCCCATGCGAGAAATTCCACGCATACCGCATAGAGATCATGGCGTCGTCGAATAAACCAAAATAGCGTTTTCCATCGATCACAATAAACGATGAACGATATATGAAGATCAAGCTCCAGGTCACGAAAAGAATGGCGATAATGAAAAAAGAAGTTTTTTCAACGCTAGTATTTTGAAATAATTTCTTCATTTAACCCTTTGTAAATCAATTTAATAGATGACAACCAAATGCGTAACTTTCATCTTAATTATACTCATCCTGAAAGGCTGAATATTAATGGTTATCTTCCTTCGTTTCTTCCAGATAAATAACGGCACGGTCATCGTCGTATGCGAGTAATTCCGCATAACGTCCCCAGTTGACGGCAATGTCAATCTGCTTCTCCGCCTCCTCGGCTGGGAAATCCAACTCGAGGGCGGATTGAAGAACATCCCATTCGAGTTCATGTTTATCCGCCTTATTCAACATATTCAGCATCCAACGGAACATCGGCAGTCTGCGAATACGCGTGGAAAAAATTTCCTTGCGCGCCAGGATGGAGGCATCTGCAAAAGTCTGTCCCAATGTGTTCAAGGCAATATCACCGTGATCGATATTTGCCAGGCCAAGCAATTCCGCAGTTTCAGTGAGGCGAAGCAAATGATCTGAATCCACCTTCAGTTCTCCAACCAGTTGATAAATATCCGCGCGGTCATCGGGTTTATCCGCCAGGGCTTCGAGCAGGCCAGCCAGGTTGCTCACCGAGACATCCGGCAAGGTGCGCATGTGCCCACCGGCCTCGCCCGGCATGGAACCGAGTTCGAGCGACTCGGGTTGTGTTTGACCGGCGAGCGTGGCGTAGATCAAATCCACCTTGCTGGTAAACTCCGGCGATTTCTTTTGGCGCGGTTGAGGCAGATCAATTGGCAAGTCGGCAACGATGCGTCCAGGCTCCTTTTCCATCACGACCACACGCGAAGCCAATTGGGTGGCTTCCTCGATGTTATGCGTCACCATCAAAATTGCCTTGGTTGGGATCGCGCCCGCCGTCCACAGCTCGAGCAATTCATTGCGCAACGATTCGGCGGAAAGAACATCCAAAGCTGAAAAGGGTTCATCAAGGCAAAGCAATTCAGGTTCAACGGCCATGGCACGCGCGAAGCCGACCTTTTGCCGCATGCCGCCCGAAAGTTCGCGGGGATAGGCATTTTCGAAGCCATCCAAACCGACCTTGTCGAGCAGAGCCACGGCGCGCCTGGTACGTTCCTTTTGAGCAACGCCGCGCACTTTGAGCGCGAGTTCCACATTTTCCTGCACGGTCAGCCACGGGAACAAGGCAAAGGTTTGAAAGACAATCGTGGCATGCGGGTTCACCCCCGTCAGCACATCATCACGATACAGCACCACACCGGAGGCGGGTTTGTTCAAACCCGTGATGATCCTCAAAAGCGTGCTCTTACCGCATCCCGATGGGCCGACCAGCGTAACAAATTCACCCTCGCGGAGGGTCAAGTTGATCTTCTCGATGGCGGTAAACCGGCGTTCACCGCTTCCATACATCTGCGTTACATTGCGCACTTCCAAAAGAATTTCGCCCGACATGATCACTCCATCTTATATTGTTCTTCGGCAACGCGATATAACCGCCGCCATAACAAGCGATTGATCGTTACCACCGTCAAGATCATCGCAAGCGTGGATACAAACAGCAAGGCATAGTTTCCACTGGAAGTTGCGCCCGCAATCACCGAACCGATGCCGGTCACGCTCAAAGTCCGTCCGCCGAACTGAATATATTCGGCAACGATGCTGGCGTTCCACGCGCCGCCGCTGGCGGTAATGGCTCCTGTGATAATGAACGGGAACAACGACGGCAGGATGAGCGTCCGCCAGCGTTCCCAGCCCTGGATGCCGATCAAAGCGCTGGTATATTTCAAATCTTGTGGAATGGCGGCCGCACCCGCAATGACATTAAATAACAGATACCATTGCGTGCCCATCAACATCAACAAAACCGCCGCAAGATTCAAACCACCTCTCAATGTGATCAATATCGCGACGAATGCGGGAAACAACGCGGTCGCGGGAAGGGATGCCACCACCTGGACAACCGGCTGGAGCCAGGCGGCTACACGCGGACTCGATCCGATGGCATAACCCAATGGAATGGTCCATAACAAAGCAATCACCAAAGCAATAAAGACTCTCAACATTGTGCCAAGCACGCCGCCAAGAACCGAAACCCAATCGCTTAACGGAAGCGCTAATAGGGTCGCACCTCCGGTCCAAATTCGATAAAGTCCGTAAATCAATATTGCAATCCCCAAGATGGCAATCCAACTAATTCCGCCTTTTGTTCTTTTCGGGTGATCCTGTTCTTCATCTTCCATTGGATGGGAATGAATGCTATTTGCGTCGAATCTTTCCATGATCGGCGCGGCAAAATGTTTCTCGAACCAAGCAACCAAGCGCGAGTTGTGCCATAGATCATAGAACCATGAGGTCGGCGGATTATCATTCTCAACCGTTTCGATCTTGAAACGATCCGCCCAAGCCAATACTGGACGCCATATCCATTGATCCATCACAAGGATCACGATCATCAAGGTGGCGAGCCCCCAGCCGATCGCGCTCATATTGCCTTGCAACGCCGCAGTCTGCAAGTAGGCGCCCAAACCGGGCAAACGAAACGATTGCTGCCCCACGGTAAATATTTCGGCAGCCATTAGGAAGAACCAGCCGCCCGCCCAGGACATCATGCTATTCCATATCAAAGGAATGGCCGCGAATGGCAACTCAAGCGTTTTGAATTGCATCCAGGTATTGAGACGAAAGATCGAAGTGGCTTCGCGGAGTTCCTGCGGAATCGTTTTGAGCGATTGATACCAGCCAAATGTCATGTTCCAGGCCTGGCTGGTAAAGATAAGCACAATGGATGCAATTTCCGCCGCGATACGATGAGGCATCACCGCGCTCAAACTGATCAACACCACCGGTAGAAAGGAAAGGATCGGAACCGATTGAAGCACATCCAGCAAGGGCAATAGGACGCGTTCGGCGCGGCGATTATAGGCGGCCATCCGTCCATAAAACATCGTAAACAGAATGGACAAAATATATGCGGCGAGCATGCGCCCCAATGAATATAAAGCATAGCCGGGCAACGCGCCCGGTGAAAGAGAAATCTGTTCAGCACTAGCAGGCTGGGTGACGAATTGTGCTGCCAGAGTCAGGCCCGCATACATCAATACAGCAATGCTCAATAATACAACCCCATCCGCCAACGTGGCGCGGCGCTGGGCGGGAACATTGGTTTGAAATATTGTTTGAGTCGCCATAAACAAGTCTTCCCTGCCGTAAAGGATTGCGTCGGTTATATCATAAGTTCAAACAAGAATGTTAAAAGTTTTGTTAAACCGGCAATTATCCGCCATGGGTTATTTATGTATTCTGCTTACCCGCGAGGGTTGAACACTCACTGTAGAGGACTGGGCCGCCAAAACGGCTTGTTCGTCCTTCACCAGCCGGGTGAGATGCTTGACCATTACCGCCTGCCGCTCGCCGGCGCGCGCACCCAAATCTTCAAGGGCCGGTTCCAGCCAGGCCTGATACGAACGAACGCATAAATATATCGGACGATTGCGGCGATCAGGCAAAAAACGGCCAACCAGTGAAGCTATTTTGGAACTGACATCCCTGACTTCCGGATGAATAAGAGGCATGAGAACAATTCCGTACATGCCCTGCGACACGTTCACATAACATTTCGTTCCATTATCAAACATCCAGCCAACTGCACGAGAAGGAATTGGCTCAACGGGATGAAGCAGGGGAGGAACGATTTGTTGATACAAACTTTGGATTGCGCTCCAATGAATTTCCCCAACCCGATTCCAATTAGATGTCTCAACTTCGCCCGATCCAAGCCTCAAACCCGCTTCCGCCGCCTGGCTGATATCCCACATCCTTTGCCAGGCGTACACCGAAAAGCCTGATTTGCGCAATCCGCCAAATGCGCTGCCGGCTTCATTCGCTTCGGCGAGAACGTGAAACGCTCCCCAACTTCCGGCCTCGGCAGAGAGGCGATCGATCAAGGCCGGAAAATCCGGATGATCCAGGTGGGAAGAGGGTGCGAGATAAAGTAATTTTGCAAACGATTCGCCGCGGGTTTGGATGATGCCGCCCAGCAATGACAGGCCATCCTCTTCTGCGATCGCAGCGTAAATTTGCCGGGCGGGATTCATATAAGCCAGCAACCCCACCGCCCCCAAGGGGTTACCGCGTGTCAAAGTGCGTGTAGTATCCAGGCCAACCGCGTCAGTGCGCAAGCGATATAAATGGGGCAAATCGCGAAAATCAAGTGGGCGTATTGTCATAAGAGTGCTTTCATCTAATTTTACTTCCTTCCGGGTCGATAATGGCGGATTCCTGCGCAATAAGCCGGTTTTACGATGAATATAAGAGCATTCTTAAAATTGAGGCATTGACCGTACAGACATTATGGGTTATTTTTAACTTGTTGCACCCTTTTGGCAGATTAGAATCCCTGCCCACAGTTTTGATTCAAGAGAAAGGCTCACTATGAAAATTCTAAAACTTCTCGTTTTGTCTGCGGTCATTTTAATGGCCACGGTTGGCGCTTCCCATGGTGCGCCAGCATCCATTACACCGGCAACTCCCACACCCAGCGCAACCTACCCACTAAACGGAGCACTGGTCACCAATTACGCATCCGGAATTAATTTTGCTTGGAGCGCCTCTGCCGGGACGGGCGTGAAATACAGAATCGATATTGCCACTGATGCTGCCTTTACGAACATCATTGATGGCACCACGATCACGCCTCCACTTAATATTATTACTCCTTCGTTCTCCAGTCCCTCCCCTTCTAGTACCTTTGGTAGCTTCAGCCCCGGCACGTGGTATTTTTGGCGGGTTGCGGCCTATGCTAACGGGGCTTGGTCGGTATGGGCGGTATTTAGTTTCCGGACATCGGTCGCGACACCCGCTCTCATTACGCCAATCCCTAACGCCATATTGGAGAATAATCTAACCAATGATGTTGCCAATGACACATCCAACGATCCTGTGACATTTCCTGTACTGAAGCTTTTCTCCTGGAGTTCAATCTTAGGAGCAGAGGGATATACCTTGCAGGTATCACAATCTGCTCTATTTAATTCGTTTGTGATCAATGTCACCCTTCCCTACACAATCACCTCATATTCTCCCACAACGGATTTGCCCGCCAATACGACCCTTTATTGGCGCGTCGAGACGTTAAACAGCATCTTTGGTCCAAGCGTCTGGGCTCCAATTCAGCAATTCACCACAGCCAATCCGCCTGGCATACCCACCTCATTACAGCCGGCGAGCGGCAAGGTGGATAACGATTTTACTCCGGGATTATTTTGGAACGTTGTTGGAGTACCCGGGGGAACGACTTTTTCCTTTTATGATGTACAGATATCAACCGACAAGAAATTCGAAACGCCGACGGCTCTCTGCTTTGATGATGAAACAAATTCCATTACCCAAAGCAACCCGACGCTCGATGTGCAGAACGCTGCCCTGCCGGCCCCGCTAACTACTGATTGCCCAACCTTTAATGATAGTACTACAGGCATTCTAAGCCTGCAACCTGCGACCACATATTATTGGCGTGTGCGGGCCGTGGGCTCACCAGATGGAGGAATAAATTTTTTCTGGAGCGATTGGTCGAGCGTAAATACCCTGCTTATGTCCTATCCACAGGTAGACTCTGCTAAGTTCATTCCTCCTGACGGAACGAAATTAACCACCAATTCCCAGAGTTTTTCATGGAAACCCCCATTTGTTGGAAGCGGCGCGGTTCCAGGTACCTTTGCCCTACAAATTTTTAAATCCCAGGATTTTCGGACCGGCGCCGTTGTAAACCTAACGAAAAATGGTCCTGGGTATATCCCTGTAAAACCGCTCCCAGCCTGCACAATACTATACTGGCGTGTAAGGGCGGGAAGTTCCAATTCCCTTTACGGTTCCGGGCCATGGTCGAATTCTGCAACAATCTACACCGCATGCCCACCCAGCGTGCCAGTGCCATATTCGCCAAAGCCAGGTACAGTGGTGAATATAAACACCCCCACACTTAAATGGCAAATTTCTGTGGTGCCGTTTGGATATACTTTCAACAACTACGAGATCGAAATTACGCCGGATAAGAATTTCGGTTATATTCCGTCATGGGGCGATATCCCCATAACGAACCAGTTCCCTCCCTCTTTTACCCTGTCCCCTCTATCACACGGGACATATTATTGGCGTATACGCGCATGCGACCAAGACAGTGCCGCCACTGTGGTGGCATGCAGTCTCTGGTCGACAGCTTTCTACTTTAAGTACTAGAGCAATCCGCACAAAATATACCGATAAACGCAACTCCGAAGCCCAAAGCTTCGGAGTTGCGTTTATGTCTGCGATCCCAATAATCTTCATTTCATTCAAGCAGGAAGACAAGACCGAGCGGGGTATCTATTACATAAAGTAAATGGTATGCAAATAAACAACCCGTCATCCCGCTGCCATGGCATTACCAAAGTCATAGAAGGAACCGCGAAGAACGCCAAGAACGCTAAGGTTTCTTATTTTCTTGGCGTACTTCGCGCCCTTTGCGTTGAAAAAAAGACAAAATATAGATTCACCTTGGACTTTGGGAAGGCCATACGCTGCCATCACACCTGCCATCACACCTTGACAAACCCGCAGATGACGGTAAAATACTTCCGTTTTGGAAATATATCAAGATGAAAACAAAATCGCAAACTCGCACAGAATCGGCCGCCGGGCAATTTATTGAACTGCTGCAGTGTTTTATCCAATTACAGCCCAACTGGGTCATGCCCGAACATGTAGTCCGTTTCAAACAACAAATGGAAAAATTGAGGGGATCGGGCAATCCGGAAGACCACACTTTTTTATTGCGGGTTTTCATCGTTCTGGCGCATTCCCAAACCCCGCCGACCATGGGTGAATTAAGCGCCGCGCTCAAAGTTCCTCTGAGTTCGGCCACCCGAATCGTAGACTGGCTGGTGCGCGGCAATTTTTTGGAACGCACCCACGACCCGAATGACCGCCGCGTGGTGCTTGTGAAAATGACCAAAATCGGCGAGCAGTTCTTCCAAACAGCCATGGAATATAACAGGAAGCGCATCGCGCACCTGATGGAAAAATTCTCACAGGAAGAACAAGATCAATTACTGCATCTGATGAGTAAATTGCTGAACAAATTACAGGAAGAAAGTTAGGCGGATTTCTGCATACGCCCGCGGAAATGTGAATTGAGAGCATTTTTGCTCATGTAACCCGACTTCTCCCATTCCTCTTCATATGCAATTCACGATTAAATCTTATACTTCCATTCGCGATTTACAAAGGAGTAAATCTTATGCGACGATTTAGAGCGCTGATCAAAAAAGAAATCACCCATATGCTGCGCGATCCGCGCACATTGATCTTCATTTTTATCATGCCCATCCTGCAACTGGTTTTATTGGGCTACGCCAACACTACAGATATAAAAAATGTCCCCACGGTGATCTTCAACCAGGATAACAGCCCGGCCAGCCGGGAATTGCTCAACTCATTCAATGCAACCGGTTACTTTTCTTTCGACTACTCGGTTTACAGCCAGAGCGAAGTTGACAATTTAATTGGCGGCGGGAAGGCCAAGGTGGGAATTGTGATCCCACCGAACTTCGGAGCAGATCTGGCTTCCGGGAAGAGCGCCCAAGCGCTGGTTCTGATAGATGGTTCCGATCCCACTATTGCCAGCGCGGCTCTTTCCGCGGCCGAATTGGCAGGCCAAGCTCACGGGGTGAGCATCAAGGCCCAACAGCTCTCCCTTCAGGGCGCTTCCATTGGAGGAGGCTCAAATCCGGTGGATGTACGCACCAATGTGCTCTATAACCCGGATTTGCTTGGAAGTTATAACATCGTTCCGGGGCTGATTGCCGTCATTCTATTTCAGACCGGGGCCAGTTTAACAGGACTCGCAATCGTTCGGGAACGGGAGCGCGGAACGATGGAACAATTGATCGTCACCCCCATTCGTTCCTGGGAATTGATCCTGGCCAAGATCATTCCCTACATCCTGGTTTCTTTTGCAGACACTATTTTGATCCTGGTGCTGGGAACCCTGATGTTCGGCGTGCCTATTCGAGGCAGTTTATTGCTTCTCTTCACAATGACGGGCCTTTATCTGTTACCCACACTGGGCTACGGACTTTTAATCTCGACCGTGGCACGCACCCAACAGCAGGCCCAATTGATGGTCATGCCCATTATGCTGCCCGCCATGATGCTTTCGGGTTTCATTTTCCCGATCTCATCTTTACCTTTGATCCTTCAGTATGTGGCGGATTTACTGCCCACAACTTACTTCATTTACATTATGCGTGCGGTAGTGATCAAAGGTGTTGGATTGGATTTGATCATTCCTCAAACCATTGCTTTGATTATTTTCGCCATTGTCCTGCTTGGACTTGCAACGTGGCGTTTCCAGAAAAATCTCGAGTAAGAAAATTAAACAACAAGGAGTGAAGAACATGCAATCAAAAAGACCCTCAGCAATAGTCATTGTGTTGATCATCCTGGTCGTTGCGGCGATCGGATATTTTGGGTATCAAACCTGGAGCCAGAGCCAAGCGGCCTTGCAGTTGAAAGCTTCCGGCACGATCGAAGCCACGAACGTGAACGTGGCGCCTGAACTGGCGGGCAAAGTGAAGGATGTACAGGTGGATGAAGGCCAGACGGTCAAGGCCGGTGATGCCCTGATGCACCTCGACGATACCCTGCTGCAAGCGCAGAAAGAACAGTCGTCAGCCGCGCTGGATGTAGCCAAATCGGCCGCCTCCACCTCCGATGCGGCCTTGGCCTCGGCCCAAAATCAATATAACCTGGCCCTGCAAGCCTCGCTGGTGACGGATAACAGCCTTTTCAACCAGTGGGTGACGAACCGGCCTTCAGACTTCAACCTGCCGCTGTGGTATTTCACCCAATCCGAGCAGGTGACAGCCGCACAGGCGGAAGTGGATGCCGCACAGAAGGCGCTCACGGATGCGCAGAATAATCTGGCGAACATCCAGTCGTCTGCGGCAGGCAGCAGTTTCGTGAAGATCGAGACGGATCTGGTGAATGCGGAAGCCAGCTACAACGTGGCCAACGATTTGAACAATCGCGTCCAGAACGGCACGAACATCGATCAGTTGACACGCTATGGTCTGTATCAACTCGCCAAACAGAATAACTATCCGGCCACGAAAACGGATTATCTGATCAATGCCAGCACGATCGATCAGAACATCAAGGATTATTCCAAACAGTTGTTTGATGATTCCAAGGCCAGCCTCAAGGATGCGGAGAATGCCTACAACACGGCCTTGACTTCGCAGGCGGCCAAGGATGTCTTGAAAGCCCGGGCGGATGTCAGTCTGGAGCAGGAGCGTTGCAACACCGCCATGAACTATGTGACCATAGCACAGACGGGTAGCCAGTCGCCGGCGGTCTCCACGGCGCAGGCCGCGCTGAACCAGGCCAAGGCGGCGGACGATCAGGCTCACAACGCAGTTCAGCAGGCGCAAGCCAGCGTGGATCTGATCAACGCCCAGTTGACCAAGCTGACCGTGTTTTCACCGATGAATGGCGTCATCCTGACCCGTAATGTCGAGCCGGGAGAATATGTCCAGCCGGGAGCGGATGCCTTGACGATGGCGGACATCAGCCACCTGACGATCACGGTTTACGTGCCGGAAGACCTGTATGGAAAGATCAAGTTGGGGATGGCGGCCACCATGAAGGTGGACTCGTTCCCGAATGAGAGTTTCACGGCGCAGGTGAGTTACATCTCGGATCAGGCCGAGTTCACGCCGCGCAATGTGCAGACCGTGGAAGGACGCAGTTCGACGGTGTATGCCATCAAGTTGACGGTCAGCGATCCGCAGGGACAGCTCAAACCCGGCATGCCTGCCGATGTCACTTTCCAATAAACACCTATCATTTTATCGGAGTATTCTTACAAACATAAAGGTCACAAAGGAAAGATTTAGGAATAAGTGTCCTTTTTATCTTTGTGACCTTTGTAGTCAGTCATAACAATATGGAATCTGAACTCCTACTGGAAACAGAAAATTTAGTTCGAACCTTTGGCGCACTGCACGCAGTGGACGGACTCGATCTGCAAGTCCGTGCCGGGGAAATGGTCGGCCTGGTTGGGCCGGATGGAGCAGGCAAAACAACCACAATGCGTTTGCTTTGCGGCGCACTTCGGCAAAACAGCGGAGTCGTTCGTGTGGCTGGCTACGAGATTCCAGCACAGGTTGAAAAGGCACGCGAGGAGATCGGTTATCTCGCGCAGCGATTCAGTCTATATGGTGACTTGACTGTTAAAGAAAACCTCGAGTTCTTTAGCGAAGTCTTTGACATGGACGAAGCCGATCGCAAACAACGTTCTCAGGAATTGCTCCGGTTTGCAGGCCTCGAAGAGTTTGCCAATCG
>Ga0182027_10006771_pt1 | contig 17066 bp, 14 predicted proteins | sample 712E1DmetaG_FD_121300 | JGI IMG/M metagenome (GOLD analysis project Ga0182027, IMG submission 121300) | Permafrost microbial communities from Stordalen Mire, Sweden - 712E1D metaG (Illumina Assembly) | ecosystem: Environmental > Terrestrial > Soil > Wetlands > Permafrost | place: Sweden... | reverse complement strand
TCCAGACGTCAAGACCGTTTTCTTTTGTCTTTTCCGAAACAATATCGATCGCCTCATAGAAAACATCATAGGCAATGTTTTTCTTCCCTTGTTCCATGAGATTGTTCACAAACTTTGTGACCAGAGTATCTCCGTATTTGGGATCCGGAAGTATCGCTCTTTTCTTGGGCTTTGCTTTTCTCATATATTATAGTATCCTGGTTTTTCGTTTATATGCAAAGGGTTATCCCGTGGATTGTCCCTGCAATGAATTCAATTAAGCTTTCTTTTCTTTCGGCCTTTTTGCTCCGTATTTTGATCTCCTCTGTCTTCTGCCTTCTACGCCGGAAGTATCGAGTGCACCACGGATGATATGGTACCTGACACCGGGGAGGTCTTTCACTCTGCCTCCACGGATCATCACGATCGAGTGTTCCTGCAGGTTGTGACCTTCACCGGGGATGTATGCATTGACTTCCTTACCATTTGTCAGACGAACCCTGGCAACTTTCCGCATGGCAGAATTCGGTTTCTTTGGTGTGGTGGTATATACCCTCACGCAAACGCCCCTGCGCTGGGGACAGGAATCCAATGCCGGCGACTTACTCTTATCTGTCAGCTTCTTTCTTCCTTTACGAACCAATTGTTGTATTGTAGGCATATTTTACTGATTATTGTTGATTAAAACCCCATTTTTTGGGGAGTGCAAAGTTATAAATTAATTGAATCCGAAAAATATTTCAGAAAACATTCTCCAAATTCGCTGTTTTACTGTTAGTTGGGGGATAATGTAAAGAAATTCAAGGAAGGATAAATATCCTAGACAAACCGCCAGAGTGGGTATCCGGACATTTGTGGCGCTGCCCGGTCGAAACCTATAGTGTCTTAATTTATCAGGTTCCCTAGTATTTCCTTTATAATCCCTTCAAAAAGACGCTATCGCTTTTTTGAGGGTGCAAAAGTACAACTTATTTTTGATTGACCAAATTAAATAGCAACTATTTTTTCCTTTCGTAATCCGGCGTTAGAATTGCTTTATACAGTCAAGGGGACAGGCGAACAAGCGGACGAGGTTTAAAACCATAATTTCGCTATTTATTCTTCACAATCATACAAGACCCGTCAATATCAGCCACCAGCACAAGGCTTTCCGGGATGGTCCTTATAAACTCATCAACTGCCTTTTTTATCCCTTCCCACTTATAATTATAATCATGAATGAAGATGATACCGCCAGGTGAAAGTCTTGGATAAAAAAAATCCAGTGCAGCCCTCGTAGGTTGAAATAAATCTGCATCGAGGTTTACAAGTGCAAATTTCTCATTACGGACCTGTTCTGCCGTTTCAGGAAAATAACCGGGATGCTGGATGATGTTCTCATTTCCGGATATCTTCCTGAGCACCTCGGTAACATGAGTGTCCGAAAACCGGTCAGGTGTGTAGGTGGCTGCTTCCCCTGTTTCATGTGCCAGGTCACTTGGCGGAAAGCCGGAAAAGGTATCGAACAGGTGAAATTTCCGGCCGGGAGCCATATGATGAAGAACAGCGGCGCTCTCTCCTTTATATACACCAAGTTCCGCAAAGGCACCGGGAATGTTTTCATACTTCAGCCGTTCAATCTGGAACCACCAGTTATAAAACCTGACTTTGTCGGGATAGTTTTTTTCAAGTTGTAAGAGCTTTCTGCTTACTTGACCCGATTTCCTCGCATGTTCCCATTCCACGGGAGAATAACCTTTTCCAAAAAATAAATCCCATGCATACCTGACCAGGAATGCCAGGACAACCAGGATAACGCCGAGGTTGATCAACTGAAAAACGGGTATCTTCATCAAGGAGGACTATTATCATACAAACATACATGATTTTTTTCATGCAAATTTCATAAGGCGGAAAAGAAAAAAATATATCAGTCACCGCATAAGCAGCCTTGGCTGGTGCCATCAAACGAATTTCGGTAAATAACTTATCCACAATTAAAATTCCAATCCCTCTAAATCGTATTTTTGGCGTCTGTTATAATTTGTTGTGATAGATATTCTGAAAGACCTGAATGAAGAACAGCGGAAGGCTGTTGAAGGTACCGCCGGGCCCTCGTTGGTGATTGCCGGCGCAGGTTCAGGAAAGACGCGTGTGCTGACATATAGGGTTGCTCATCTTTTGAACCTGGGCGTGGATTCATTCAACATCCTCGCACTCACCTTTACCAACAAAGCTGCACGGGAGATGAAGAACCGGATCATTAACCTGGTAGGCAGCTCTGATGCACAGAACGTCTGGATGGGAACCTTTCATTCGATATTTGCAAGGGTACTTCGCATCGACGGCCATCGCCTGGGATACCCGTCAAACTTCACCATTTATGATACCGAAGATTCTAAAAGGGTATTGCGTTCCCTGATCAAGGACAATAACCTGGATGACAAAGTATATGCCCCCGGGTATATCCTTCATCGCATCTCTGCTGCTAAGACCAGTCTGATCTCTGCCGTTGAATATAACGAATCCCCCGAGCTGAGAGAATACGACACGAGTTCCGGAAAGCCTTTTACCGGGCAGCTTTACCTACAGTACCAGTCGCGTCTGGTCAGGGCTTCTGCCATGGATTTTGACGACCTCCTGTTCAACATGAACATCCTGTTGCGTGATTTCCCGGATGTGCTCTACAAGTATCAGCAAAAATTCCACTATATCCTCGTGGATGAATACCAGGATACAAATTATGCACAATACCTCATCGTTAAGATGCTGGCAGCCAACAATGAAAACATCTGTGTTGTGGGGGATGATGCCCAAAGCATCTATGCCTTCCGTGGCGCCAACATCCAGAATATTCTCAATTTTAAAAGCGATTACCCCGACCTGAAAATATTCAAGCTTGAACAAAATTACCGTTCCACAAAAACCATTGTGGCTGCCGCAAACAGCCTTATCCTCAACAACAAGCAGCAAATTTTCAAGGAAATATGGACCGATAACGAAGAAGGGTCAAAGATCACCCTCATCCGTTCGTCAACCGATTGGGAGGAAGGTAACCTGGTCGCCCAATCCATCTTTGAAAACAAGATGAACAACCAGCTTTCCAATACTGCCTTTGCCATCCTTTACCGGACCAATGCCCAGTCAAGATCACTGGAAGATTCTCTGCGAAGAATGAATATCCCATGCCGGATCTATGGAGGTCTTTCATTTTACCAGCGCAAGGAAATCAAAGACCTGCTGGCTTATTTCCGGCTTGTCGTCAATCCGAAAGATGAAGATGCCTTGCTGAGGGTCATCAATTATCCTGCCCGTGGAATAGGTAAAACAACGGTAGAGAAGCTGATCGTAGCCTCGGATAAATATAAAAAGAGCATCTATGAAATCCTGGAAGATCCTGCCTCCTACCCTGTTCACTTTACTGAAGGCACCTCAGCTAAACTGACATCATTCATCACTATGATCCGGAGTTTTTACGTGCTGATGAAAACAAAACCTGCTTTTGACCTGGCAAAACATATTGCCACTTCCAGTGGGTTACTGAAAGAGATGTACGAAGATAAAACCCCTGAAGGAGTCAGCAGGTTTGAAAACATAGAAGAACTCCTCAATGCAATCAAAGAATTTACGGAAAAGAAAGTCACCCGTGCCATTGAACCCTTACCGATTGCCGGCTTGTCCTCCGATGGAAATGCCCTTCAATCGATTGAAGACAATGAACCAAAGACCCTCGACCGCTTCATGCAGGACATCGCCCTACTGACGGATCAGGATACCGGGGACAGTGAAAACCAGGACCGGGTAACCCTGATGACCATCCATGCAGCCAAGGGGTTGGAATTCCCTTTTGTTTATGTGGTCGGCATGGAGGAGAATCTTTTTCCATCCATCCAATCCGTGTCTTCCAGGGCCGACCTCGAAGAAGAGAGAAGGTTGTTTTATGTTGCCATAACGCGTGCACAAAAGAAACTGACGGTTAGTTACGCTGAAAGCCGTTACCGTTGGGGAAACCTGACATCCAACGAACCCAGCCGTTTCCTGCAGGAAATTCCGGAAAAGCACATCGACTATCCGCAGAAACCGGTGGGACGGCAGAAAGGTTTTCTTTCCGATGATAATTTTTCAGGCATCCTTGCCGGGAAAGATCCCGTTAAACAAAAACCGGGAAACCTGAAAAATTTCCACAAACTGAACTCTCTGCCATCAGGGCCGGCACCTGTGAATACAACCGGTGATGATATCCAGATCGGGATGGAAGTGGAACATGAACGTTTTGGGAAAGGGAAAGTGATTAGCATGGAAGGTACAGGCCCCAATACAAAAGCAACGGTCTTCTTTCCCGGTATCGGCCAGAAACAACTCCTGCTTCGTTTTGCCCACCTGAAAATTGTATAATCAATCCAATCCACACGTCCGATTGTCCGCTTACATCTTCATTTCGCCATTTCGCTACTTCGCTATTTATTATTTATCCTTATCTTTGCAAAAAGTCAATGAATATGGAATACAATACCACCCGTAAACCCCTGATCATACCTGAGTATGGCCGGAACATCCAGGAGATGATCCAGTATGCCTGTACGATCGAAGACAGGGATCAGCGCCTTAAAGCAGCCAAAATCATCATCAATGTCATGGCGCAGATGCATCCCCAGACAAAGGATTCTGTGGATTACAAACACAAACTCTGGGATCATCTTTATATCATCTCCGATTTTAAGATCGATGTCGACGCGCCCTACCCTCCTCCTCCGCCCCTCAATATCAGCACAAAGCCCGAAAGGATCTCTTATCACGACAAAGAAATTGAATTCAAGCATTACGGGAAGAACATTGCCATGATCATTGAAAAGGCAACAGCATATCCTGATGGGCCTGAAAAGGATGCATTGGTAAAGACCATCGCGATCCATCTTAAAAAATCTTACCTGAACTGGAATCGTGATTCGGTTTCGGATGACCTGATCGAAGAACATCTGAAAATATTGTCAAAAGGGCAACTTAAGCTGAATGAAGACATCAAACTTACCACTACAAGCGATCTTCTTGCCCGCAATAAACCACGTAAGCCCTTCCGGCAGAAAAATACCGGCAACAATAACCAGAGGGGCAGAAAAAAACCACAATGAATTCTTTCAGGATCACAGGTGGAAAACAGCTAAAGGGAGAAATCCTTCCCCAGGGAGCCAAGAATGAGGCTTTACAGGTTATCTGCGCCTGCCTTCTGACCAAAGAAAAGGTCACCATTCACAATGTTCCTGCGATCAGGGATGTGGTAAAACTGATCGAGTTGCTTAAAGCCCTGGGCGTTATTGTCACACAATCCGGCAGTTCTTCTTACACTTTTAAAGCAGCAGATATTGACCTGGACTACCTTGACACAAATGATTTCAAGGAAAAAGTCGGCGCTCTTCGCGGATCCATTATGATCCTGGGACCCCTGCTTGCACGTTTCGGCCGTGGCATCGTTTATGCACCCGGAGGAGACAAGATCGGGCGCCGGCGTCTGGATACCCATTTTTTCGGTCTCCAGAAACTGGGTGCCGAGTTCACTTACGACTATAAAAATCAGCTGTTCACCGTAACCGCAAAAGAGCTGAAAGGCAACTACATGCTGTTGGATGAAGCATCGGTTACCGGTACGGCCAATATTGTTATGGCTGCCGTTCTTGCCAAGGGAACCACTACCATCTTCAATGCCGCCTGCGAACCCTATCTTTTCCAGCTTTGTATGATGCTTACAAGAATGGGTGCAAAGATCCAGGGGATCGGATCCAACCTGCTAAATATTGAAGGTGTCACCAGTCTCTCCGGTTGTGAACATACTTTGCTATCCGACATGATCGAAGTGGGAAGTTTTATTGGCCTTGCCGCCATGACACGTTCGGCAATCACCATTAAAAATGTGAATTATCAGCAACTGGGGATGATCCCGGATGTATTCCGCAAGTTGGGCATCGAGATCATCCGTCAGGGCGAAGATATCTTCATTCCACAAAAAGACGTTTATGAACTGGAAACATTCATGGACGGCTCCATCATGACCATTTCCGATTCACCCTGGCCGGGTTTTACACCTGACTTGATCAGCATCGTACTGGTTGTGGCAACCCAGGCACGGGGAAGCGTCCTGATCCACCAGAAAATGTTTGAAAGCCGGCTTTTCTTTGTCGACAAACTGATAGACATGGGTGCAAAGATCATCCTTTGCGATCCTCACCGGGCCACGGTAATCGGGCTCGACCGGCAATATCCCTTACGTGGTCTCCGCATGTCCTCACCCGACATACGTGCCGGAGTGGCATTGCTCATCGCCGCTCTTTCTGCTGAAGGCACAAGCATCATTGATAACATCGAACAGATCGACCGGGGGTATCAGGAAATCGACCTCCGCCTGAGAAACCTCGGCGCCGATATCCAGCGTATCTGATCCTGCCATTTTGTCCTGAAATTCCGGTGGCAGGTTTTTTGACAGGAAACAATCAATCAAAAAATAGCAGATCTTTGAAATAGAAGAATAATTAACCGATGGAAGAAAAGAACAACCAACGCGAAGACCTCATTCAAAATCCGAAAGAAGGAGAAACAAACGAAAGCAATAAAGAGACAGGGGAAAATCCAGAGACCGAAATGTCTGTAGAATTATCCGAAGAAAACCAGGAGCATAAAAAAGAGAAAGCATCCAAATCTAAGCACCGAAAAGAAGACAGGACAGAAGATCCGGAGCAGGAGATTGTGCTATTGAATGACAAATATCTCCGTCTTTATTCAGAGTTTGATAATTACAGGAAACGTTCACTCAAGGAAAAGATTGAACTCAGCAAATCGGCTGCTGCAGATCTTATTACAACATTATTACCGGTGCTGGACGATTTTGAAAGGGCTATGAAAGCCATGGAAACAGGCGAAGATAAAGAGAATGCCAATAATAACGGAATCAACCTGATCTACAATAAACTGAAAAATATTCTTTCTCAGCAAGGACTGGAAGCGATGAAAGTGGTGGGAGAAGAATTTAATACCGACTTCCACGAAGCATTGACGGAAATTCCTTCTCCCAAGCCTGAATTAAAAGGCAAAGTAGTTGATGTTATCCAAAACGGGTATCTCCTTAACGGGAAAGTGATACGCTATGCTCAAGTGGTGGTAGGAAGCTAAAACCAGGAATGCAGGAATGCTGAATGCAGGAATGCAGGAATTAGAAATTTACAGCGAATGGCGAACAACGAACAGCGAAAAAAAAGTACCAGAACCTAAGTGCCTGATGTCAAAACGTGATTATTACGAAATACTGGAAGTTTCCAGGAATGCTACTCCGGAAGAGATCAAAAAGGCTTACCGTCAGCAGGCATTGAAATATCATCCTGACAAAAATCCGGATAATAATGAGGCAGAGGAAAAATTCAAGGAAGCTGCGGAAGCCTACGAAGTGCTGAGCGACGCCGAGAAACGGAAACGTTATGATCAATTCGGTCATGCCGGCCTGGGAAATAACAATTCAGGTTTTGGGGGTGGATTCGGCGGAGGAATGAGCATGGATGAGATCTTCCGTCATTTCGGGGATATCTTCGGTGGTGGAGGTTTTGATGATCCGTTTGGCTCTATGTTCGGTGGAGGAAGCGGACGTGGCAGGAAAGCTGTGAACCGTGGATCAAACCTTCGTGTTAAGGTCAAACTAACCCTCGAAGAGATCGCTCATGGTATTGAAAAAAAGATCAAAGTCAACAAATACATCAAATGCGACACCTGTAAAGGAACCGGCGCTAAAGGGGGAAGCTCCTACCAGACGTGTTCAACGTGTCGTGGCAGCGGCCATGTAACCCGCGTTACCAGTACCTTCCTTGGACAGATGCAAACCACATCTCCCTGCCCGCAATGCGGAGGCGAAGGACAGATCATCACGGATAAATGCCAGGACTGTGCCGGAAACGGTATCATTAAAGGGGAGGAAGTGATTAGTATCCGGATCCCAGCAGGTGTTTCAGAAGGCATGCAGCTCTCAGTGAACGGGAAAGGAAATGCAGCAGCCCGTGTCGGAGTGCCGGGCGATCTGTTAGTTCAGATTGAAGAGATTGAACACCCCAACCTGATCAGAGACGGGGATAATCTTCTTTATGAACATTATATCACAATTACCGATGCGGCATTAGGCACCTCAGCCGATATCCCTACCATCGATGGCAAAGCAAAAATCAAGATTGACCCGGGAACGCAAAGCGGAAAGGTACTCCGGCTAAAAGGCAAAGGATTGCCCAATGTAAATCAGTGGGAAGGCAAAGGCGACCTGCTGATCACGATCCATGTCTGGATACCCCGTACCCTTTCAAAAGAAGAAAAAGCCATTCTTGAAAAACTTGGCGACTCCCCGAATTTCAAACCAAATCCTTCTTCACGTGATAAAAACATCTTTTCACGGATGAAAGACTATTTTGAATAAACTCATTTGTTATTCATCAACAGACCCCAACCCTGATGGATCTCTTTATTGCAAAAAATGTCACAAAGACATTTGCCCAACACAAAGCTTTAGATAAAGTCGATATCAACGTTCCGGAAGGGAGCATTTTCGGACTCCTGGGACCGAATGGCGCTGGAAAGACGACCTTCATCCGCATCGTTAACCGGATCCTGGCGCCCGATGAAGGGGAACTCTTTTTTCGGGGACATCCCCTGACGCCTTCCGATATCTTCAACATTGGTTATCTTCCGGAAGAACGCGGCCTGTATAAGAAAATGAAGATCGGGGAACAGGCGCTGTACCTTGCCCAGCTAAAAGGGCTCAGCCGGCATGACGCCCTGAAAAAACTGCATTACTGGTTCGAAAAGTTCGAGATCAGGGCCTGGTGGAATCGAAAAGTGGAAGAACTTTCAAAAGGGATGCAGCAAAAGGTTCAGTTTATCGTCACCATCATCCATGAACCCAAAATGCTGATCTTTGACGAACCCTTCAGCGGTTTTGACCCGATCAATGTGAACCTTTTAAAGGAAGAGATACTGGAATTGAGAAAAAAGGGATCTACCATCATCTTTTCAACCCACAATATGGCTTCAGTGGAAGAGCTTTGCGACTCCATCGCCCTCATCAACAATGCCCGTAAGATCCTTGACGGGAATGTCTGGGAAATTAAAAAAACATACAAAACAAATACCTTCGAAGTTCAGTTCACTAAGTTTGATGGCGATACCCGGAGTTTCCTCTCCCCCGCATTTGAAGTCCTTGAACAAACCACTGTAAATGAACATTTCACGGCAAAGATCCGGATCCCATTGAATGCAAATCCCAACGACCTGATCCGGGAGATGCTTCCTCATGTGATAATCCAGTCGGTAAACGAGATCATCCCCGACATGAATGATATTTTTATACGTACCGTCACCAGCCAGAATCCAGATCCTTCCACTTCCTCAAGCGAAAAGATATGAACAAGATCTTACTGATCATCCGGAGAGAGTACCTGACCCGCGTAAGAAAAAGGTCATTTATTGTTATGACGATTTTCGGACCTCTTTTAATGGCAGCCATCGTGATCGTGCCGGTTTATATGGCCACGATGTCGAATGAGGTAAAAACCATTTCGGTAATCGATGAATCTGGATTTTTTTATGGCAAATTCAAGGATTCCGAAAGCATCAAGTTCCATAATCTTGTCAGTGATATCGGGTCAGCAAAAGATTCGTTTAGTAAAAGCGGAGATTATGCATTGCTCTATATCCCGAAAACAGAACTTTCCCTGCCTGAAGCTGCCATTCTCTATTCAAAAAGCCAGGTTAACCTGAATACAAAGGCTTACATAAGAAATGTGATGGAAAAACGGGTGGGAGAGTTGAAACTTGAAGCCAAGATCAAAGATCTGAAACTTCCGGATGATGCAAAACTTACCACCGATGATATCCTTCGCTCCATCAAGGCCAGTGTCGACATCAGCACCATAAAAATCGGGAGTGGAGGGAAAGAGGAAAAAAGTTACCCGGAAGTCAGCATGATACTTGGCATGTTCAGCGGGATCCTGATCTATTTCTTTATCTTTTTATTCGGATCCCAGGTCATGCGTGGCGTGATTGAGGAAAAAACAAGCCGTATCATCGAAGTCATTATCTCATCCGTCAAGCCATTCCAGCTGATGATGGGAAAGATCACAGGGATCGGCCTCGTCGGACTAACACAATTCCTGTTATGGGTCATACTTACCGGTGTTATTGTGACCATCGGGATCTCATCATTCTCATCAAAAATTAAACCCGGTGCAGGTTCTGAACAACTGATGCAAGCCCAGACAAAGGGTATGACGGCAATGCAGCTGCCCAATGCTGCAGATTCAACAAAAGTTACAGGAGGACAGTCAAACGAAGTTATTAATGCCATCGAATCCATTGATTTCCCCATTATGATCGGGATGTTCCTTTTCTTCTTCCTTTTTGGATATCTTTTGTATGCCGCTCTTTTTGCGGCAGTGGGTTCTGCGGTCGACAGCGAGGCAGATACACAGCAATTCATGTTGCCGTTAACAGTGCCACTCATATTATCCATCATAATGGCCCAGTATGTGATCCAGGAGCCACAGGGCCCGGTTGCGTTCTGGTTTTCCATCATCCCCTTTACTTCGCCGGTGATCATGATGATCCGGATCCCTTTCGGAGTGCCCTATTATCAAATCATACTTTCCATGACATTACTGGTTGCCGGATTTCTGGGAGCAACCTGGCTGGCAGCAAAGATCTACCGTACAGGAATTCTGATGTACGGAAAAAAAGTCAGTTACCGGGAATTGTGGAAATGGCTGAAATACAAAAGTTAGAATGCAGGAATGCAGTAATTATGAATGCGGGAATTAAATGATGTCCAACTGAAAAAAAACATTTCATTCTTCATTTAATATAGATTTTACTCCACTCGTACTTCTTCCTGTTCTTCCAATCCCTTTTATGATAGACATAGCTTGCGATCAGCGGAAGAACAGATGTGGCTTCAGCATAAACCATTTTTTCATAGACCGTTTCCACTTTCCCCCAGGAAGAGGCTTCTTTCAGCGTTGAACTTGAACAGGCGCCATCCCGCGAATCGGCAACGGTAATCTGAACAGCATATTTATGCATCGGGACTTCTTTCCCCAGGACTTCGGCACAGATCACCGTATCCTGGACAAAATTCTTGGGTACTCCCCCACCGATCATAAAAAGTCCGGATGTTTTTGCTTTCATTTTGATCAGTGTCAGCTCCAGAAAATCTTTCACAGAATCGATGGAAACATGTTTCTCCGGGTGGGTCCACTGGTGTTTCACCAGGCCAAATCCTGCACTGCTGTCGCTGAAGGCAGGGCAGAAAATAGGAACATTGTGCTCATAACAGGCCTGGACGAGCGAATCTTTCTTTTTGGAATTCTTTTTCAGGTATTTGCCCATCTCCCGGATAAACTCCCGTGAAGAATACGGCCTGGGCTCAAGCGAATCGGCAATCCTGGTAACCGTCATATCACAGGCTTGCAGTTCTTCTTCATCGATATAAGTATCATAAATCCGGTCGATATAAAGACTTCTCAGCTGTTTATCATCTACATTGTATGAACCCTGATAATGCTTATATCCCAATGCTTCAAAGAAATCCATATCGACGATCGATGCACCGGTGGCAATAATGGCATCCACCATATTGTTCTTTACCATGTCGACATATACCTGCATGCAACCGGCTGCACCCGTACTCCCGGCAATGGTCAGGAAGATCGTGCAACCTTTGTCTTTGATCATTCGATTCAGGATATCAGCAGCTGCAGCTGTATCGCGTGAGGTAAACGACATATCCCGCATGGCATCAATGATTGGGATCGTATTGATCTTCTTGATATCAAAATGCCTGACCGGCTTGTTCAGGAAGTCCTTTTTTTTCATACTTATTTTTATTAATTCAGGAATTTAGAATGCAGGAAATCAGAATGCGGAAAAAAATTATCTGACCTTCCTAAATTTTATGGTAAAAATAATAATTCTCATTAAATATTGAACATTTCATTCCTGAATTCCTGCACTCTGAATTCTGCACTCATGCATTGGAACTTTAATACCCCAGTATCTTGAGCATCGATTTGTAGCTCTGTTCCTTGGAAAAAAGCTTGAATGATATTTCATCATTTTCATCAAGGTCGATCAGAACATGTTTTGGTGCAGGAATCAAACAATGTTGTATTCCACCATAACCACCGATAGCTTCCTGGTAGGCTCCGGTGTGGAACAGGCCGATGTATTGCGTTTCTTTTTCATTGAATTTCGGCATATAAATGGCATTCGTATGTCCTTCGGCATTGTAGTAATCTTCGCTGTCGCAGGTTAGTCCGCCCAGGAAAATGCGTTCATATTCCTGATCCCAGTTATTTACAGCCAGCAAGATAAATTTCTGGTTGATTGCCCAGGTATCAGGCAAAGTGTTCATAAAGGAACTGTCGATCATATTCCAGACTTCCCTGTCATTCTGCCTTTTCTGGTCGATAATAGAAAACAGGACGGCTCCGCTTTCCCCTACGGTGAATTGGCCGAACTCGGTGAAGACATCCGGTTCCGGAACCTCATTACGTTCGCAAATACTCTTGATCTGTGCAATGATCTCTTCAGCCATATATTCATAATCATACGTAAAATCCAAAGAATTCCTGATGGGTAATCCCCCGCCGATATTTAATGCAGTCAGTTCAGGGCAGATTTTTTTCAGGTCACAATAAACACTGACGCTTTTGTGCAATTCATTCCAGTAATAAGCAGTATCCTTTATCCCTGTGTTCAGGAAAAAATGCAGCATCTTCAGCTCAAACTTAGGATTATCCTTGATCTTTTCAACATAATATGGAAGGATATCATTGTACCGGATCCCAAGTCGGGAGGTATAAAAATCAAACTTAGGTTCTTCTTCCGATGCGATCCGGATCCCGATTTTCATCTTATTATTTCCTATCTGGTTCTCATATTTATCGAGTTCAAAAAGATTATCCAGGATAGAGATCGTATTCGAGAACCCCTGGCTGATCAGGTTCAGTATGTATTCAATATACATCGGGCGCTTAAATCCATTGCAGATGATGTACTGTTCTTTCTTGAATAACCCGCGGGAATATAGATCTTCAATGATCGGAATATCAAAGGCAGAAGAAGTTTCTATGTGGATCTCATTTTTAAGCGCCTCCTCCAGAACAAAGCTGAAATGTGAACTTTTTGTGCAATAACAATAATGGTAATCGCCCTGGTAATCAACTTTCGCCATTGCCACATTAAACAATCTCTTTGCCCTTTGTATCTGTGAAGAGATCTTTGGCAGGTAACTTATTCTTAATGGAGTACCATATTGCTTAATGATATCCATCAGTGAAACTTTATGAAAATAAAGCTCATTATCAATTACTTCAAACTCCTCCTGGGGGAAATCGAAGGTTTGTTCAATCAGATCAATATATTTATTTTTCATGGATATTGTTCTTAATGTAAGTCACCCGGATTCTATTTTTTTTTCTAATGTAAGTTACCTGGATTTATCCGAAAAGGCAAAAGTATGACAATATTCCTGAAAATTTGGCCTTTTGGATATAAAATCATAGAATATTTTTACTATTTTTGGTAAGAATTAATATAAAAACCATGTCTTTTCAGGATATTCAAAAAAAAATCAGTCTATTAACTGGTGCTTCTGCATTAATAATAAATGCCCCGAAAGAATATTTAGAATTGGTGTCAAAGATCAGATTTGACACCCAGCCCGGCAAAACGCAACAAGGTCAATATGATTTTGTCCAGGTATTTGGCTCAAAAAGATCAGAATTAGAGCAACTGGTTGACAAGTATTCAGGATCAGGTAAGTACGATTGTTTATTCTGGATTTGTTATCCCAAAGGAGGCGGAAAGATCAAAAGCGACATAAAGAGGAACATAGTCTGGGAGATCGCACGACATATCGGGATGCAATGTGTGAGCCAGATTGCAATCGATGCGACATGGACGGCCTTAAGATGCAGGCCGGCTGCAACGGTAGGTAAATAACGAAAGAATTACGATTTATGAATTACGAATGAAAGAGACAGAGAGTATTGAAGAGCTGTTGATGGCGGAGAGTTCAAGGCGGAATACCGATCTCGTTGCGGATCTAGTTTTGCAGAAGCCGGAGTTGTTCGGTCAACTTGTCCATATCTTCCTGAAGGATGTTAGACCGGTAAGCTGGAAAGCAGGCTGGGTTGCAGATGTAGTTTCAGAAATACGACCCGATCTCCTTGAACCCTATATTGAAGTGATTGTATCCCGCCTGGAAACTTTAGCATATGATAGCGTGAAAAGAGAAGCATTACGGATGTTGGTCCGTTCGCCCTTACCCAAAGAACAGCTTGGACAGTTGATTACTCTTTGTTTCGATTGGCTCACCTCTTCGAAGGAACCCGTGGCTGTGAAAATGTTTTCCATGGAGATCCTTTACAGAATATCACAACAGGAACCGGAGATGAAAAAGGAGCTGGCTGATTCCATCGAATGGAGGATGCAGGAAGAGACCCCTGGTTTCCGCAGTCATGGCAGGAAACTGTTGAAAAAACTTTACCGTGAGTTACAGGAGATGTAAATTATTCCCCTGCTTTCCGGAATTAGTTTTTAATTTTGGGGATGAAAATGTTCCATGCAAAAAACTTTCGACGTTTTGTATATTGTAACCTTTAAAGCATCCTTATGAATACCATCCGGATACCTACTCTTGTTTATTACTTTCTGCTTTCCCTCCTCATCCTCTTTTCATTTTACAATTTCGCCGAGATTTATTTCCCAATGCTGAATTCAAATATGGCGATAAACATCCTTATGGCTCAGAGCCTTAACCTCCCGGGTGATCTCTATTTCTGGGGGCAGGATCGGGCCGGAAGTCTGATCCCCTTGTTAGCGAATGTTTTAGTTGAAACTTATAAATTTCCGCCTGTCCTGGCTGTTTCCATAATCCATTACCTTATCCTGATTGCCGGTTTCTTCGCGATGGCATCCTTCTTCCGGAACCATAACCTCAGACTGATCCTTGCACTTATCTGGTTCTTCCCTTGCTGGCATTTTCTGGGACAGATAACAGAACTATTCGGCATCCAGATGTGCATGATCGCCCTGGCGTTGTACTTTTTAAAGATTATGCAGGAAACTGTTAACCGTTATATGAGGCTGGTCTGGCTTTCAGTCGCCTCTCTTTCGTTCCTTACTTCCATCTGGGTATCCGACCTTGCTTTGATATCGCTTGTGCTCGTAACACTCATCGGAATCTGGAAATATCAGTCTGTGCTTAAAAAGAACCTGTTATTCTCTCTGATAAAGGACAGGGATAAGTTGCTGAAAGCACTTGTATTACTCTTCTGGTTCTTCCTCGGAACAGCGTTTATCCTCTATGCAAAGCATAAGGCAACACGGGTGGAAGCATATCATATCCACCATCTGAATCACCCCGGTGAGATTTTTACCTCATTAAAAATCATTTTTTATTCAATCTGGCGCGTATTTATTTTTGCCTCCGGAAATTTCATGGAAAGTATCTATGCCTGGGCTATCGTCGTGGGCATTCCGCTTGTTATTTCACTCTCCAATACCCGAAATCATTTCGTTAAATTCTGTTCCTCACACAAATGGCTGATCTTTTTCGCACTAAACGGGATCATAACGTTCGTTTTCCTGGTCCTGTCACATTGGGTATTCCTGAATGGAACGGCCAGAGGGTATTTCACTCTTGTGTACATGTCCCTGTGGATTGCAATACTGCTATTTGTCGAAGCAACCGGTTCCCATAACCGCCAACTGCGTTTGATCATTCTATTCCTGGTTGTGCTTTTCGGATCCATCAGTTCTTTCAATAAATTCTTTTTCCCGAAACAATTGCCCTCTCAACTCACGCTAAGGGAGGATTTTAAAAAACTGGGCGATTGCGGCCTGATTTCCGAATACGGGATATCCTACCTGACGGCATGTGTGAATCCGAAGCATATCATTGCAACCCCGCATGACAATAATAAAGTCAGAAATTATTACTACGCAGAATCTGTTTTTAAGATGCCCAAGCTTTACCTGGTCAGGGATGGCTGGATGAATTCCTTTCCGGATACTATCACGCAATTTGGTCACATTCTCGCCCGCAAGGGGTCAGAGTTCAGGATTGGGACACTTGCTTTATGCCGATATGAACGGGTTTATTATAAAAGGACCTTTTCGGGGGAAGGAATGCAGCACCAGGGAAAGATCGTCACCGATCCGGCCGCCCGGTTTGGAAAATCCGTAGTGATCAGTAACACCTATGACCGGAAAAAACACTTTATCTATGGACCCTTCCTTTCTCTAAGGCAGGGAACCATTCTTGTGCAATACAATCTTAAATCGGAACCGGATCTGAACACACGAAACCTTGCCGTTCTTGAGATCTCTGTTGAGTACGGGAAGAAAGTCCTGGCATCCCTGGCCATCCGGTCCTGTGACTTCCAGCGACGTGACGCCTACCAGCTTTTCGACCTGAAAACAACGCTGGACAAAGATTACAATGGTGTTGAATTCCGGATCATGTATCTTGGAGGATCGGATCTTTATTTTGACCGTGTTGAACTGACAGGAATGTAATGGATGCTGGTAAGTTGATGAGGTGGTGAAGGAGCGAGTGTTTTTCTACGACGAGCAGCGTTTTCTTTTCCTGCAAGAAAAATTTGCATGATTTTTTTTTACCGCAAAGTCGCAAAGACGCCAAGGACGCAAAGAGAATTCTTAACTAATTGACACTCAATGAAGCACTTTATCATTTTATTAATAAGCCTGATTGTGCTTGGAACAGCCGGTAAACTGAACGGCCAGTCAAAAACAAATGATATCGGAATCGAAGGCGGCCCCGGGTTATCAATTATTCATGCTAAAACGGGAATTTACTCACATTCCGGGTTTTCGATGGGTGGCATTTCAGGAGTATTCTACCAGTACAACTTCAATAAAATATTTTCGATTCGGATAGCCAGTAACTATGAAAGAAAAGGAAGCCGGCTGGAAAGCAAGTCCGACCAATTGCCTCCCGGAGATTTTATATACCATTTTGATTACCTGAGCCTTCCGCTTCTTTTCAAAGTCTCTTTAGGCAATAAGAT